>Ga0209467_1001407_pt1 | contig 21340 bp, 13 predicted proteins | sample Higcelwee11metaG_FD_187175 | JGI IMG/M metagenome (GOLD analysis project Ga0209467, IMG submission 187175) | Freshwater pond sediment microbial communities from the University of Edinburgh, under environmental carbon perturbations - High... | ecosystem: Environmental > Aquatic > Freshwater >... | reverse complement strand
CGCCGCGTCGCTGCGGGATCGGGCCCAGTCCACGACCCCCGAGGGCCGCCGCCTGCTCGACGCCTTGGCCGCGCTCGGCGGCTGCGGCACCCGGGGCATGCTGCGCAGCACCGGCGCCTTAGAGCCTGAGCGGGTGGACGAGACCGTCGAGGCGCTCCTCGGCGCGGGCCTCGTCGTCACCGCGCCGGGGCCCCCGGCGTTTTTGCGCCTCTTCCATCGCCGCGCCGCCGAGGTGCTCGTGCAGGCGCTCCGCCCCTCTACGGTGCGCCGCTGGGCCTCCGCCGCCTTAGAGGCCGACCCCGAGCTGCCTGACGCCTACCGCCTGCGCCTCCTGCACCGCGCCGGGCGCATCTACGAGGCCGCACGAATTGAGCTGAGCCTCGCCGAGCGTCTGGAGGCCGAAGGAGACCGCCTCGGCGCCCAAGGCCTGTACCTCGCCGCCGCGGGGGCCTTGGCCGGGGACGAGCGCGCGCAGGCCGAGGCTGGGGCGGCGCGCTGCCGTTAGCCGGGTGGTTTCTGGCGGATCGGAGAGATAGAGTGGCCGGGCCTGCACCCCCGCCACGGAGCCCCCGATGAAGCTCTACACCAACCCGCTCTCCAACAACGGCCGTAAGGTCACCACCGTCGTTCACCACCTCCAGCTTCAGCTCGACGTGGAGGTCGTGGATCTCTCCAAGGGCGCCCAGCGCACCCCGGAGTACCTGGCGATCAACCCCAACGGCGCCATCCCCGCCCTGGTCGACGGCGACCTCAAGCTGTGGGAGTCCAACGCCATCGCCGCGTACCTCGCTGAGACCTCCGGCGACCGCAGCTTCTTCCCCGAGGGCGCCGCCCGCTACGACGCCCTGCGCTGGATGTTCTGGGAGGCGAACCACTGGTCCAAGCCCCTCGGCATCCTGAACTTTGAGCTTCTGCTCAAGAACATGTTCAACATGGGCGCCCCCGACGACGCCCGGGTTCAGGCCGCCTTGAACGACGTGCGTAAGTACAGCCGGGTGCTCAACACCCAGCTCACCGGCCGCGCCTGGCTGCTCGGCGACAACGTCACCGTCGCCGACTTTATGATCGGCGCTGATCTGACCTACGCCGCGATGACCGGGCTGCCCATCGACGAGTTCCCCGAGCTCGCCCGCTGGCTCTCGGCCATCAACGCGCTGCCGGCCTTCGTGGCCACGGCGCCGCGCTTCGGCTGATCCATGCACCGCCGGGAGATCCGACGACGGATCGTGCTGAGCCCGGAGCAAGACGCCGCGCTCAGCCCCCGCGCTGAGGCCCGCGCCTGGCAGCACCACCTGCTCGCCGCGGGCCTCCTGGCGGATCTCCCCGCGCCGATGAACGAGGGCCCCGGCGCGCCGATCCCCCGGCTGCGTGAGGCGACCCACGCCCTTGAGCGCTTAGAGGACGAGCGCCGGGCCTTAAGCCAGCTCCACGGCTTGAAGACCGGCGGCGTGCCCAACTGGGTGTGGGCGCTGTTGTTCTTGAGCTTCTGTTTTGGCCTGTTCTTCGCCAACTTTGTGATGGTGATCTTCATCGGCTCGGTCCCCTTCGGCCTCTTGTCGCTCATCGGCCTGGGGTTTGTGGCCGTGGCCGAGTCCCGCCGCCGGGAGCGCCTCGCGGCGGTAGAGGCGACGATTCAGGGCGTGCGTCAGGCCTTGTTCGACGACCATCGGGCGCTCTTGCGGTCGAGCTTTTACGCCCGGATGAGCGGCGTTGAGCTGGAGAGCGTCCCGCACCTCTGGTGGCTCAACCGCCGGATCGCCGAGGTTCAGCGCGCCGCCCGCCTCGGCGCCGATTCGGCGGCCCTCACGCCGCTGCTGAGCGAGCTTCAGGCCCAGTCCGCCAACATCCAGGCCGCGCTCGTCACCCTGCACCAGACCGAGGGGGAGTTCGGCGCCGACGATGGCCTCACCGCGCCGCTCACCACCCTTCGTGACGCCCTCAAGGCCCACGGCTTGCCCGACGCCGACGCCTGGATCTGATCCGCCATACCCGCCGCAACCGCGCCGGGATACAGCGCCGCCCCAATGGCCACCAACCCCAAGAAGCCCGCCGCCAAGCCCGCCGGAAAGCCCAGCGTTGGGGCCCGGTGGAGCCCGCAGTTTCGCGGCTGGGGCCAACGCCTCCTGCGCTGGGCCCTTCGCCTAAGCCTCGGCCTGTTCTTGTTCAGCTTCGTGCAGGTCGCCTCGGCCCGCTGGGTGACCCCGCTGTTCACCTTGACCATGGTGGACCAGATCTTCGAGCAGCACGACGAGACGGGCAAATGGGCGCTGCCCCGCTACCGCCGCGCAGACCTGGACGAGCTCGGCGCGCACCTGCCCCGCATGGCCGTCGCCAGCGAAGACGGCTGGTTCTGGCACCACGACGGCTTCGACTGGCACGCCATCGTCGGCGCCTTGGAGTCCAACCGCGAGGGGGGCTCGCTGCGTGGGGGCAGCACGATCAGCCAGCAGGTCGCCCGCAACGTCTTCTTGTGGCAAGAGCGGAGCTGGCTACGCAAGGGCCTAGAGACCTACTACACCTTCTTGTTGGAGCTGCTCGTCCCCAAAGAGCGCATCTTGGAGCTCTACCTGAACGTCGCCGAGATGGGCCCTCTCACATTCGGCGGCGAGGCGGCCGCCCAGCGCTGGTACAAAAAATCGGCGAAAGCGCTCACTGAAGACGAGGCCGCGCGGATCATCGCCGTCTTGCCCGCCCCGCGCAGCCGTGACCCCCGCTCCGGCGAGATGGGCAAACGCGCACGGCGCATCCGCGACCACAAGGTGCCCTTCCCCGGCGACAAAGGGTTTGAAGAGATGGGCGAAGAGATGCCCCGGCTGCTCGCCCGGGAAGAAGAAGAGGCGAAGACGACGACCAAAAAGAAGCAGTAGACCTCAGCCGCCGAGGTACACCATCGTGATCGCCTGCTTGGCGCCCTCTGCGCCGACGGTGAACTTCGCGGCGCTGTACGGCGGCGGCCCGAAGCTGCCTTTGGCGTTGTTCGAGCAGCCCAGGCCCTCGGTGGGGATGCCCAAGAAGGTGTCGAGGTCGCCGTCTTTGTCTTCGTCGTGGATGATCGCCAAGGCGTAGGTGCCCGGCGTGAGGCCCAGGCGAAGGGTGGCGCGGCCTCCTTGAATCGGCGCCGTGGCCGTGCGGGCGGCGCGCTTGAGGTCTACGGGGAAGCCGGCCTCGCCGTCAAACACCAGCACGAGGGCCTGGCCTTCGTCGGACTCAAAGCCCGACATCACCACCTCGACGGCGGGCGTTGGCGCTGGCGCTGGCGCTTGGGGTGCGGTCTGGGCCAGGGCCAGGGGGAGCGACAAGAGGAGCCCGATCACGGCGCCGCCTCGGTCTTGCGGCGGATCACCCACTCACGCAGCGTCGCCGCCGAGCGCACATAGCTCGCCTTGACCTCCTCGATGACCTTCTGCTCGATGCGCCCGCCGACGATGGGGATCGAGACGGTCAGCTCTCCGGTGATCAGGCGCTCACACTCGTCATCCCCCAAGGCCTGCACCTTGAGCTCGCCCCGGCAGCGCACCCGCTCAGCGCCGACGTCGGGGGTGAGCGTCCAGCGCATGTGCTGAGGCGGGTGCATCGTCCAGCGCTGCTCCATGACGTAGCTCAGCGTCTCGGTGCCCAGGGCCCGGGCGACGGGGGAGGGCAGGGGCTTTCGGGGCTTGTAGCGCACCCGCAGCGTGCGCACCCCGGCGACGGTGCGATCCTCCAAGGTCTCCCGATCAATCTCGACGCCTTGGTTGGCGGCCTCTTGATAGGCCGGGTCGTGAATGACCGACCACAACGTCGCGGTGTCGCAGGGGAAGAAGTGCCGCAGCTCGAAGTTCATGGGCCACCGGAGTTGAAGGAGGATTCACATAACCCCGCCCCAGCCTTGTTAGGATGATGGACCCCCGCTCTTGGAGCACTCGCCGATGCGCCCTCGCTCTCTCACCCTCCTCCTCGGCGTCGTCGCGCTGCTCGCGCTGCCCGCCCGCGCAGAGCTGCCCCTGCCCACCTTCCCCGAGTGTGGCGAAGAAGACGCCGTCGCGCTGTGCCCCAACGATCTGAGCGAGGACTGGTCGCTGCTCTCGTATGTGCCCGCGGAGTCCCGGGACAGCGTGCGCCCCGATGAGCTGGTCTTGGGCGCGGGCATCTCCGCCGACCGCGCTTGGCGGGAGAGCACCGGGCGCTTCGACGTGCTCATCGCCGTCGCCGACTCCGGCATCTTGTGGGACGAGCGCAACATCGTCAACAAGATCCGCCTCAACGCCGAGGAACTGCCCTGGCCGATGAACGCCGACGGCGAAGAGGTCGAGGGCGGCGACGTCAACGGCGACGGTCTGTACAACATCGCCGACTGGGCACAGGACGCTCGGGTGAGCGCTGACGCCGGTGACGACCGCGCCGATGGGCTCCTGGACCCTTCAGACCTCATCGCCACCTTCTCCGATGGCCTCGACGACGACGGCAACGGCTACGTCGATGACCTCGCCGGGTGGGACTTCTACGAGAACGACAACAACCCCTTCTCCACCTACGACGACGGCTACGGCACCCACGGCACCGGCGTGATGGAGGAGGGCGCGGCCGAGGGCGGCGACGGCGGCGCCATCGGCGTGTGCCCCAACTGCGCGATCCTGCCCATTCGTCTGGGCGAGACCTTCATCACCGATGGCACCCGCATCGCCCAGGGCATCGCGTACGCCACGGACATGGGCGCCGACGTGCTGGGCATGGCCATCGGCGCGCTCTCAAGCCCGGCGGAGATCCCCCAGGCCCTTGAGTACGCCCGCCAAGGCGGCGTGTTTGTCATCGCCGCCGCCGGAGACGAGAACGCCTACCACCGCAACTACCCCGGCGTGTTCGGCGACGTGCTGTTTGTTCACTCCATCCGGAGCGACACCGGCAGCGAAGAGAGCGGCGTTTATTCCTACATGAACTTCTTCAACTGCAACAACTACGGTCCACGTCTGGACGTGGTGGCGCCGTCTGAAGGCTGCGCCACCGGGGCGGTCTCCAAGATCATCGGCGTCGCGGGGCTGTTGCAGAGCGCGGCGCTCGACGTGGGCCTCTCGCTCACCCCTGAAGAGCTTCGCCAGCTCGTGATGCTCAACGTCGATGACGTCTGGCTCACCGACGAGGAGCTGAGCGAGGCCCGCACCTACCCCAGCGGCGAGGGCTGGGATCCGTACTACGGCCACGGCCGGGTGAACACCGAGCTGGCCGTCGTCGAGGTCGTCAACGGCCGCATCCCGCCCACGGCGCGGTTTGTGTCGCCGGAGTGGTTTGAGTTCAACAACGGCGTCGCCGGGGGCGATCTGAGCTTTGTGTTAGAGGCCGACGCCTCTCGGGCCGAGGGCTTTACCTGGACCTTGGAGTGGGGCCGGGGCTTAGACCCCCAGTCGTGGACGCCCCTGGCCTCGGGCGATGCCTCCGAGCCCCTCACCACCACCGTTGAGCTGCCCATCGCGTCGTTGGACCGTGTCGGCACCCCTGAAGGCGACATCGACGAGACGATGTTGGCGCGGGTGGAGCGGGTTCACGCCCCCTTGGTCACCGCGCGCCTGACCGTGGTGGATGACGCGGGCCTCGTCGCCGAGGCCCGGCGCAGCGTGTGGGTGATTCACGATGACGGCCTCTTGCCCGGCTTCCCCAAGGCCCTCGGCGCCTCCGGCGAGCCCAGCCCCGTGCTCGTAGACTTCGACGGCGACGGCGTTTTGGAGATCGTCGCCGTGTCCTCCTCCGGCGTGGTGTCTGTGCTCAATGGCGCCGGGGAGAGCCTGCCCGGCTTCCCCGTGGCCACAGGTGTTGATCCCCGCTTCGTCGCCCCCGACGCCCCGGCCTACGCCACGGGCGCGCTGCCGACGCCCACCGAGGGGGTGCTCGCCAGCCCCGGCGTGGCCGATCTCGACGGGGACGGCGGCGCGGACATCGTCGTCGCCGGGCTCTCGGGCTCGATCTACGCCTGGGACGAGACCGGCGCCCCCCGGGCGGGCTTCCCCACGCGCATCTTGGGCCGCGCCCAGAGCGAGCTTAGCCGCACAAACCTCTGGGACACCGGCGTCGCCGGGGCGCCCACCTTGGTGGATCTCGATGGCGACGGCGCCCGGGAGATCATCGTCGCCGCCTTTGATGGGCGACTGTATGTGATGGACAAGTCCGGCGCCGCCGTCGCGCCGTACCCCATCGAGGTCTGCCACCCCGAGAACTGCGGAAACAGCGGCGCGCGCTCGATCAACTCCGTGACCGTGGGTGATCTTGACAACGACGGCGACCAAGACCTGCTCTTGGGCAACAACGAGACCGTGCGCGGTGGCCGCGACTCCGTGACCTTCGCCTATGACGCCAAGACCGGCGAGCTGCTCCCCGGCTGGCCCATCCAAGACTCGGGCCTCGTGGCCGTGGCCGCGCTTCTGCCGATCATCGGCGAGGGCCACCCCGCCACCCCGGCGATCTTTGACCTCGACGGCGACGGCGACATGGAGATCCTCGACCCGATCATGATCGGCCAGACCGGCGTCAAGGATCACAAGGGCGAAGAGGTGCTGCCCCTGACGTATTTCAGCGATCAGTACGGCGAGCAGACCAACACAGACGAGCCCTCGTTCGTGGCCTTATCCAACAACCCCGCCATCGGCGATCTGGACGGTGACGGCGTCAAAGACCTCGTGCTCGGCGGCTCTGGCTCTTACGCCTTGGTGGGCCTCGCGCTCACCACGGCGGTTGAGTTTCAGCACGTCATCGCCGCCTGGAGCGGCGCCACGGGCGAGTTTTTGCCCGGTTTCCCCCGGCAGATCGAAGACTTCCAGTTCCTCGTCGCCCCGGCCATCGCTGATGTGAGCGGCGACGGGCTCCCCGAGGTGATCTACGCCTCAGCGGGCTCCTTGGTTCACGCTTGGGACATGAACGGCGTCGAGGCGCCGGGCTTCCCCAAGAACACCGGCCAGTGGCTTCTGGGCTCCCCCGCCGTGGGTGACATCGACGGTGACGGTTACGTCGAGGTCGTGGTGACCACCCGCGAGGGCCAGCTCTTCGCCTGGCGCACCCAAGGCAAGGCCGACCAAGAGATACAGTGGGCGAGCCTACACCACGACGCGGCGAACACCTCCAACACCCAGACCGTGATCCCCAAGCAGCTTGGCCCTGAAGAGATCGCCGAGGGCTGCGGCTGCCGCGACGGCGGCGACAAGGCCGCATTGTGGCTGAGCCCCCTCGTGTTGGCGGGGCTCTTGGGGGCGCGTCGGCGTCGGGGCTAAACGTTGGGTCATGGCTCGACTCCCACGGCTCGTGGGGGTCTCCGGCTCGTCTCGATGAGCAAGAGGCCCCTTGAGACGATCGGATTTATGATTTTTTTGTCCCTTTGAAGATCAGCCATGCCGCTGTAACGCCCTGAAATGTCTTGAAGTGCGAAGCGCCATCAAAGATCGAGTATACTCACCGGTCCCGCTCCTCCCGGAGAGACCATGACGTCGCGCGCTCTGCCGCTCCTCACCCTGCTCCTCGGCTGCCGCGCCGAGGACACGCAGCGCTTCACCTCGGGCCTAGACTCCATCGACACCGGGCTCGGCCTCACGCTCACGGGCATGAGCGGTGAGGCGGCGCTCCAGCCCGCCGCGCGGATCGCCCGCGATGGCCTCTGGCTGAGCCTGCCCGATGAGGAGCTTCACCTGCGCACGGCGCGCTGGGGCCGTGAGGGGGGATTGATCGAGGCCGGGGACGCCGCGCCGGGGGCGGATGGCTGCTGGGTGGAGGCGCCGGGGCGCCTGGCGGTCTTGGGCTGCACGCCCGCCCTGGCCCGGTCGCTGCCTGGCGGCGTAGAGCGCTGGCGGGCCGTGGGCGCGGCGACGCAGCAAGGCTGGACCTTCGACGAGGCGCCCTCAGGGGCGGGGCCGCTGTTGATCGAGGTGGAGGTGCAGGGCGCGGAGCTGAGCCTCGACAACGACACGGTCTGGCTCTCGACCTTGGGCGGTCAGCGCCTCCGCTACGACGGCCTGCGGGCGTGGGATGACGCGGGCGTGCCCCTAGAGAGCTGGATGACCGTGGCCGGTGACCGTGTGCAGATCTGGGTAGACGACACAGACGCCCGCTGGCCCGTACACGTCGATCCCATTCTCTCCACGGCCACCACGTCGATCTCCCGCAGCACCGACGCCGACTTTGGCCTCGGCGTCACCATGGGCGGCGACGTGAACAAAGACGGCTACGTCGATCTCCTCGTCGGCGCGCGGTTCGGCGTGGGTCTGTATGGCACGGCGTACTCCTATCACGGCTCCAGCAGCGGGATCTCCACCACGGCCTCACGCTCGTACCTCAGCACAGGCTATTACGGTAAGTTTGGCGAGGCCCTCGACAACCGCGGCGACGTGAACAACGACGGCTACGACGACGCGGTGATCAGCGAGTTCTACAACGAGATCATCTACATCTATCACGGATCCAGCACGGGCCTGCCCGCCTCAGCAAACAGCACGATCTATAGCGGCAGCTACGGCGCCGGGCGCAACGTGGCCTGGGCGGGCGACATCAACAACGACAGCTACGATGACCTCGTGGTGGCGAGCGAAGACGACGTCATCGTCTACAAGGGCTCGTCCTCAGGGCTCAACACCACCGGGGTGAAGACCCACCTCGGCACCAGCGGCTTCACCGCGAGCGGCGCGGGCGACGTGAACAACGACGGCTACGCGGACTACATCTACGGCGACTCCGGCGCCAACCGCGCCTATGTGGTGCTCGGGAACAGCAGCTTCACGGGGAGCAGCACCACGCTCTCGGCTTCGGGGGCGAGCTATCTGGGTGAGACCGTCGCGGGCGTCGGTGACCTCAACGGCGACGGCTACGACGAGGTGGCCGCCGCCGACACACAGTACAGCTCCGCCAAAGGCCGCGTGGTGGTGTACTACGGATCTAGCTCGGGCACACGCACCACGGGCACCGTCACCATCGACGGCGGCAGCTCGGGCCTCTACTCGGGCGCCGCGATCGTCGGCGCGGGCGACGTGAACGGTGACGGCTACGACGACATGCTCATCGGCGGCTACGGGCGCGTCTCGCTGTACCACGGCAGCTCCAGCGGCGTGAGCTCTACGGCGAGCCAGACGATCTCCGGGGGCGGTGGCACCTTCGGCTTCACCATGGGCGGGCTCCGCAGCGGCGCCGACATCAACAAGGACGGCTTCGACGACGTCGTCATCGGCGACTTTGGCAGCAAGACCGTCTATGTGTATTACGGCTGCCAAGACGCCGACGGCGACGGTGAGTGCGCGCCGACGGACTGTAACGACACCAACGCCGCGATCAACACGAGCGCGACGGAGGTGTGTGACGCCAGCAACACTGATGAGGACTGCGACGGCCTCACCGATGATGGCGACAGCTCCGTGTCGAGCACCGGCAAGACGCGCTACTACAAGGACGCTGACTCTGACGGTTACGGCGACAAATCTGACGCTGGCTCGCTGCGCTGTGACGTGAACGGCACCTACAAGGTCACCACCAACACCGACTGCAACGACTCTAGCTCGTCGATCAGCCCCGGCGCCACTGAGATCTGTGACTCAAGCAACACGGATGAGGACTGCGACAGCCTCGCCGACAACAACGACAGCTCGGCGTCGAGCGCCACCAAGACGACGTACTACAAAGACGCCGACTCTGACGGTTACGGCGACAAGTCCGACACCGGCGCGGCCTACTGCGACGCCACGAGCACCTACAAGGTCACGAACAAGACCGACTGCAACGACTCCAGCTCAGCGATTAGCCCCGCCGCGACGGAGGTGTGTGACGCCAGCAACACGGACGAGGACTGCGACGGCCTCTCCGACGACTCCGACAGCTCCGTGTCGTCAAGCGGCAAGACGACGTACTACAAAGACGTCGACAGCGATGGCTACGGCGACAAGTCGGACACGGGCTCGGCCTTATGTGACGTGAGCAGCACCTACAAGGTCACCACGAAGACCGACTGCAACGACTCCAGCTCGTCGATCAACCCCGCCGCGACGGAGGTGTGTGACGCCAGCAACACCGACGAGGACTGCGACGGCCTCGCCGACAACAACGACACGTCGGCGTCGAGCGCCACGAAGACGACCTACTACAAAGACGCCGACAGCGACGGCTACGGCGACAAGTCCGACACCGGCGCGGCCTACTGCGACGCCACGAGCACCTACAAGGTCACCACCAAGACCGACTGCAACGACAGCGTGAGCGCCATCAACCCTGGCGCCACGGAGGTGTGTGACGCCAGCAACACGGATGAGGACTGCGACGGCCTCTCCGACGATTCCGATAGCTCCGCGTCGAGCGCCACGAAGACGACGTACTACAAGGACGCCGACAGCGACGGCTACGGCGACAAGTCGGACACCGGCTCGGCCCTGTGTGACGTGAGCAGCACCTACAAGGTCACCACGAAGACCGACTGCAACGACTCCAGCTCGGCGATCAACCCCGCCGCGACGGAGGTGTGTGACGCCAGCAACACCGACGAAGACTGCGACGGCCTCTCCGACGACGCCGACAGCTCCGTGTCGTCGAGCGGCAAGACGACGTACTACAAAGACGCCGACAGCGACGGCTACGGCGACAAGTCGGACACGGGCTCGGCCCTGTGTGACGTGAGCAGCACCCACAAGGTCACCACCAAGACCGACTGTAACGACAGCGTGAGCGCCATCAACCCCGCCGCGACGGAGGTGTGTGACGCCAGCAACACCGACGAGGACTGCGACGGCCTCTCCGACGACGCCGACAGCTCGGTGTCGAGCGCCACGAAGACGACGTACTACAAAGACGCGGACTCTGACGGTTACGGTGACAAGTCTGACGCGGGCGCGGCGTATTGTGACACGACGAGCACCTACAAGGTCACCACCAAGACCGACTGTAACGACGCCGTGAGCGCCATCAACCCCGGCGCCACGGAGGTGTGTGACGCCAGCGACACCGACGAGGACTGCGACGGCCTCTCCGACGACGCCGACAGCTCCGTGTCGTCGAGCGGCAAGACGACGTACTACAAAGACGCGGACTCTGACGGCTACGGCGACAAGTCGGACACCGGCGCGGCGTATTGTGACACGACGAGCACCTACAAGGTCACCACGAAGACCGACTGTGACGACAGCGTGAGCGCCATCAACCCCGGCGCCACGGAGGTGTGTGACGCCAGCGACACCGACGAGGACTGCGACGGCCTCGCCGATGACGCGGACAGCTCGGTAAGCGCCAGCAGCAAGACGAGCTTCTACAAGGACGCCGATGGTGACGGCTTCGGCGACGAGACGGACCCCGGCCAGGCCCTCTGTGATGACTCCACGGGCTACCCCACCGACGACAACAGCGACTGTGACGACGCCGACGCCGCGATCAACCCCGACGCGACGGAGATCCTCTACGACGGCGTTGATCAAGACTGTGACGGCGGCGACATCGCCGATGCCGACGGCGACGGGCAGATCTCGGCGAACGCGGGCGGCGAGGACTGCGACGACACGGACGCGGACATTTACGCCGGGGCCACGGAGATCTGGTACGACGGCGTGGACCAAGACTGTGACGAGTCTTCAGACTACGACGCCGACGGCGATGGCCAAGACCACGACGGCTACGGCGGCACCGACTGCGACGACACCGACGACACGGTCTACCTGGGCGCGGAGGAGCTCGCCGACGGCTTGGACAACGACTGTGACGGTGAGGTTGAGATCCTCGACGCGGACGGTGACGGGCTCAACGACACCGATGAGCTGCCGCTTGGCACCGACCCCCAGAACCCAGACACAGACGGTGACGGCCTCAGCGACGGCGAGGAGGTGCTCACGCTCAGCACCGATCCCCTCGACGGTGACAGCGACGCGGATGGCCTCGGCGACGGCGAGGAGGTCAATGAGCACGGCACAGATCCCGTGAGCGCTGATAGCGACGACGGCGGCGTCAACGACGGCGAAGAGGTAGAGCGTGGCTCAGATCCTCTGAACAGCGCCGATGACGACCTGCCACGCAGCACGGTGAAGGGCGGCGGCGTGTCCTGCGCCACCGCCTCCGGCGCGACCTCCCCCGGCGCGGGCCTCGCCCTGGCTGCGGGCCTGCTCGCCTTCGCCGCGCGCCGCCGCCGCTCTCCCACCTCTCGCTGAGCCGGAGCCGTGATGACCCTGTTTCTGCTTCTCCTCGCCCAGGCCCAAGCCGAGGGCGTCGACGCCCACCACTTCACGCCCCTGCCCACCCTCGGCGCGCCCTTGAGCCTCGTCGAGACCTGGCGGGTGACGCCGCAGCTCCCCGGCTCGTTCTCGGTCTCGGGGACGATGGACATGAGCCGCGGCAACGCCGTCCTGGTCGTCGAGGACTGGGAGGGGGTGGTCGAGACGCCGCTTCTGGACGATGTTCTGGCGCTGAACCTGAGCGCAGGGGCGGCGCTCACGCCCAGGCTGTCGGTGGCGGTCATGGGGCCGCTCCTCTTGCGCAGCGAGGGCGCCTCAGGCCAACAAGGCGCGGGGCTTGGTGACATCCGCCTCGCCGCGCCCATCGGCCTTGTGATCCCCGAGACGACGGGCTTGGCCTTGGGTGTGGTGCCCGGGCTCGACCTGCCCACGGGCGACTCCACACAGTACGCTGGCGCGCCGGGCCTGGGCCTGAGCGCCCTCGTCGCCGCGGGCTATCGGGCCGAGCGCTTGAGCGTGGATCTCAACGTCGGCGCCCAACGGCACCCCGCCGCTGAGGCCACACAGTCCGCTGAGGCCATCGGCGGCGCGGCCTTGCTCTTGGCGGGCGGCGCCTCCTTCGCCGTGAGCCAAAGCGTGGGGGTCGCCGCCGAGGCCAACCTCCAGCGGGCCTTGGGTGAGGGGGTCGTGCGCCCAGGCGAGGCCCTGCTCAGCGCCCGGGGCCTGCTCGGCACGGGCCTCACCTGGACTGCCGGCGCCGGGGTTGGGCTCGGCGAGGCCGTCGGCGCGCCCCAGTGGCGTCTGTTCGGCGGCGTCGGCTACGCCCGGGTGGTAGACCCGGCCTCCGACCGCGATCTTGACGGCGTCGTAGACGACCTCGACGCCTGCGTGCGTAAGGCCGAGGTCAAGAACGGCTACAACGACGCCGACGGCTGCCCTGATGCCTTGGCCGAGCTGGACTTGACTGTGCTGAATGATCAGGGGGAGCCCGTGGTGGGGGCGAGCCTCAACGTAGACGGCGTGACGCTGACGACGGACGCCCAGGGGCGCCTTCGTGTGCCCCCCCGGGCGCCCGACGCCGCGCTCACCACGTCATTGACCGCCGAGGGCTACAGCCCCCTGCCGATTGACCGCGCGACGCTCTCTGAGGGCCCCCAGGCCGAGACGCTCACCTTACCTTGGCTTCCGGGCACGGTGCGCCTCATCGTGAAGGACGCCGCCGGGCAGCCGGTGCCCGCCGTCGTCACCTTGAAGGGGCCGACGCCCCAGACCCGCCAGCTCGGCGCCGAGGGCCGCGAGCAGCTCGTCTTGGGCGCGGGGGACTGGCAGCTCCTCGTCTCCGCCCCGGGCAAAGGCGCCGAGGTGCGGCAGATCAAGCTCGACGGCGTGAGCACCGCGCTCACCGTCGTGGAGCTGACCCTCACACCCCCAGTCGTCGAGCTTCAGGCCAAGGAGGTGGTCATCACCCAGGCCATCCTGTTTGACCTCGACGCGGCCACGCTGCGCCCCGACGCCGAGCCCATCCTGCGCCAGGTCGCCGGGCTGCTCATTCAGCACCCCGAGCTGACGCGGGTCGAGATTCAGGGCCACACCGACGACCAAGGCGACGCGGAGTACAACCTCACGCTCTCCCAGGCCCGAGTGGAGACCGTGCGCGCCTGGCTGATCGCCAGCGGCGTAGACCCCGAGCGCCTCGTGGCCCAAGGCTACGGCGAGAGCAAGCCGATTCAGCCAAACACCACCGAGGCCGGTCAAGCGGCGAATCGTCGGGTTCAGTTCGTGATCTTGGCGCAGCAGCCGCCGCCAAAGAAGCGCTGAGGATCCCCGGAGGTCGCGGCGAGGGGTGATCTTGGCGGCGTCCTCCGCTATGCTGAGGCCACCCCCTGCCCTCCAAAGAAGGAGCCTCCTCATGCGCCTCTCCCCCGTCCTGCTCGCCTTGGCCGCCCTCGGCTGTCGCTCTGAAGACAAAGATCCCATCGACACCGTGCTCGACACGGCCCCCGTCTCCGTAGACGAAGACGGTGACGGCTTCACCGGTGACGAGGACTGCGACGACAACGACGCCGCGGTGAACCCCGACGCTGAAGAGCTCTGCGACGGCCTAGACAACAACTGTGACGAGGTCGTCGACACTGACGCCACGGACCTCTCCACCTACTACGCCGACGCCGACGGTGACGGCTTCGGCGTGGCGGCCTACACCGTTTTGGCCTGCGAGGCGCCCGAGGGCTACACCACCCAGACTGAAGACTGTGACGACGGCGAGGCGGCGATCTACCCCGGCGCCCCTGAAGACGACTGCCTCGACCCCACGGACTACAACTGTGATGGATCCAGCGGCCTCACCGACGCCGACGGCGACGGCTTCGCCGCCTGTGAGGAGTGTGACGACACCTCCCGCTCGGTGAACCCCGCGGCCACGGAGATCTGCGACGACATTGACAACGACTGTGACGGAGAGGCCGACGTCGGCGCCATCGACGCCGAGACCTGGTACCAAGACCAAGACGCCGACGCCTACGGTGACGCCGACTTCTCCCAAGAGTCCTGCGACGCGCCCGAGGGCTACGCCGCGGTCTCCGGCGACTGTGACGACCTAGAGGCGGCGATGAACCCCGGCGCGTCCGAGGTCTGCGATGGCTTAGACAACGACTGCGACAGCGTCGTAGACGACAACGCCAGCGACGCCACCACCTGGTACAGCGACCGCGACAGCGACGGCTACGGCGACGGCGCCACGGCCAAGGCGAGCTGTGAGCAGCCCGCGGGCACGGTGGACAACGACGGCGACTGTGACGATCGCGAGCCCCTGGCCTGGACCGACGCTGAAGAGGTGTGCGACGAGGTAGACAACAACTGTGACGGATCCGTAGACGAGGGCGTCACCATCACCTACTACGCCGACAACGACGAGGACGGCTACGGCAACGCCAGCCGCTCCACCCAGGCCTGCGAGGCCCCCGACGGCTACATCACCGCCAGCGGCGACTGTGACGACAAAGAGCCCTTGGCCTGGACCGGCGCGCTAGAGGTCTGTGACGAGGTAGACAACGACTGTGACGGCGACACCGATGAGGGCGTGACGAGCGAGTGGACCCTTGACCGCGACAACGACGGCTACGGCGACGACGCCACGGCGGTGAGCGCGTGCTCGGCGCCGACGGCGGCGTATGTCGGCGCGAGCGGCGACTGTGATGATCGGGACAGCGACTACAACCCCGGCGCCGCTGAAGGCTGCGACGGCAACGACTACGACTGTGATGGAGACGTCGACAACGACCTCGACGGCGACACCTACGCCGACATCACCTGCGGCGGCGACGACTGTGATGACGCCGACGTCTCTGTAAAGCCCGAGAACTCCGGTGCCTGCGCCTTGGGCACGTCGTGCCTCGACATCTTGAACAAGGGCTACTCCACCGGCGACGGCCAATACAGCGTGGACTACGACGGCTACCTCACCGGCGACGCCCCAGAGACCGTGTGGTGTGAGATGGACGCGTATGGCGGCGGCTGGACCTTACTCGCCACCAACGGCGGCTCGGGCTGGAGCGACTCGGTGTTCTTGGCGACGACGACCATCGGCTCGGCGTCCCTCACCTCCAACTACAAGGGCAACGCCTGGTTCGTGATGCCGTTTACCGACCTGATGTTCACCGACAGCACGATGCACGCGGTCTATGAGGGCGTAGACTCCGGCAGCCAGAGCTTCTACGACTGGCAGCTGGGCATCCCGCGCTACAACTGCGGCTCCACCGACGGTTACTCCTGGCCGATGACGGACGGCGACTTCGCCAGCAGCGACCTCTGCGAGACCGACCTCTACATGCACCCCATCGACGAGGACGGCGGCGTGAACGGCATCTGTGACGCGGCGTTCGTCAACGCGGGCAACGCCACGGGCCCCACCTGGTCTTCAGGCAACAACAACGGCTGCCCCCTGGACGACCCGAACGGCACAGGTTGGGTCAACGATGGCAGCCTCACCGCCTGGGGCACGGTGCTGAACCTCTACGGTCGCTGATCGTCGGCCTCGTAGAGCGCGCCCTCCGAGGGCGAGAGCGCGTAACCCCCGGCGAGCTCCCGCCTAATCATCGGGAGCATGCCCAAGGCCCTGAACGAGCTGTGCTCGGGCGGGGCGAAGACGACGTGGTCAAAGAGCTGGGTGCCGAGCATCTCCGCGGCCGCGTGCACACGCATCGTACACTCGTAGTCTCTTATGGAGGGGCTCGGGTCGCCGCAGGGGTGGTTGTGGGCGAGGATCACCGCGCTCGCGCCGAGCTGCACCGCCGGGCGCAGCACCCACTTAGGATCCATGAGCACGTTGCTCCCGTCGCCCATCGCCAAGCGGCGTATGGCGAGCACCCGCCCGTGGCCGTTGAGGTAGAGGCCGTAGAGCTCCTCGTGGTTGAGGGGCATGAAGATCGGCGTGAACAGCGCCACGACGTCGTTCACGCCGCGCACGATCGGCCGACGCGGCGGGCGGCAACGCTCGGCGAGGCGTAAGGCGGCGTGAAGGCGTGTGGCCTGGGCGATCCCGATGCCGGGCACGCTGAGCAGGGCCTCCACCGGGGCCCGAAGCACGGCGTCGACGCCGCCCAGAGAGCACAACAACAGCGCCGCGACCTGCCGCGCGCTGCGTCGGGACGAGCCCGTGCCGATGACCAACGCCAGCAGCTCCTCGTCCTCAAACCGGCCCTCACCCTCGATCACATACCGCTCACGAAGGTCGGGACTCTGCACGCTGTTCATGCCGCACCTCTGAAGAGGGCCGCTTTTCGCAAGAACTGTGCCAGATTCTAAACCCCCGCCGCGTCGACCGTGGGGCGGATCGGGCGCGGAGGGGGCTGACAGGGGCTAGGCTCGGTTTCAGGCCCGCGGCTCAGCGCCGGAGGAGCGCCATGATGACGGTGCCGGGGTTCGCGCCGCGGGTGAGCAGCACGGCGACCCGCTGGGCGCCGAAGGGGAAGGGGAAGATGAAGTCAAAGCTCACCACGGGCAGGCCTTGGCCGCTCGCCAGGGCACGAAAACGCCCCTCAAACTCCTTCACCCGGGTGCAGGGCGCGACCTCGGTGAAGAAGTTGCGGCCCAGCACGGCCTCGATCGGCAGCCGGGCCATGCGGGACTCGGTGTCGTTGTACGAGAGGATGCGGCCGCTCTCGTCGAGCAAGATCGCGCCGTAGGGCAGGCTGTCGAGGTCTCGGGCCGAGATCTTGGCCAGGCGATCGGCCTCATCCACCAGGGGGCTGCCCTCGACGTTGGACCGTGCGACGGGCTGGGGCGAAGAGGCCGCGGCGGCTGGGGCGGCTGGGGCGCTCGTGGCGCCGGGGCGCCCACGGGAGGCGTCGATCAGCGCCTTCGCCAGCTTGATACGGCGGTTTGAGGCCTCACGCTCGGCGGTGGCGGCCTCGATCAAGCTCTCGACGGCGGTGAGCGGGTCGTCGGTGGCGGTGGGGAGCAGGCCGGTCATGGCCATGAGCTCCTCGATGGTTGGGATCGGGTCCCCAGCGAGGGCCGCCTCACGCACGCGGCGGAGCAGCTTGAGGGACTGGTTGAGCTGGTCCCGGCGGAGCGTCTCTTCGCGGGCCCGGCTGGCGTAGTCGCTCGCGGGTTGTGGGTTGGGGTTCATCTTGAAGCTCCAGGCTCAGGGGGGCGAAGGAAAGGATCAGGACGCCGCGGCCATCGGCGGCGTCAGCCAGCGCACCGTGGCGCTCAGGTCGTCCAAGGCGCGGGGCGAAGGGGGCGCGGAGAAGCGGGCGAAGGTGACGGTCTGCCCGTCCTCCATGACCCGGGCGGCGAGGCAGAGATCGTCCTCACCGCGCCAGAGCAGGGTGAACCCGGCGGCGAACCCGTCGCGCTGCACCCGGCGGAACGCGGTGAGCACGTCCGGCACGAGGGGCGCGCAGGCCCCGGCGAAGGGGGAGTCGGTGCTCGCCGGGTCACCCTCGCCGAAGATCGCCGCGGCCAAGGCGCCGCGCCGGGCGGCCCAGGCGCCGAGGCGGTCGGAGCGGTCGGGGTCCAGGGCCAGCTCCGGCGTGTCGTCGGGCGGCGGGCTGGTGAGCGTCGGCACGCCGATGAGCTGCAGGCGGGCGAGGCGCAGGCCCAAGGCCGGGCACTCCCGGCTCGACGTGACCCCCAGCCACAGCTCAGGGCCCGGGAGGTGGATGAGGTGGCGGCCATAGACGCCGAACAGCTCACTCACGAGCTGCACCGGGCGGCCCAAGGCCTCGGTGGCGGGGTGTCGCGCGGCCTGGGCGGCGGTGGCGACGAGGCGCTCGACGATCAAGGCGTTGCCGAAGCGCGCCCAGCTCACCCCCCGGCGGTCACAGATCACCGCGGCGGCGGCCTGGGCGTTTGTATACACCTCACGAAGGGCGGACTCCGTGCCTTCGCGGCGCTCGGCGGAGAAGAGCTGGTCGTCCCGAGGGGTGAGCGGCAGGCCCACAGCGCGTAAGGCGGCGCGGGTGGTGGTGACGCGGCGTTGGCTGTCCTCCAAGGCGCCGACCCTCGCCCGCAGCTCGTCCCGCTCGGCCAAGACGCTCGCATCGTGGGTCTCGGACTCCCGGCGGGCCAGCTCCGCCTCGGCGTCTTGTGCGCGGCGGGCCCAGACGTCGAGGCGGCGCTGCAGCTCTTCAGCGCGCTGATCGAGCTCTTGCATGCGCACAAAGATGGCGCGAGAGGCGCCGCCTTCACGGTCGAGGCGCAGGCGGGAGAGCTCACGCTCGGCGTGGTCCAGACGACCCTGGGTGGTCTGGAGGGCCTGGGCCTGCTCGATGACCGTGGCCTCAGCGTCTTGGGCGCGGGTGGTGAGCGTCGAGAGCTCGGCCTCGGCCCGGGCCAAAGCCACGGTGATCGCGCCGACCCGTTGGGCTTGGTTGTTCAGGGTGAGCAGCCGGGCCTCAGCGTCTTGGTGCCGCAGGTTGAGCGCGGAGAGGTTGTCTCGGGCGCGCTGCAGCTCAAGGTGCAGGGCCTCGGACTCTTGACGGCGCGTGGCCTCGGCCTGGGTTTGGGCTTGGGCGTGGGCCTCGGCCTGGGCGTTGAGCTGGGCGGTGAGCGCGCTCCGCTGGGCCTCGGCCCGGCTCGCCCGGCTCCAGCACCACCCGGCGACGGCGACGGCGGCCACGGCGAGGGCCGCAAAAACCGCGGGGGCGATCACGACCGCACCGAGGCGTTGTGGGCCTTGATCGAGGCCCGCACGTCGGAGATCACCAGGCCCGGCGCCGCGCCGCGGTGGGCGACCACGGCCACGACGGAGTCATCGTTCACCGGCTCGACCACCACGAAGCCCTCGTCCCCCTCAACAACAACCGAGGTCAACATCCCCCGGCCAAGCTCGGTGACCGCGCGCCCGGCCACGACGGCGAGCATCGAGCCCAAGGCCGCGAGCCCGGCGTCCTCTTGCCCGCGGTGAGACAGCACCGTGCCGTCGGTCTTGACCAAGGAGGCCGCCAAGATGTCGGGGTTGATGAAGAAGAGCTCGTTGAGCAGCGCGCTCTGGCTTGAGTTCATGGGGGCTCCCGGTCTTGGGGGCTGAAGGTTGAGTGAGGGGATGATGAGTTTGTGATTGGTTTGTTCATAGATTGGCCATAGTGGGCGCAAAGATTGCGGGTTGATCCCAAGGAACAAAAAACCCCCGACCGCACGAGGCGATCGGGGGGAGATTGCGGCTTGGGGAGGGATCAGCCCTTGACGCTCAGCCGAAGAGCTTCAGCGCAGCGCGCTCGTGGCCGGCCAGCCGCCCAAAGGCTGGGTGAGCGAGGCCTGGGGCGAGGCGCCCTGGGCGGCGTCGGGGTCGTACCACACGCTCACCGAGCGGATGTCGGTGAGGCCCATGTCGTCCCGGGTCAACACGACGAAGAGGTTGCGGCCCTCCTTGAGCGTGGCGTCCACCGTCCACGGCAGGCTGCGCAGGCTGGTGCCGCCACCTTGGTAAAACAACTTCTCTTCGCCGTCTTCCCAGGCTTGGTAGATGATCACGTCGCGTAGGCCCACGTCATCTTCAGCGAGGCCCGAGAGCACCACCTCGGCGTCACCCACATAGAGCGGCGGGCTGTTGGTCACCGTGAGCGTTGGCGGCACCAAGGTCGTCGCCCGAAGGGGCTGGGAGATGGGGAGCTTGAGGTCTACGGTCTGGGTGGCGTAGTCGTAGAAGCCGCCCAGCCACACCGCGGCGTGGTCGTAGCGGTCTTGGTCGCCGACGGTGAGCTCAAGCTCGAGCATCGGCGCCGCGCCCTTCACCTCAAAGAGCAGCTCCGCGGTGCGTTTTTCGCCGGGGGGGATCACGCCCAGCTCCGCCAGGCCCACCTTGAGGTCAATCGCCGTGCCCGCGCGGTTTTTCACCCGGGCGAAGGCCTCATCCGTGGGGCCGGGGCCGTTGTTGGTGACGTCGATCCGCAGGGCGATCGTCTCGCCGGGCTCGATGACGCCGTCGCCGTCGCCTTTGGTGCCCTTCACCGCCGGGGCGTCCGTCGCGCTCCAGGCGTAGCTCAGCCGGGGCAAGAGCTGGCCGACGGTGCGCACGAGCTCGTCCTCTTCGCCGAGCACCCGGCGCTGGCCGTCTTGGAGCTTGAAGGTGACCTGCTCCACGGAGTCGCGGTAGCCCTCTGGGAGCTGCACCCGCTTGGGCCACAGCTTCGTCTGGCCGGGGTCGATGCGCCCAAAGAAGAACTCGCCGCCGTCGAGCCACGAGGCCGTCGAGTCGGCGATGGCCATCACCTGAAACACCGGCGCGGGCCCGTTGTTCGTGACCTTCACATAGATGAGCTCCTCTTGGGCCTCACCGGCCAAGAGCACGGCGTCAGGGCCCAGGTCGAGGCTCACGGTGAGCTGGGGCTGGGCGGGCTGATCCCCCGCCGTCCAGTCGATGCCGAAGCTCTGGAAGGCCGCCTTGATCTCGTCGCTCTGGGCGCGCTGGGTGGTGGTGACCACCTTGCCCGCGGCGGCGAGGAGCTCGGCGCGGTTGGCCTTGGGCGGGGCGGCGAGGATGAGCTCACGGCAGAGCTGCACCTCGTTGTCTTTGGAGAGATCCCGGCGGTCGCGGCGGGTGTTCTCTTCGACGTCGAGGTGGTTCAGCGTGCGCACGGCGTAGACCGGCGCGTCGGCGGGGGGCAGCGCGTCGCCGAGGTGGTGGTCAAGGTCGGCCTCGCGGGTGAGGCGCTCCCGCCAGAAGAGCGTCACGACGGGGTCGGTCTTGTTGG
>Ga0209467_1001404_pt1 | contig 21369 bp, 18 predicted proteins | sample Higcelwee11metaG_FD_187175 | JGI IMG/M metagenome (GOLD analysis project Ga0209467, IMG submission 187175) | Freshwater pond sediment microbial communities from the University of Edinburgh, under environmental carbon perturbations - High... | ecosystem: Environmental > Aquatic > Freshwater >... | reverse complement strand
TAAAAAAAGACACCCATGGTTTCCCATAAGTGTCTGACTTGCTTCGCTCCCCAGCTAGGACTTGAACCTAGGACCCCCTGATTAACAGTCAGGTGCTCTAACCAACTGAGCTACTGAGGAAGATTTTATAGCTCCGAAAAGCGTGGCAAAATTAACCGCTTTAAACGAATTAAGCAATATCTTTGGCAAAAATTTCAGGATGAAGAAAATATTGGGCATCGGCAACGCTCTTGTCGATGTAATGACTATAGTCCCGGACGACACCTGCCTCACCCGTTTCAGCCTCCCAAAAGGCAGCATGACAATGGTAGACGCTGTCCGCTCAGGAGAGATCAAACAGGCAATCAACGACCTTAAAAAAACCCTCGCATCTGGGGGCTCAGCCGGAAATACAATCTACGGCCTCGGCGTTATGGGCGTGCATTCTTCATTCATTGGAAAAGTTGGACGCGATGAATTCGGCAACTTCTACGAAAAAGATATGGTCGACGCCGGCCTCACCCCGGTCCTCATGCGTGCCCCACAATCGCCCACCGGCACCGCTGTCGCACTTGTGACACCCGACTCCGAACGGACCTTCGCAACACACCTCGGCGCTGCAACCGAACTGTCAGCCGATGACCTGAATGTATCCCACTTCAAGGGGTACAACATCCTTTACATCGAGGGATACCTCATCTACAACCTCCCACTGGTCGAGAGAGCATTCCAGATTGCAAAGGAGAACCATATGTGCATCGCCCTCGACCTGGCCAGCTTCAACGTGGTGAACGAGATGCTCCCCGCCTTTGAAAGAATCGTCACCGAATACGTAGACATTGTCTTTGCAAACGAGGAGGAAGCAAGAGCCTTCACCGGCCTCGGCCCGGTGGATGCACTCAACGAAATATCAAAGAAATGCAAGATCGCTATCGTCAAGACAGGCCCTGACGGATCATGGATCAAACGTGACAACGAGGTTATCAAGGTTGATGCCCTGAAAGTCAAGGCTGTTGACACCACCGGCGCCGGCGACCTTTACGCGGCAGGATTCCTCTACGGCTTCTCCCACGGGTTCAGCCTCGACAAATGCGGGCTGTTCGGATCAATCCTGGCAGGCAAAGTGATTGAGGTGATCGGAGCACGTATGCCCGACGAGAAATGGGCCGAAGCCAAAAAAATGATACAGGAAGTCGCATCGGAATAACTTCACCCTGTTGCCTCCTGACTCGCTCAAATCAGCGCGGCTGACCCGATTTCTTTTCGCGTAACCGTATCTCCCTGGGAGTCATCTCCCTGATTATAATACTCTCAGGATGAAGAACTGTTGCCCTCCCCTCGATCCTGGAAAACTGGGCTCCCGAAGACTCATCAAGCAGATAAAGAATTGGCACCGTCTCTAATTGCTCAGATGATCCCAATGACACAAGATGCTGCAAAAGTATAAACCTCTCCTGTGCCACAGCCAACGGGTCGCCGGGATATACAATCATCCCCTGACGGATCTCCGGGAGTGCGGTCCTGAGATTGCCGTATACCATCAGGGTGCCGTCATCATGCAATATCTCCAGAGAACGCGAATCGGTTATCCTGAAAGTGTTCCCTTTATCCCCGGGTAATGCAGCCACTCGCCCCTTCCTGGAACAGAATACAGTATCTCCTTGCTCCAGTACGAAGGAATTGTTAATCCTGTTGTCTCCCATTCCTCCGGCTGTGGGAACCGAACCAGGCTTCAACGGGATCAGGTAAATGAAATCCTGCTCAGGCTCAGTTCCAATTGTCCCCAGGGCAAAAGAGAATTCATAATCGAGCTCAAAACCTCTCTCAGGATCTCTAATCGTCAGATCAAACAGGATATTTTTCCCGTGCGTTATATCCGCATCCTTGGTTTTATATGCAGTAGTAAAGTTCTCCATCTTCCTGAACCTTACGGTGACCCTAAAAGGATAGTAGGTGTCATTGGAAGCAGTGAACCTGATGACCCCTTTATCGTTTTGTTCAGTATGAAGCTTCACGGGATGAAACGAATCCACCGTTGAGAAATAATGAATCAGTTCCATATCGCTGAACTGACCGGCAGCCATCACCGGGAAGGCAATCACCGCCAACAATGCCGCCAAACGCCGGCGCAGGAAGCTGTCTGAGTTGAATATATCAGCCATGTTCCGGGACTATTAACTTTTTTTCCGTTTACCAGAACAGTAAAGTTAAGCAATTTTGCAAATCAGGTCAAACAACCGTGAAGCTACCTTCTGCCCGGTGAATTATCCTCCGGACAATTGCACTTGCCCAGGCGGATGAACCTGTACCCCACCCCCACCGTCACACCGGCATTGGTCAGAGTCTGCGGATAATCCTCAGGGATGAAGTGCAGCAAACCATGCTGACTTGTATAAGCCCTGACCCTGAAGAACAGGTCCGACTTGAAATTGTACTGGAATCCGGCTCCGACGGTTGCACCCAGTCCGGTCATGTTATCTGTCCCTGACATCCCTGGCTGTAAGGCAAAAACAGCCCCTGCATCAGCAAATAACCACTTCAGAAAATCAACCCTCGCAGTCACCGGCAGGGCAATCAGACCGAAGTTTCCCGGGCGGTCCTCCCCGGAGATGCCCGGCGCCGGACTTGTATAATAATACTGATGCGAATATGATAAACCCGTTTCTATACTGAAATGATCCCCTATCAGCCTCCGCAGGTCAGCGCCTGCCGTCCAGACACCCGTACCCGTCACCGAACCGGAGCCCAGAAGCTCCTGAAGCCTGAAAATATCATTGTCGCCGCCGCCGGCAAAAAATGAGTATTCTCCCCACCAGGTCTTCTGCCCGTAGCAGGAAAAAGAAACTAACAGCAACGTAAAAGTGGTCAATAATGTTGCATTTCTAAACATGCGAATAATGTTATTTAGTAAGATTTATGCTGCTCTTCGCCCTGTAAAAGGCATACCAGGCAATTAAGGCGAAGCAGACAAGCGGTACCACGAATCCTGCTGCCATGCCCGAAACATCTGCAATCCGGCCCATTATTACCGGACAGACTGCACCGCCGACAATCGTCATCACCAGTACCGAAGAACCCTTCTTCGTCATGCCTCCAAGATCTTTCAATCCTAACGCAAAAATCGTGGGGAACATTATCGACATGCAGAAGTAATTCAGATAAAGAGCCACAAGGGAGGGCCACCCAAGGCCGAGCAACACAAGGACCATCGCTACGGTATTTACAAGTGCGTAAATCCCAAGCATTACCCGCGGACTGAACCAGCTCATGAAGAGCGACCCGATAAAGCGCCCTGACATGAAAAAGACAAAACCCAGCGAAAGCAAATAGGCAGCCTTCTCCGGCGTGTAACCCGGCATTGTCTCAACCACATAATTGATGAAGAAGCTGTTTATACCCGTCTGCGCGGCCACATAGAGAAACTGCGCCACCACCGCCCACCTGAAATGCCTCACGCGGAACAATCCCCCGTACGTACCCCTGTCTCCGCGGGTGTCATGCTCTCCCTCGTGGATGTCAGGCATGCGCGTGATCATGAACATGAAGGCTATGACAAGCACCACACCTCCTATCAACATGTACGGCAGTGCCATGGAAGAGAATTTGTTTGTATCCCCTGTAACGTCACCTCCCAGGATCAGCATCCCGCCCAGTGCCGGTCCGATTATCCAACCCAGGCCGTTGAACGACTGCGAGAGGGTTAGCCGCTGCTCGGAGGTCTCCTTCGGCCCGAGGACGCTTGAATAGGGGTTCGCTGCTGTCTCCAGAAAAGTCAGTCCGCAGGCGATCACAAACAGCGAAAAAAGTGTGAATTCAAAGGTCTGGATATGGGTGGCGGGAAGGAACAGGAACGCCCCGGCGGCATAAAGCAGTAACCCGGTGATAATCCCTTTCCTGTATCCCAGCCTGTTCATGAAGAGTCCTGCCGGGATGGCCATGATGAAATATCCGCCGTAAAGAGCCGCCTGAACCAGCCCTGACCTCGCCCTGGTGATGCCAAGGATGTCCTGAAAATGCTTGTTCAGAACATCCAGGAGGCTGTGAGCCACGCCCCAGAGAAAAAAGAGACTTGTCACCAGTATGAACGGGACTATAAATTCCTTCGTCACCAGGCGTTTCGATACGCCGGAGAATGTCTTGCTGCTCATTTGTAGGTCATTGAACCACAATATTTGTCATTATTTGCCAATAATACAATAATGATTGTCAACCTCTTTCAGGAAAAATTACTTTTTATTAAGTTGCATCAGCTAACCTGACAGAATATGAAACCAAAATCAAAGTTTCCCGGCCTTAATGCTGTACTTGCAGCAGCAGTTCTAATAACGGCTTTCTCAGCATGCACCCGGGATAACTTTGTTCTAAGTCCGGGTGACAACTATTCAATCGTCACCGGCACCGGGGCAGATTCACTCACGCTAAAGGCAGCCTCAGAGCTTAAAGACTACTTCTTCCGCATAACCGGTAAACCGCTGCGGGTAACTGAGACAGCCGGGGAAGGGAAAAAAATCATATTCATTGGCAAATCCGGCCTGAATGAAAGCGCCCTCAAATCTGAAATAGCCAGCCTGAACCGGGACGGATTTGTCATCTCATCGTCTCCTGATACTCTTGTCCTGGCGGGCAACAACGGAACCGCTGATCTTTACGCTGTGTACACCCTCCTGGAAGAACACGCAGGATGCATGAGGTTCACCGAAACGGAAGATCTTATCCCCGAGGCAGAAAAAATCGAGGTCCCGGTTAAGCACACTGTATATGAGCCGGCATTCAGCTTCAGGGTGGCCCACTTCCCTGACAGGCTGAAACCGGGATATACAACCTGGAACAAGCTTAGCACCTTCAGCGAATGGGGGATGTTCGTTCATACGTTCCCGCAGCTTATGCCTCCTTCTCAGTACTTCAGCGAGCACCCTGAGTACTTTTCCCTTGTGAACGGAAGAAGAATACAGGACGGCCAGCTATGCCTCAGCAATCCCGATGTGATAAGAATTCTTACGGAAAACCTTGCAATACGCATGGCACAGGCGCCGGAAAAGACTTACTGGTCAGTCTCTCAGAACGATTGCATTAATTATTGCGAATGCACGGAATGCAAAAAGCTTTATGAGAAATACGGTGCCGTCTCGGGAGCTTATATTGAGATGGCGAACCGGATCGCGGAGAAATTTCCGGACAAGCAGATATCAACGCTTGCTTACCAGTTTACCAGGCAGGCCCCGGTAAATATCAGGCCTGCGGAAAACGTCAATGTGATGTTCTGTTCAATAGAATGCAACAGGAGCATGCCCCTGGCTGATGACCCCCGAAGCGACGGTTTTGTTAAGGATCTGAGGGACTGGAGCAGCCTTACGGACAATATCTTCATGTGGGACTACGTGGTGCAGTTCCGTACCTACCTCTGTCCCTTCCCGAATTTTCACGTACTGCAGCCCAACATTCAGCTGTTCCACAGCCAGAACATTCCGATGATGTTCCAGCAGGGAAGCGGCAATTCATGGTCTGACCTGGCAGAACTCAAACAGTACTTCATAGCCAAACTGCTCTGGAATCCGGATCTTAACAGCGATTCGCTCATCAGCCGGTTCATTGACAAATATTACGGTAATGCCGCCCCCTTTATAAGCGAATATTTTGAACTCTCCCACTCCACCCTTAAGGCGGTGGCAGATACGGTAAGCCTTGACATTTACGGGTTGCCTTCATATTATTTCAGGTCATTTCTGACCCGTGACCTTGTGAATCAATATCATGACCTGATGAACAGGGCTGAGGAGGCTGTTGTGAATGACTCCGCCAGCCTGAGCAGGGTTCTGAGGGCAAGGATGTCAGTTGACTATGCATGGCTCGATTATGCCCTGAATGCTGGCGACAGCGCATTGTCGTTCGTCAGGAGTACCCCTGCCGGGAAGGTTGTCAACGAGAACATGATGAAGGAACTCAACCGGGTGGTGCAGAACAGCGTGAAGAGCGGCATCGGGACCGTCAGCGAGCATAACTATTCAATTGCGGATTATCGCGAACATGTCAACAGGCTCGTTAACATGGCTGTAAAGGAAAACAAAGCGAGCCCGGACAACTTCCGTTCACTTTCACCCATCCAGCCGGGCTACCAGCGAATGGGGGCCGCCGCACTGGCTGACGGCATCTTTGGCGGGAGGACATTCTCATCAGGCTGGATCGGGTATCAGGGGGAAGATATGATCATTGAAATTTCACCGGAAGCACCTGTTGAGGCAAGCCGGGTAAGCATGAATTTCCTTTGTGATCACGTGTCATGGATATTTCTTCCGTCAGAGGTGATAATAGAGACATCTGAAAACGGAACCGCCTGGCACACGGTGGCCTCCCGGAAATATGAAACCGCAGGGTTTAACCAGGATATCGTACCCGTTCACATGGAGTTTGAATTCGAACCCGGGGAAGTGTCAAAACTGAGGGTTACGGCGAAGTCGCTTAAGAGATGCCCCGATTGGCACCGCGGGGCGGGCCAGCCATCATGGATATTCATTGATGAAATTGTTGTTGAGTAGCTCCCCGTAAAAAGCTATTTTTACTGGCCATTTTTACATACTACTTATCATGCGAAAAGGAACAAAGAGACTTATAACCCTGATTTCTGCGGTTGCCTGCACTTTACTGACATTTGCCCAGGATGCGGATGAGCAGCTTCTTCTAAAGTATTTTCATTCAATCAGCAGCGAGGAGATCGCCGGCTGGATGACCGAAATCTGCTCCCCGAAATACAACGGCAGGCTGGCCGGCACCCCCGAATACATCGCTGCGGCTGAGTGGTGTGAAGGAAAAATGAGTGAATGGGGCATAAAGCCGGCCGGTGATAACGGCTCATACTTCCAGTGGTTTGACCACCCGTATACAGTTGTTAATGAGATTGGCGAGCTGCAGCTGCTTATTCCAAATAAGGACGGAGTCACAATCACAAAGAACTATACAGCTCCGGAAGACTTTTACCCTGGTATGAACTCCGGCAACGGCGAGGTAACAGCCGAGGTTGTCTGGGTTGGATATGGCACCACCGCGCCCGAACTCAATTATGACGATTACAAAAACGTGGATGTAAAGGGGAAGATCGTTCTGATGAACCGCGATGTGCCCTACAAGGATGTCCGCAATCCCGAGTATGCAAAATGGGTAAAATACTGTTATCACCAGTACAAGGCCGACAACGCCGCACGGCACGGAGCAGCGGGGATGCTTTACATCGACGGCAACAGTGCCAACCCGAACATATCCTACAATGAGAACCTGGTTGTCACAGGCATCGGACCCGAACCGCTGGCTGACATCCTCGCCGGTCTCGGGAAAGACAACAAGTCACTTCTGGAGCAGATTGACAAGTCGTTCAAACCGGCCTCATTTGGTACCGGCAAAATGATGACAATGAAGGCGAACACGACCCGTCACCCCGAAGGGAGGACCTGCAATGTGGCAGGTATGATCGAGGGCACAGACCCGGTCCTGAAGGACGAGGTGATAATCATCGGCGGGCATCTCGATGCAGTTGGCAATGCGGGCGGTCTGCTCGTTGCCGGAGGCTTTGACAACGCCAGCGGCGTTATTGACATAATGGCAGCAGCAAAGGCGCTGGCAACATCAGGGATAAAGCTGAAAAGAACTGTACTCTTCCTTCTGATCGGCGGCGAAGAGGTGGGGCTGCTGGGCAGCAAGCATTACACGAAGAACCCGCAGTTCCCGAAAGAAAAAACTGTGACCTATATCAATCTCGACATGGTGGGTAACGGAACCGGACTGGCTGTCAGCGCCTCTGAAACCTGTCAGGGCCTGGCAGACTATTTCACAAAAGCCAATGACATGTACATCCACAGGCCGATGCGTATATCATCCTCCCGGGGCAGTTTCTACGGCAGGCCGCGAAGTGACGGACTCGTCTTCCAGGCTGATGGCTTCAGAACAATGGGCATCTCCACAACTGACGGAGTTAAGCCTGTCTTTTATCACCTGCCGGGCGACGATGAGACGGCGGTGACCCCTGAGATCATGGAAGATGTTGCAAAGCTGATTTATCTCGCGTTTATTGAGATGGCCAACTCCGACACACTGAACTACTAAAAAAAAAGGACCACACAGGGTCCTTAAACAGATTACTGAAATGAGATTTACTTCACAGCAAGCTTCACATTCAGCTTAATCTCGTCATTGATTGCGTTGTCACCCAGGTTGGAAAAGAATTTTCCTGAACCGAACCTCACATCATAAAGCGAGCGGTCAAAGGTGATGTCAGCTGTATAGGTTGTTAATGCTCCGTTCTTTGATTCAGTCACGGTGAACTCCACCGGATGGGTAGCTGCCTTAACGGTCAGGGTTCCCTTAACCACAGCTTTGCCGGCCTGGAATTTAGAGCTGCCCGTTACTACCAGCTTAGAGAGAGGATATTTCTCAACCCCGAAGAAATCGTCTGACTTGAGGTGTCCCAAAAGCTTTTCGCGCATCTTTTCGTCCTTAATGTCACTGTTTTTGATGCTGCTCATGTCAACAACGAACTCGCCTCCGGTAATTGCATTGCCCTCAAGACTCATCCATCCGCTTTTTAGGTCTATGGTGCCGATATGTTCACTTCCCACAACCTTGTCGCCTTTCCAGCCAATAACGGTGGATGAGGGGTCGGCCTCAAACTTCTTCTGAGCCGTAAGCATAGTTGAAGTGAATACCGATGCCATTAATATCACAAATATCTTTTTCATCTTTTTCGGTGTTTTGTTTGACATAAAACCACCGGGAGCCCGGTTTTGTTCAACAAATGTTGCTCAAACTGCCGGACGGCCGTTAAAGAATACAGTAAGTCTCTGATATTTAAATGCTTTGAATATTCATCCCGCCGCTGACCTCGAAGATGGTTCCGGCTGAAAATGACCAGTCGCCACGCGCCAGTGAAGCCACTGCCTTTGCCACATCGTCCGGGGTGCCCCATCTCTTCTGCGGAATCAGCCCTTCAGTGATGAGCTTGTCGAACTTGAATTTGCTCCTGGATGTAAGCTCGGTCCTGATAAGTCCGGGCCTGATCTCATAGACATTGATCCCCTCTTCCGAGAGCCTGTCGGCAAAGACAAGGGCTGCCATGCTGAGCCCTGCCTTGGAGACGCAGACATCAACGGCGTGGTTAAATGATGTATATGCGAGGAATGATGTGACGAACATGATTGTGGGCCTGTAGCCGGTGATTTTCTCCTTCATCCAGATCATCTCCCGTGCCACCCGGCGGGCCAGGAACACCGGACCGCGCAGGTTGACGGCCAGCACACGGTCAAAGGTCTCCTCATCCAGGTCGAGCAGGTCGCGGCGTTCTATGGGGGCAATACCAGCGTTGTTCACAAGTATGTCAATCCTGCCGTAACGCTCCAGGATGCTGGAGATGGTTTCGTCATGAAGATTGGTGTGTGCCACGTCAAGGCCGATGGGAAAGAACTGTGCGCCGCGTTCTTCTATTTCGGGCTGTAATGAGATCATGCCTTCGCTGTCAGAGGTGCGCGCGATGGCCGCAATATCAAACCCCTCGGAAGCCAGCGTCAGTGAGATGGCCCTGCCTATCCCCCTGCTTGCTCCCGTAATTATTGCTACCGGTTTCGAGTTCATATATACCCCTTTTATCAGGTCAAGGCTTTTTCCGCAGACTGAGTGTTATGTCGCACTCTCCCTTCACGTCAGCATCGGCAATCAGGTAGTTGCTCTGATTTATAGATGCCATGATGTACTTCTTTTTCTTCCCGCAAATCATCAGGTCTCCTGCAACATAGTTTCCGGGGATTGGCAGTGAGAGCTGAATGTATTCGTAGCTTCCGGCGAGGCTGATTGTCAGCTGATCCGCGGTTTGCCTGTAGGCGTATTTTACGAAGGCGCCTGAGCTCTTGTAATCGATTTTTACTTCGGCTTTTTCAACCCCGGCGGTTATCCATTTGGGGCAGAGCCGAAGCCTCCGGAAGAGTTTGTCCCTGTCCTGCACCCCTGCCAGCCCCTCCACAAAGGCATAGAGCATCGCTGATGATCCCCAGCCGTCAGTGGGTCTGGCCTCCGGTGATGTGCTTGTCTCAACCGAAGAGGGTCTCCCGTCGGGGAAATACCAGAGATAGGTTTCGCCGTTGCGTGAGATCAGGTCATAGTAGCGCATGAGGATGTCAATGCCGTACTGTTCATAACCGTATTCAAGGGCTGCCCTGGACAGTTCGCCTCCGGTGAGAGGCATAATACCGCCGTTGCAGTAGGCGCCGCGTGAAAGCTTGTAATCGCCGAAAATCCCTGCAGGGAAGGGCGGGTCAATTGAGAACCACTCGGCAAAGGCATCAGTTGTCTCGCGCCTCTTCATGTATTCATTGATGATTGCCGTGGCAATGCGGGGCGAAGCCGCACCCCTGTTGATGGCGGCAGGATTGCTGAGACTGAGTTGAGAAGCTTCATCAACGCCGTCAATAGTGACCGGTGTCTGCTTCACGAAATGGGTATAGAATGATCCGTTGAAACAATGGGTGTTAAGGCTCTTGCGAAGCCTCAGGGCACGGTCACGCCATAGTGCCGATCTTACCTTGTCACCGAACAGGCTGTACCAGTGCGACATAAAGTGGAAGGCTTCATAATAACCGCTGTTGTCGCCGTGGAAGTAACCCCAGAAGGTATTCTCATCAATCTGGAACTGCAGCCAGTCGTGACGGCCTGCAGTATATGCAAAATCCCACGTGTCAATCGTATAAGGCCTGCGGAAGAGGTATTTTTCCCTGTCGAAATAACGACCGTCCATTACAAATGAGAGAGCCCTTTCAAAGGAGGGCATGAGGTTACGGATGAAGGCATCGTCACCTGTTGCCTGCCATGCAAGCCAGGCTGCCTTGATGAACCTGAATTCGGTGTCGGCCTCAACCGGGGTGCGGACGTACTTGGTCCAGTTTTCGCGCTCGCAAGGGGTTTTCTCGGGGAAGGTTGTAAAGTAGTCAAAGATCCGGCCGTTGCGTGCCTGGTTGTCAGCAAAGTGCCTGACAACACTGACGAGGTCGGTTTCCGTATAACGCAACGCCCTCATCATGTCCGAATAATTCCTTATCCACACTGAACGGGCGTCAGGGGATCTGTATCCCCTTATCTTTTCACCGTCTATGTTCAGTTCGAGGAGATCCTGCTCCAGGAACCTGCTTATCCTCGGAATAAGCTCATCAAATGCCGGAGTTCCAGTTCTGACGTACATTACCGGGCCTTTAGGTTAGTTTTAGCGGTTTAAAAGTAGCAATTAATTTGCTCGTTCAGCCGGTCTGCTCTCATTTTCTTCATCAGTGGGTCCGGCATCATCCTGATCGTCACCGGTCCTGCCATCTTCTTCCTCCTCGCGCTCGTAAAACGGAACAGGTTTCTGCGGTCCTTCGGCACGGAACCAGACGGCGAGGATCACTCCGGCCGCTGCCCCAAGCATATGTGACTCCCATGAGATGTCAATCCTGAAACCCGGAAATATTCCCCAGACCATCTCCCCATAGACGAAGGCTACAAGCAGTGAGAGGGCCATCAGGGGTATGTGGCGCCTGATGATGCCGCTCACGAAGAGAAACGAGGCCAGCCCGTAGACAATGCCGCTGGCCCCGATGTGCCACGCCGGCCGGCCCGTGAGCCATACCGCCAGCCCGGTAAGGAGAGTTACCCACAGAAGGACCCTGAACGACACCTGTGAATAGAGATAGAAAAGAGCCGTCCCAAGGATAAAGAGAGGAATTGTGTTGTTGAACAGATGCCTTGCGCCTGAGTGAATGAAAGGAGAGGTGATGATCCCGGTCAGCGATGATGCTTTACCCGGGTAGATGCCGAGGAAGTGCAGATTGGTCTCAAACAGCCATCCGATTGCCAGGGTGAGCCACATGAAAGCCACGAGCAGGAACGGAACGAGCATGCTGAGCAGCAACCGCTTCTTTTCAGCCTCTGAGGAAGTGTCCGTCATTGTCTGCCGGAAAATATTTTAACGGTCCCGTCCCGGATACCTGATCCCGGCCTTACGGCGCACCTCATCGAGGGTGCGGGCAAGGGTGAGGCTGAAGGAGAGGGGGACTACCGGGCTTTCCGTAAGCCCCTTATCGATACAGCTCATTACCTCGGCTGCCTCATACTGGTAACCCTGGGCGGGGGGGGTGAAGATGCGGTCGTCGGTGTCACCGTTCACCTCGATTATCAGATGCTGGTTACGGTCGCGGCCACGGGTGAGGATCAGGTTGCCGTTCTCACAGTTGAACTCTGTGGAGACGCCGCCAGAGTTGGCAAAGGAGCTGTAGGCCTCGGCCAGGCGTCCGTCACGGAACCTGAATATCATTGCCGTGCTCTCATCGGCGCCTGTGGGTGCAAAGACGGATGTAGCAGCAACGTGCTCCGGTTCACCCATATACCTCAGAATATCCATTACAGGGTAGATGCCGATGTCAAGAAGCGACCCTCCTCCCATTGCCAGGTTGTATGTCCGGAGCTCAGGATCATACGGGGATACAAAGGCGAACTTGCCCCTCATATGCAGTAGTTTACCAAGTTTACCGCTCTTGAGTATTTCCTCAGCCTTCAGATATGAGGGCTGAAAGGGAGGCCACAGCGCCTCCATGAGAAACAGGCCCTTTCTCCCCGCCTCATCAATCATGCGGGATACTTCGGCTCCTGTAATTGACATAGGTTTCTCACAGATGACATGCTTGCCGTTCTGCAGTGCCATCAGAGTGTGCTCCATGTGCTGCGAATGAGGTGACGATATATAGACCACCTCTACTCCCGGGTCAGCCAGCATCTCCTCATAACTGCCGAAATGCTTCGTGAACCCGAATTCGCCTGCAAACTTTTCCGCCCGGCCTGCATCGCGTGACCCGACGGCATAAAGATGCGCATTATCCAGCAGCATGAGCGCCCGCGCAAACTTATGCGCAATGTTGCCGGTTCCGAGTATACCCCAGTTATAAGCTTTCATGTTCTTAAATTTTCATAAAGTTAGTCATTCCTCCACTATCTAACCCCTGCCCGGGAAATGAGTTCATTTATGCCTTATTAAAAATATTCTTAAAATTTTACTTCTATGTATTGCATGGTATTATTTTTATTTTATATATTTGCAATACCAAATTAACTTGCATTAACAGGTACCTTATAATTAATACGATGAAAATGACTGTCAACATCAATCTGGGGGGTTACGCTTTTAACCTTGACGACGACGCCTACGAGCGGCTCCGGCAGTACATGAAGCGCCTGGAGAAGGAGTTTTCGGGCGAGCCGGGAGCGGCTGAGATAATGACCGATATCGAAGGAAGGATATCGGAGCTGTTCAGGATGAGACTCAACAGCTATAAGCAGGTCATCACCATGAAGGATGTGGAGGAGGTGATGGCCATACTGGGTTCACCGGAGGACATCAGCGGCGAGCCCGCCGCCGGAGCGCCGCCGCGTTCGCAACGCCGCATTTACCGTGATCCGGACAGGCGCGTCTTTGGCGGTGTGTGTGCCGGAATATCGGCATACCTCGACTGGGATCCGCTTATTATGAGGATCATCTTTGCGGTGATGATCTTTGCAGGAGGCATCGGTGTCGGGCTTTACCTGGTGCTGTGGATCGTGCTGCCCGAAGCAAAGACTACGGCGCAGAAGCTAGAGATGAGGGGAGACCCGGTAACAATCGGTAACATAACAGATTCCGTCAGACAGGAGTTCAACACAGTCAAGGAGAAGATGAACCTTTAGACTTCGCCCGGGACAGACAACGCTGATAAAATAAAATAGCCATGAATACGGACAACACAAGAGCACAAATGCGCAAGGGCATACTCGAGTACTGCATACTGGCAGTACTGTCGAGAAATGCATGCTATGCCGTTGACATCATCAATGAGCTTAAGAAGGCAGAGGTGATAGTCGTTGAAGGAACACTCTACCCCCTGCTGACAAGGCAAAAGAATGCCGGTCTTCTCAGCTACCGCTGGGAGGAGTCGCCGCAGGGACCACCGCGTAAGTACTATGAACTTACCGAACTGGGGAAAATCTACCTCAGGGAGCTCGACAAGGTCTGGGAAGAGCTTGTTGAATCAGTTAACCAGATACGTGACAGGAAATAAAGGCAGCCATGAAAAAAAACCTTGACATCAACATTGCCGGGCAGCTCTTCCGAGTGGACGAGGATGCCTGGGAAGTACTGAAACACTATCTTGATCACGTCTCAGCCAGGTTCAGGACAGAGCAGGGCGGCGACGAAACCCTCGGTGACATCGAAGCGCGGATCGCTGAGATTTTCGGCGGAGGAAAGGAACCTCCCACACTTGTATCGAAGGAGATGGTCACCGGCATGATAAACACAATGGGGGCGCCTGAGGACTATTACGATGACGGTCCGGCAGCAAAGAACAAAACACTCTATGTCAGAAAGTCGATGTATGACCCTAACAGTCCTTCGGCAAGATTCGGCAAGGCTCTCTCGGAGTTTTTCAGGGCTTTCGGGAAGGTAATGTCAGCTATATTAAGAGTCATTGCTATTATCCTTGGTTCATTATTTACACTTATCGGATTCCTGCTGTTCTTCTCCTTCGTAATACTGATCTTCTTCAATAACGTCCCGTTCTTTTCCTCGGTGATGGAGCCGGAGATGACAAACATTCATGACATGCTAGGTATAGCGCTGAGCAGCAACACGGTATGGCCGATACTGTTGCTCGCGGGGCTTGTCACCCTGCTCCCGCTGGCCGGGCTGATCTGGCTCGGCATCAAGATGATTTTCAACATAAAGGAGCGTTTCCGGGTGATGAGCATCGTGCTCTTCGTGGTCTGGATAGCATCGCTCTGCGCCCTTGCAATAATACTGAGCCTGCAGCTCTCAGTCTATTCCAACAGCGAGTCCGTGGAGAAGCAGCTGACTCTTGAACCGGCCCCGAAGACCCTCTGGATAACAACCATGAAAAAACAGGCGGATTTAAAGTATGACAGGCATGCCTCCGTTGAAGACTACAGGTTTTATGTCGACGGTGCAAATGACAGAATTCATGTATCGGCCGACCTGAACATATACGGCAGCGAAAACGGCACCGGAATAATCTCAGTAGAGAGGAGGGCGAGCAGCAACTCCGACAGTGAAGCCCGTACAAAAGCGAGGCAGATCGAGTACAGCTGGAGATTCTCAGGTGACACTCTTTATCTCGATGAGTACTGCTCTCTTCCGGCCGGATCAAAATGGAACGGCTCGATGGTTGATATCGATGTAAAGCTTCCCGAAGGGACTGAGGTCAGGTTAGTGCCAGGCACACTGCCTGAATCACTCAATTTCAATGTATATGCCGGCGAGACGCCTGCATGGAAAATTGAGGACGGGTATCCGCGGCCAATTGACGATTAACAGGGCAATGACTGTGCACCTGCGTTTTTTTACTCTTCAATCTCCCGGCCTGAACAACCGGGATTTTTTTTGTCGTGGAACTGCATTTTAATATCTTTAGCTTCTCAACGAAGTGACCTTTGACAATTACTGCGGAAAATATCCTTCTAATCGGTTCAGTGCTTGTTCTGATAAGCGTGTTTGCCGGAAAGACCTCTCTCCGGATAGGTGTCCCCACTCTCGTTCTGTTTCTTGCAGTTGGTATGCTGGCCGGATCGGAAGGAATCGGGAAAATTCCGTTCAGTGACCCCGGTCTCGCGCAGTTCATAGGTATCGTTGCTCTCAACTTCATCCTCTTTTCCGGCGGTTTTGAGACTGACTGGGGCGCTGTGAAGCCGATCATGTGGCAGGGAATTACCCTTTCCGTGCTTGGAGTGTTGCTGACCACCCTCACCCTCGGGCTTTTTGTCTGGTGGGTGACCGATTTTTCAATCTACGAGGGATTACTGCTGGGGGCAATCGTATCCTCTACGGATGCCGCGGCCGTATTTTCAATATTGAGATCGAAGAGTCTCGCTCTCAAGGGTCATATCCGCCCCACCCTCGAGTTCGAGAGCGGAAGCAATGACCCGATGGCCTACATCCTCACAATTGTCTTCATCGGGCTAGTGCAGAACGGCGATAAGTCGCTATTGTCCGTCCTTCCGATGTTCTTCATGCAGCTGCTGCTTGGCGGCGGCCTGGGTTACCTGTTCGGCCTTGCCAGCAAGTTCGTCATAAATCATATCAGGCTTGATTACGAAGGGCTTTACCCGGTGCTATCTATCACCCTGATGATGCTCACCTATTCTGTTACCACGGCCGTTGGCGGGAACGGATTCCTTGCAGTCTATGTTTCAGCCATTTACCTTGGCAACCAGGACCTTCTTCACAAGAGAACCATCATGAAGATGTTTGACGGGCTGGCATGGCTGATGCAGATCATCCTCTTCGTGGTGCTTGGGCTTTTGGTATTCCCGAGCCGTATTATCCCTGTACTCGGCATCGGCATGCTTATCTCGGCATTCCTGATCTTTATTGCACGTCCCTTCAGTGTCTTTCTCACAATGATACCGTTCAGACTGCAGACAAGGACGAAGCTATTCATATCGTGGGTGGGACTGCGCGGTGCCGTTCCAATTGTCTTTGCCACATATCCGCTGATGGCCGGCCTGGAGAAGGCCGAAATGATTTTCAATATCGTATTCTTCATATCACTCACCTCGGTGCTGTTGCAGGGAACAACGATCCCCATTGTGGCGAAGTGGCTTCATGTGTCGCTGCCGGCCAGGGTAAAGACTGTCACTGCCGCTGACGTACTTCTCTCTGAGCCGATAAACTCGGAACTGGCCGAGTTTACAATTGCGCCCGAGAGTGTTGTTGCCGGCATGAAGATAGTAGACCTTGGGTTCCCAAAGAATGCCCGCATAGCGATGATCAAGAGAGACAACCAGTACATAATCCCGGATGGAATGACGGTCATTAAGCCGAACGACAAGCTCATTGTTCTTGCAGGCAGCAAGAATGTGCTCGAGGCGGTGACGGAGTGCCTCCTCTCGGACAACCCTGTCTGCAGCGACAAGGCAACAACTGCCTGAGACAAGGAACATCATCTTTTCATATCTTTAGGGCTCTAACCTTATCAGCCAATGGAACCGGGTGTCCTTAAGGATATCGTCATAATTTTTGCTCTGTCAACTTTTGTGAACTTCATATTCACCCGGATACGGATACCTGCCATAATCGGCTACCTACTCACCGGGGTCATTGCAGGGCCTCATCTGCTGGGACTGATCAGCTCTCCTGAAAATGTTGAGACAATGGCCGAGATAGGGGTCATTCTACTGATGTTTACAATAGGCCTGGAGTTCTCACTTAACCATCTTCTGAACATCCGTAAGCTTGTATTCCTCGGAGGTTTCATGCAGCTGCTGCTCACTGCCGGTGTGACGATGCTCACGGCAAGGGTATTTCACTTTGAGTGGACGGAGTCGATCTTCATCGGGTTCCTGACCGCCCTGAGCAGTACCGCGGTGGTCCTCAAGCTGCTGCAGGAACGCTCCCAGCTGACTACGCAATACGGGAAAACAATTGTCGGGATCCTGATATTCCAGGATATAATTCTTATCCCCCTACTTCTCTTTACCCCGATGCTGGGTGGAGCCACCCCTGACGTCGGGCACGATCTTCTCATCCTGATGCTGAAGACCATCGGTATAATGATCTTCCTCTGGTTCGGAACGAAGTGGCTGATGCCTAAGGTGCTGCACCTAATCGCCATGACACGAAGCCACGAGCTCTTCCTGATGAGTCTCCTGCTTATATGCCTGGCGGTGGCGATGCTGACCCATGAACTGGGCATGTCACTTGCCTTCGGCGCATTCCTAGCGGGACTGATGATCTCCGACACCGAGTACAGTCACAGCGCCTTCGGAAACCTCATCCCCTTCAAAGACGTCTTCACAAGTTTTTTCTTCGTCTCAATAGGGATGCTCCTCGATCTCGGGTTCGTTGCCGCCAACCCGTGGCTGGTGATCGGGGCCGTTGTATTGGTTGTTGTCATAAAAGCATTGGTTGCCGGGCTGACGGCATTCTCCCTGGGACTCACATTCTTCGGGACGGTGGTGGTGGGTCTCTCCCTGGCACAGGTGGGTGAATTCTCCTTCATCCTGGCCGGGCTGGGGCTTACGAACCAGATCATTACCCCGCAGCATTACCAGATCTTCCTCGCCGTGGCCATAACATCGATGGCATTGTCTCCTCTGATGATAGAGGTCTCCAAGCCGCTGGCCAACCTGATACTCAGGCTCCCTCTCCCTCCCAAACTGGTCAATGGACTCTTCCCTCTCAGGCAGGTGGAGATCCCCGAAATAAGTAAGCATACCGTGCTTATCGGGAAAGATTCCCGGGCAATAAACCTCGCTTCAATGATCAGGTCTATGGGGCTTCCCTTCACATCAATAGTTTTTGACACCGACCTTGCCCGTAAGGAGATGGAAAAGGGCAACCTGACAGTTTTCGGAGATGCAACTTTTGAGCCCGTGCTGAGACAGGCATTCGTCCATACCGCTGAGTTGGTGGTAATCTCGGTGGGCAACCTGATCACTGCCCTTTCAATAGTGGAGCATATCAGGACATTGAACAAGCATGCCCATGTAATTGTACGGACGAGACATGTAACTGACATAGAAGAGCTTTACAGGCTTGGGGCCAACCAGGTCATCCCTGAGGAGTTTGAGACGGCAATAGACTTCTTTGAGCGGATCCTCGGGAAGTATCTTATCCCGAGGATGGATATCGAACGAGCCATTGCACGGACGAGGGAGGACAACTACGGGACCTTCAGGGACAGCGGCAAGGTGGGAGGCTACTCGCTTCTGAAGGATATACCGGAAATTGAGATTGCAGCCGTCAGGGTGGGTGAAAAGACAGTGTTTGCCGGAAAGACAATAGCCGAAACTGCGATGCGCAAGACATGCGGGGTGACAATGGTTGCAATTAAGCACGGCGATACCGTGATACCAAATCCCGAACCCGGAATCACTGTACACGGCAATGATATCGCATACCTCCTCGGGAAGCCGGAGATGATAGCGATAGCAACCGATCTCCTGACGAAGGAGATCCAGAGATAGTCGGTATTCTTCCAGCCCCTTTTCAGATGATTAGGGAGATCGGGCAGCAGTCTGCCTTCTTCCAGCCAATCTGTCGCTGATGGCGGAGATCCGGCAGCACTCAGTCTCCCCCCTCTTTTTAGTTGCGGGAACAATCAGCACTGCTTTATTGTTACACAGTTTATTAAATAACAACTTGTTATGAATAACGCTATCTACTCTATTCACAGGCCTGAAAATGAGCCTGTTCTGACATATGCCCCGGGGACTCCGGAGCGGAGGGAGCTTGAGAAGGAGCTGAAAAGAATCTCTTCCGAAACAATTGAAATTCCTCTGATAATAGGCGGAAAACCGGTCAAAACCGGACGGACGGGCAAGGTTGTGATGCCCCATGAACACGGACATCTGCTTGCCACATTTCACATGGCCGGCGAGCAGGAGACTGCGGGTGCAATTGAGGCGGCCATGCTGGCCAAGGAGGAGTGGATGACCCTCTCATGGGTCGAGAGGGCTTCAATCATGCTTAAGGCTGCAGAGCTTCTGGCGCGCAAGTACCGTTACACAATTGTTGCCGCCACAATGCTCGGACAGAGCAAGACAGTTCACCAGGCCGAGGTCGAGGCCGCTTGCGAGACGATTGACTTCCTGAGGTTCAATGCCTGGTTTGCCGGGCAGATCTACCAGGAGCAGCCGCGGTCAGCCTCTGACCAGCTGAACAGGGTTGAATACCGGCCTCTTGAAGGCTTCGTATATACAATCACCCCGTTCAACTTCACCGCAATAGCATCGAACTTAAACATGGCAGTGGCCCTGATGGGCAACACAACTGTCTGGAAACCGGCAACAACCTCACTCCTCTCTAGCTGGGTCCTGATGAAGGTCTTCATTGAAGCCGGGGTACCGGCAGGGGTTATCAACTTCCTGCCCGGGCAGGGATCAGTCATAAGCTCAGTGGTGATGAACCACCCCGATCTCGGCGGGATACATTTCACGGGGTCAAACAATACATTCAACGGCCTCTGGAAGACGGCGGCCCTGAATCTTGAAAAATACAGATCCTACCCCAGGATCGTAGGCGAGACGGGAGGCAAGGACTTTATCATGATACACAACTCCGCCAACCCGCTTGAGGCTGCCACTGCAATAATAAGGGGCTCGTTTGAGTACCAGGGGCAGAAGTGCTCCGCATCTTCCCGTGTCTATATCCCGAGGTCGCTCTGGCCGGAGATCTCTGCACACGTTCGGCGGCAGGCCTCAGAGATCAGGGTTGGTGACCCGGCTGATTTCAGGAACTTCATGAATGCGGTGATTGACGAGAAGTCGTTTGACAATGTAATGCGGTATATTGACCTTGCAATCAAATCGCCAGACTGCGAGATAATTCACGGCGGCAAGGGAGACAAGAGCAAGGGTTACTTTGTGGAGCCGACAATCATTCTGACAAAGGATCCGCATTTCGTTACGATGAAGGAGGAGATCTTCGGTCCGGTTGTGACGCTGTATATCTATGAAGATGAAAAGTATGAGGAGACACTTCATCTGGTCAATGATACCTCTCCGTACGGGTTGACGGGCGCAATCTTCTCTGCAGACCGACCGGCGATGGTTAAGGCGTGCCAGGTGCTTCGCTTTGCGGCGGGTAATTTCTACATCAATGACAAGCCTACGGGCGCCATGGTGGGGCTGCAGCCCTTCGGTGGGGCGAGGGCGTCCGGAACAAATGACAAGGCAGGCGGCAGGCTCAACCTGATCAGGTGGGTCTCACCGAGGACGATTAAGGAGACCTTCCTGCCGGCGACGGATTTCAGGTATCCGTACATGGATAAGGAAGTCTGAGAGTCTGAGGGTCTGAGGGTCTGAGGGTCTGGCCGTCTCCGGCGGCTGTCTTGCAGTATTGCGGTCTTGCGGTCTTGCAGTCCTGCGGTCTTGCAGTCCTGCGGTCTTGCAGTCTTGCAGTCCTTCGGTCTTGCAGTCTTGCAGTCCTGCGATCTTGCGGTCTTGCGGTCTAATGGACTGAATATTATGGACATATGTTAGTTAGCGAATGGTTTTGTTAACAGCCGACAGGAGATTTGTTAATAATTGTTAAACAGGGGGTGTTAAAGTGCTAAGGTTTAGTGTAAATTAGGGGATTGTTAACCCTGTATTAAACGAAAACCTGATCAAATGAAAAAAATCCTTCTTTGTGCTGCGGCAGCTGCATTGTTGCTCGGAGCATGCGAGAGAGCCCCTGAACCCGTCACCCAGGAGGACGATTACATCAAGACCTCAGTGGAAGTTATACCAGGTCAGTATGTGGTGCTCCTCAAAGGCGATTTCGGTTATGTCAAGTCGGGCAACATGAGTTATGATGATTCCCAGCTTGCAATGACCGTTGTCACGAAAAACATCCTTGCCAAG
>Ga0209467_1001403_pt1 | contig 21371 bp, 21 predicted proteins | sample Higcelwee11metaG_FD_187175 | JGI IMG/M metagenome (GOLD analysis project Ga0209467, IMG submission 187175) | Freshwater pond sediment microbial communities from the University of Edinburgh, under environmental carbon perturbations - High... | ecosystem: Environmental > Aquatic > Freshwater >... | reverse complement strand
ATGCCAAGAGTGGTGACCAGGGTATCGGCGTTAAGCAGAATCGCGCCGCCGAGAATTGCCGGAATCGCTGCCAGGACTTTCTGCTGAATGGCCAAAACCGCGCCCATGACCATGGCACCCACGCCGGCCACAAAACCGATGGCCCCTTGCAGAATCCGTTCCACCGCCACATCATAAACCGTATAGGCGAAAGACCCGGCTGCCGGGGCCGTGAACGCGCTGACCTGAGTAGCGGTGAGCACAAGCGCGCCCATGGCGAGCATACCAAGACCGACGCGCCGGGAGTTTTTGGGATTTTCAATTGTGGCGATTAAAGACTGTTGCATGGCCCCCAGTTTACGGCCAATAGTGTTGAATCTTTTCATTACGGACATTACAAGCCTCCATTATTTGTTGTTAGTTATTGTGTTAAACATTGAAACCATTCACCTTTGAGCTTTTATTCGTTTTTATTCGCCTCCTTCCGGTTGTCCTTTTTTAATGGTTGTTGGTTTACGGGCGGCAAAATCGTTATCTCCACCCGCCTGTTTTGTGCCGGGTCTGTATCGCTGATGAAGCAGCATTTAGACTTGCCGGTGATTGATCGGACCTGGATACCTGCTTTTTTAAGAATGCCGCCCACTGTGTTTGCACGGTTGAGTGCCAGTTTTTGATTGTATTCAGAAGCACCCAGACGGCAGGTATAGCCGGTGACTTGGACAGGGCCGAATGAGTGCTTTTGATAATCCTTGATAAAACTTTCGAGTTTTTGGGTTTCCCCGGCATTCAAAGCGCTTTCGCCGACAGGGAAAAGCACTGTCCACTGTTTAATTTTGGTGTCCTTGGAATCCGGTATGGCTGCTTTCGGGGAAAATCCCTGAAAATTGACTTTCAGGGATTTCTCCAAAGCCGGAATGGAAACCAAGGCGGTTGTGATCAGAAATTGTTCGGTATCAGCGCAACGGGCTGTTTCAAAAACAAAGGTATAATGGTCTTTAATAATGATGGCCGGGGCAGGGGACAGGGTGATGTCCCTAAGCCCCATGGAAACCGTCTTTTTTGGGGGAGCCGCGCAGGCGGTCATCAAAGTCGCCAGGGTGAAGCAGATGATTAAAAATAAATTTCGATGTTGAATCATGGCTATTTTCCTATTTTCCTGTCTTCTTATTATTCTGGGTTCGATTGAATGGCTGCCCGGATTTTTTTAATGTCCAGAACATCCGGACGGCTGATTTCAGAAAAGACCTGTGCGCTTTCGACTTCCTTTTTTCTGGCAGCACAGCTTGCAGCTTTGAGTATTTTGGCAGCCTCGGCTTTGGGATGGTTTTCGCCAAAGGTGAGGATTGCAAGCACAATGTCCTGTTTGAAAGGCAGGTCTTGAATCATGGGGTCCAGTATCAGAAGTGTTTTTGCCAATACCCCGCCGATGGTGACGGATGATGACAATGCGCCAAGGCCATGCCCTAAACAGATGATCAGGATTTTTCCAAGAATCATGTCATAATCCCGGTGGGTCTTTTTGATCATGTCCACTGCTATCCGCGCCACACTCAGGGAATACTCACGAAGGGTGACGCTCACGGGCAGTTTTTCTTCTTCAGAATCATCGATATCGGCCGCGCAGTCTCCGGCATTATCCAGGATTGCCAGAATCTGATGGATAACCGGCCCGGCCGTTCCAAGAGCCGTCATGTTTGGCGCAATATACTGGTTATAAAATTGATGGATATCCTGATGCGCCCAATCATTGGCCGGATGTTGCAATGCGGCCTTTTCTGAAACTTCTTTTTCAACCCACAAATGGGAAAGGAGATTTAAGGGGATCTCCTTTCTCCCTGTGCCAAATATTTTTTGTCTGAATCTGGACAACAACATTTTTTCCTCCAGAAAAATGTATGAAATAAAAACTGTCTCTATTAATTATTATAGAAAGGGATGGTGCCACAGTGGTGGTGTTGTGGTGCTTTTGAGCGGAAAAATGAAAAAAAATTTAAAAAAGGTAGAAAAAAGCAAGAATTTTGCAGCAGGAAAAGGAAATTGGAGCCCGGATTAAAACGGGGAGAGGCACTGGCCTCTGATTTATTCACACAAGGCATCCCGGGGTGAGAGGGGAGAGCGCGCGCTGAAAGACGCATCGAGGAACCTGGGAGACACGCCACGGCCCGGAGTGAAGGCCGGAGGATGAATGGGAATGCATAACCGTGAAATCTGCCGTGGTCGGGAGTCGGAGAGGCCCATAGTAGCCGGGAAGTCCTGGAAACAGGATGGAGTCAAGGGGCCTTGCTGTGGACATGCTGAGTGAGAGGGGAGGAGAGCCGATTGGTATATCCTATTACGGAACAACTGACATTGTGGGAACAGGAGGAGGTATGGGAACATGCCGCCACCAAGGGTATCCGCTTGCCGGATGAACTTTCTTCCGAAGTTGGAGCCGAAATTCCGGTTTTATACGTTGTATGACCGGATTTATCGGTGGGATGTGCTGAGTAGTGCCTATCAAATCGTCAGACGAAATGGTGGCGCGCCGGGAATAGACGGCATCAGTTTTAAGAATATTGAACAAAATGCCGATGGTGTGGATGGTTTTTTGAGGAAACTTCAGGAAAGCCTAAAGACCAAAACCTATCAACCGGAAGGCGTGCGTCGGGTGTGGATACCCAAACCGGATGGCCGTAAGCGTCCACTGGGAATACCGACGATACAGGACCGGGTGGCGCAAATGGCGGTGCTGCTGGTTTGATGAGGGGGAGGGGGCTTCCCTCCCTACTCTACTGACGGATGAAAACGAACAGCCGGTTTTCATCCGTCTTCTCTGGTTGATTGTCACTGGCGACCGCAGGCATGAAATCAGCCCGGCCCAATCCCATGACGCCTACCGGCAACGCAATGATATTGAACACTTTTTCCGCTTTGGAAAACAAAAACTGCTGCTTAATACCTATCAAATATCAGATGTCTGTCATGAAGAAAATTGGTGGAGTTTTGTCTGCCTGGTATATGTCCAACTGTATCTCATCGCTCCAATCGCAGCCCGCCACCCAAAATTATGGGAACGGTATTTGCCTAACTTTCACAACCAACAGAATGTTTCAATGGCTTCTCCCTCCACCACGCTCCGGGATACGGGTAGAATCCTGACGGAAATCGGTTCCCCTGCGAAACCGCCAAAAAGAAGAGGCCTTGCTCCGGGTAGATAAAAAAAGATAGTCAAAAAAAAACGAAATAAACTTCCTATTATTTTTAAACGAAAAGCGAAACAGCCATATGCCAGTCCGTAAAAAATTGTTCAAAGTCCAATATCGTATCTGCCTATTATTTTTCTTGCATTCCCTCCCCCATTCTACTATTTAATACAGTTTACTGATTTCAATACGCATGCAACTTCAAGCCGCAACCGATTCTCATTGGCAGGAAGGGGCTCTTGCCCCCGAAAGGGGCGGAGTGCGCCCGATCGTGGGCAAAAGACAAATCGATGTGATAATTTTTTAAAAATCGGCACATCTGACAGGAAACATGATGAAAGTACTGATTACGGGCGGGACCGGCTATATTGGCAGTCATACATGTGTCGTGCTGTTAAATAACGGTGATGACGTCACTATTGTCGACAATCTGTCCAACAGTTCCGAGATTGTTCTGGATCGCATAAAAAAAATAACCGGGCGAAAACCGCTTTTTTATAAAATCGACCTGCTTGATTTCAAAAAGTTAAAAACTGTTTTTGAAAATCATTTATTTGATGCGGTCATTCATTTTGCGGGTTTCAAGGCTGTCGGCGAATCCGTGGCAATCCCTCTGGATTATTATCATAATAACATTACCGGCACGCTGAACCTTAGTCGGCTGATGCAGGAACATGGCGTTTACAATCTGGTTTTCAGCTCATCGGCCACGGTCTATGGCGAACAGGCAACATCGCCGGTTACGGAAACCATGCCGCTGTCGCCCACCAACCCCTATGGTCGCACCAAACTCATGATTGAGATGATCTTGCAGGACATGGCGATATCACAACCGGCATTCCGGATTTCACTATTGCGCTATTTCAATCCGGTCGGGGCCCATGAAAGCGGGCTGATCGGCGAGTCCCCCATTGGCATCCCGAACAATCTCATGCCGTATATTTCCCAGGTGTCCGTGGGTAAGCTTACCCGGCTGAACATCTTCGGCAATAACTATCCAACGCCCGACGGCACCGGCATTCGTGATTATATCCATGTTATGGATCTGGCGGAAGGCCACTTAAAGGCAATTGAAGGCCTTAATCAATCGCAAAATATAGCCATTTATAATCTGGGCACGGGAAAAGGCTATTCGGTTCTGGAACTGATCGCGGCGTTTGAACAGGCATCGGGCAACGAAATCCCGTATGTGATGACCGATCGACGCCCCGGCGATGTTGCGGCCTTATATGCGGACCCTTCCAAGGCTGCCAGGGAACTGAACTGGAAGGCAACGCGAGGCATCCAAAATATTTGCGCAGACACATGGCGATGGCAGTCGATGAATCCTGGCGGATATTAAAACGCAGGCCGCATTTCATAATTGACGGCCCTTGGCTGAAACAATGACCACAGATGTTCTTCGAAAAGGCAAGAACTTGTTTATTGCTGTTATTGATGACGACCGACCGATTGTATGAGCCTTTATATGGATACTAATAGCCATTTGATACGGAGGCAACCATGGCCATAGCGCCCGCTTATGAAAAAGGGAAACTTTACCAGATCCCCATCACGGACTTGAACCCCGACCCTGACCAACCCCGCAAGGTGATTGACCCCGAGGCCCTTGCCGAGCTTGTCACCTCAATAGAGAAATTCGGCATCATCCAGCCGCTCCTTTTCCGGGATGCAGGCGAGGGGCAGCTCTTCATCGTTGCCGGCGAGCGCCGCTGGCAGGCGGCCCAACAGGTCGGCCTGATCACCCTTCCCGCCATTTTTGTCGAGGGGAACTACGCCGAGCTCGCGCTGGTCGAGAATCTGCAGCGCCAGGATCTGACCTCCGTCGAGGAGGCCGAGGCCCTTCAGCGCCTGATGGACGAACAGCATTTCACGCAGGAGCAATTGGGCGGCATCGTCGGGAAGGCCAGAACCACCGTCAGGGACATCCTCACGATTAACAGATTACCGCAGACGATCCGTGACGATTGCCGGGGAGATCGGACAATTACCCGCCAGGCGCTCATCGATATCGCACGCAAGAAACAGGAACGCGGGATGATCACGGCCTACAATGCCTATCGGTTAAAACAGAAGAAAGCAAAGGAATCGGAAGGGCAGACTCCGAATCAGCCCACAGGAAAAAAGGCGAACGACCCTGCCGCCGTTTTAGAGTTTACGCAAAAAGTGGCGAAGAAAATCGGCAATATTGACACGACTGGTTGGACCATTGTCGAGCGGGAAAGCCTTCGTGTCTCCTTTGTTGATCTCAAGAATCAAATCGACGGTTTTCTTAACCCGAAACCCATGCCATCATGAATATTAATCTATAATAACATGATGTTAAAAGTGGCGGTTGACCGCCACTCACCAAAAAAGCAGGCGCCACCGCTACCCATGACCGAACTAACCATGGAATTTCACTAAAAGCCAATAAAAATTAAAAATACAGCCATTTATAACCCTGGGTATGGGGAAAGGCTATTCCTTTTGGAGCTGATTGCGGCGTTTGAGCAGGCATCGGTCCACGAAATCCCCTATCTGATTACCGATCGACGTCCCGGCGATGTCGCGGCCTTATATGCGGACCCTTTCAAGGCTGCCAAGGAATTGTACGGGAGCAACGCGAGGCGTCCAAAATATTTGCGCAGATAACTACAATGGCGATGGCAGTCTAAACTTTGGCGGGTACAATTATTAAGAATTTTTTATTAAACTTGTTTTTGATTAATATAAAATGATCAATTTTTTTAAACATAAATACGTCAACCTATTTTCCGACTCTCGCTTTTCTGAAATTCTCACCGGATCCGCCTGGGCGCTTTCGGCCCGAGTCATTGCCACAGCATTAGGGTTAATGTTCAGCGTCATGGTAGCCCGGTTCTATGGTGCGGAAGTCGTGGGCATCTTGGCAGTGATCAATTCTTTTCTCGTGTTGGCTACCATTCTAACTATTATGGGTACAAACACTTCAATCCTGAGGCTGATTCCCGAGCACATGGTTAGGTATTCGCCTAAATCGGCCTTCAAGGTTTACCGCAAAACCCAGTTTATGGTGATCGGTATGTCCGTGATCACGTCCTCTGTCTTTTTTTTTGGTGCAAACCTGATCGCAGACAAGGTTTTTTCAAAGCCCAACCTATCCTACTATTTTGCGCTGTCGTCGGTTTTCTTGGTTTTCAAATCCATGATGGAGCTTAACACTCAAGCCGTTCGGGGACTTCGCCTTATAAAACTTTTTGCCCTTATGCAGTTTCTGCCCCAAATCTTTAACCTTGTTTTATTAATTGCCTTGGGCCTTCTTTGGCCCGCACGTGATTGCCCAGTATATGCAGTGTTGATCAGCTTTGCAATGACCGGCATCATTGGCTGGATAATCATGGAACAGGCTTTTAAAAATAGAATGCAGCCAGACAACAATGTTCATAACCTGTCCGTCCGCTCTATTCTTTCAATCTCCCTGCCTATGCTGATGACGGCAACCTCGACTTTTCTTATTGCACAATCCGGCGTCCTTATACTAAGCATGTTCAGCACCGAGGCTGAAGTAGGGCATTATGCCATTGCAGTCAAACTGGCGACCCTGACATCGTTCGTGCTTCGGGCAGTGGATTCAATGGCCGGTCCGAAATTTTCAGAACTTTTTTACGCGAATAAAATGGACGAGCTTTTCCATATTGCTAAAAAATCAGCCAAACTAATTTTTGTCACCACAGCACCATTACTGCTTGGATTTCTGATTTACGGAAAACAGCTCCTTGGCATGGTCTTCGGAAATGAGTTCTCTGCAGCCTATCCAGCTTTGATAATTTTGGCACTAGGGCAATTTGCCAACTCCATATCTGGCTCAACAGGAATGTTTTTAAATATGACGGGAAACCAGAACATATTCAGAAACATTATGGTAATTGCGGCAACGCTCAATATCTTACTTAATGTTTGGCTTGTCCCTAAGTTTAGTATTAATGGCGCTGCCATTGCGGCTACAGTAAGCCTCTGTTTCTGGAATGTCTCTGCTTTGGTATATTTGAAACTCAAATTTGGAAAAACCACTGGCTATTTCCCTACATTAACTTGAGGCGAGGCGACTTTTCGAAAGGAATCCCTTAAATGAACAAAAAATTAATCAACATCTGCGGTACGGCAAGAAGCGGTTCCACGATGATAGATTTGATGCTGGGAAATCATCCGCGAGCCTTTTCATTGGGTGAAGTGTATGCGTGGTTTCGGCCTTTCAGAACCCATCACTTTGAGATTATCTGCTCGTGCAACCAGAATAATTGCCCATGGGGAGCGCTCAAAAATTTGAAGGAGAGCGAATTCTACCCAAAATGTTTTGAAATCCTTGATGTGGATACGTTAGTAGACTCATCAAAAAGTCTGCCATGGATCATAGACAACAATATACGCGAGAAACAGAGCGGCATTAAGGTTTACAATGTGCTCTTGTTCAAGGAGCAGGTGAGTTTCTTTTATTCATTCTGGAAAAGAGGCGTGCCCCTTGAAAACGCCAGGCAAAACCAATTTATAAAATACTATAAACGATTCTTTCAATCCGGGATGTCATTTATAGCCCTGAATTACAATAAACTGGTTGCCGATCCAGCCACCACCTTGGAGAACTTGTGTAAGGTGCTGGAAATTGAATATTTTGACGGTAAGGAGCGTTTCTGGGAAAAGGAACATCACCACCTGTTCGGAAGCCGGGGAACCCGCAAACAGGTTGAAACTTCAATTTCGAAAATTCGAAAGGACGAGGAGTACCCGCAAGAATTTAAAAATATCATTCCTCAAATCGAAGCAGATATCGCCAAAGACGAAACTTTTCAGGACATTTTATCAAAACTAAAAAGCCATGAAATGAAAAAACTCGATGGCCTGTCAAATAATTCCATCCATAAACCACATTGGTATTATCTGGCAAAAGCAAAACAAAAGGTTCGCATGCGCTTTCCAGAAAAATGGAAATATAAACAATAGTACAGATATGACCGGACAAAAATCATATAAATTATAGAATATGGATGGATTCGTCTCATTTTATCATCAAATATCAATAGAAAATTCTGTGATGGTAATGGGTACAGGTGGGTACAAATATGCGATTAACAATTCCGAAATTCTATATGATTAATACAAAAATATTGATGTATTTAATATTCTCATTGTTTTCGATATGTTTATCTATGTTAATTTTAAATGCTTCTACAAAAATTATTGTCGTATTTATATTGTTCATCACCACTGCAATTTTTTATTTTCTTTGCACACCATTTTTGAAACTTACGCTCATGGCTACAGCTATAACTTTCCCTATAACGGCCGAGGTCATGGGGAAAGAGCCTGTTTCATCAGGCACACTTGTTATTTTTATGACTTATATATGGTCTCTATCCCAATTGAAAATTATTGATACAATACGGCGGGACAGGCAAATCTTTTTTCTGTTGGGAATACTTTCTTTAATCCCGCTGATTGGAATAACGTTAGAAATATCATCTCATTTCTTGGGCCATGCACTAAGGTTATATATAAACTTTTTATCCTCAATCATGGCTTTTTTTATAATCATCCATATTTTTAATAGCAAAGAAATTCGAAACCACAAAGATCTATATTTGGAAAAACTAATATCTGTACTTTTATTTATAACAGTTACGCATATATTTTTCACTTTAATTATATTTAATTTCCCGGGAGTTGTTAAATATTTTCATATATTTTTGGTAAATAATCAGGAAACTTTAGGGGCAAGGGAATTACAAGGAGGACTCTACACGCGTGGAGTTAATATTTTCACTGGAGGAGAAGAGTTTGGAGAGCTATTTGTATTGCTATTTCCGTTCGCACTTTATAAAGCTCTCACAGTCCGTAATAAACTTTATTTTGCTGTTTTAATGTTCTTTATTTTAGGTGTATTTTTGGCAGGGACGCGATCTTCCTTCTTTATCATCGGCTGCCAAGTGGTGGTGTATTTTTTAGCTGCATTTCTTTCAAAAGAGTATAAATTCAAATCTATTCGCATGATTATTTGGATCATATTCATATTATTTTTTACTTTTCCATTATATATAATGTATTTTGAAATTTTACTCGTTAGGATATACGGTTTTTTCGACCTATATGCTAATAATTCTGACATAATAAGCTTGATGAACAGGCAAAGCGTTTGGCCAGAAGCGTTAAAAATAACTATCGCTACGATCAGCGTGTTCGGCCATGGCACTATCAATGCTTATAGTTTAGGATATACAAAAGGAAATTTTCACTCTTTATATCTGACACTCTTATGGCAATTTGGTATTATTGGAACCATGCTCTTTTTAGCATTCTTCACTATTTTGTGTAAAAGACTAATCTATAAAATTAATAACAAAAAAACTGAAACTTTCAATTATTTTCTTAGTATAGCATCTTTAATATCCTTATTAGGTTTTTTACTTAATGAAGTTAAGTTTGAGTTTAATAGAATGGATTCTTATCAGCAGTTTGTTTGGATAATTTTTGCGGTTTTTTACCTAAACAGTTTTTCGGTTGCTAAAAAAATATGAACAAAAAACTTATCATTGCTTCTCCTCATCAGTTTGGTTACCACATAGATACCTATCACTACTGTAAATACTTAAAAGTAAGATTTTCTATTTTATATATCTGCTGGGATCAGAGTTTACCCAAGTTGGTTATGAATGGAATAAGAGTCGTTTATATAGATAGATCTTTGAATCCTGTTATGAGAAACATTCAATTTTTAATTTCAATATATAACGAAATTATACATGGTGAAACCATTATTTTGGTACGACATTTTAAGGTTTTATCTTTTTTATTAGGTTTATATAAACCGACCGATTCAACCTTTTTAGATATCCGAACCGGTTCTGTCTCAAAAAGCTATTTTAAAAGAAAGGTACAGGACCTGTGGCTAAAAATCGTTACCCTACAATATAATAAAATAACAGTAATTTCAGAAAGCTTAGCCAGTAAACTAAAAATCAAACACAAATCTTATATACTGCCATTAGGATCAGATATTATATCTAAAACCAATAAAAAGATTGAAAACATTAATTTACTCTATGTAGGAACGCTTTATAACAGAAATATTGATATGACTATCAAAGGCTTTAAAAAATTTCTGGAAAAGTTTGGTGGCAATAATGAGATAAAGGCAACTTACACAATTATTGGCTCTGGGCCTGGCCAAGAGGAAAAAAAATTATCAGATCTTGTTTATAAACTTAATTTACAGAGTACTGTCTCATTAGTAGGATATGTATCTTACACAAATCTGAAAAGATATTTTGATTCTTCAAATATCGGCGTTTCTTTTATTCCTTTAACTGATTATTTTGAAATTCAACCCCCAACGAAAACTTTTGAGTATCTTTTGGCGGGAATGCCGGTTGTCGCGACCGCCACGCTTGAAAATAGCAAAGTTATAAATGCAAATAATGGTGTTTTAATTAATGATACGATTGATGGGTTTTATAACGGTTTAAAGTCTCTTTTTGAAAGGCGAGCAGAATTTAACTCAAAACAAATACGTGATGAAAGTTTGAAATATTCATGGGAAAACATTATTAAGAAAAGGCTCTTGCCTTTTCTTAATCAATTTTAACTCAATATGAATCGAATAATTGAACAAATCGTCTCATTTTAATCATCAATAATAAAAATAATACAAAACATAACTTTTATCCAACCAGCAGCCAAAAATTCTAAAAATGAAGAAAATTATTTTAATCGGGCCTTTCCCCCCCCCTTATAATGGGCAGAGTGTGTGCTTTAAAATGCTAATAGATGGTCTTTTTGATAGAAATATTGACTTTTCAGTTATCAATATTTCGCCTAAACATGAGTTTCCTTCCAGGCATGAAAAAGCAATTCGTATTTTTGAGTATTTAAAAGTAGTGTATCAATTTCTTCGCTTCTTTAAATTTCAGAAATGCATTGTTTACATTACTATTTCACAAGCTAAATCCGGATTTTTTCGTGATGCTGCGATAATTTGGCTTGCACGTATATCAAACAGCAGAATTGTTACACATGTGCATGGTGGTTATTATGACGGCTTATATAACTCGATGTCTTTTTTTTTGAAAAAAATCCTTATAGCAACCCTTCACCAAGTTGATAAGATAATCATTTTAAGTGAAAATCTAAAAAAAATGTTTTCCTTTGATTCAACATTAAATTCTTTGATTTGTGTTGTACCAAATGGTTTGCCAATTTCGAAAAAGGATTTGATGGCACAACCAAAATCGATTTCCGCAGGTGATACAATTAAAATACTATATTTATCCAACTTGATAGAATCAAAAGGTTATTTAGATGTTTTAAGAGCTGTGAATATTTTAAAAAACAAATTTGAGTTGAATATAATTTGCCATTTTTGCGGAGAATTTAAGACAAATGAAGATGACAAAACGATGCAATCTATTGTTCGAGCTAAAAGTTTTTTTTCTGAATTCATCCAGACCAACAATTTGGAAAATAATGTCAAGTATGTCGGAAATGTGGATGGTGCTGAAAAGATTAAGGAACTACGTGAGGCGCATTTTTTTGTATTGCCATCTAATTTTAACAAAGAAGGACAACCTGTCTCTATTATTGAGGCAATTGCTTTTGGTTGTGTAATAATTTCTACTGAATACAGGGCGATACCTTCAATGGTTGCCGAAGGCTATAATGGAGCTTTTGTTACATATGGTTCACCTGAGCAAATAGCTCATGCTGTAAGAAGTATATCCTTAAATACAGAAAAATTTAAAAAATTAAGTTCTAACTCAATAGAACTATACAATCGTTTATTTACCAAAGAAAAGCATTTGAATGACATACTTTCCATTATAACTGGCGAACAAGAATGAAAATATGTTTATTTGGCGATTTTTCAGGCACCCCTGACGAAGGAATGAAAAATATCAGCAAAACTGTTAAGACCATCCTTTCGATTCGCCATGGGGTACTTGCGCTCAACTCACGTGAGATCCTTCAATTAAATATTGTCAAACAGCTTAAAAGCTTTTCACCCGAAATTGTCCATTACCTGCATGGGCCTACCATTCGAAGCCTGGTGATGCTCAAAAGCCTTAAATTAATTTTGGGCAAAAAAACCAAAATAGTTGTTTCAGCCACCCGCCCTTATTTTTCGAAATACAGCAGATGGAGTATTCCTTTTTTAAAACCCGACCTGATTTTAACCCAGTCGGCCAAATTTGAAACATTTTTCAAAGACAAAGGGTGTAAGGTTGATTTTATGCCCAATGGCGTGGATTGCCATAAGTTTTTTCCCATTACGGAAAATGAAAAAATAGCACGGAGAAAAGCGTTTGGTTTACCGGAAGATAAAAAAATTATTCTGCATGTAGGGCACATCAAATCAAACCGGCAACTGGAAATTTTCAAAAAAATTCAGGAGATAAACTTGATTCAGGTGGTTATTGTGGGCGGTACCGCCCAAAAATCCGATAACAAGTTGAAAACAGATTTGGAGAGTTCCGGAATCAGAGTGATTCACGAGTATTTTGATGATATTTCAGAAATATATAAAACCGCAGACCTTTATGTCTTCCCGATTCAGGACACCGGACTTAATTTACCGGTTACGTATAATCAGGTCGGTGCCATTGACCTGCCGCTTTCGGTTCTTGAAGCCATGGCGTGTAACCTGCCTGTTATTACGACTGGTTTTGGAGCGCTTCAACGGCTGTTTGAACCCGGCGCTGGTCTTTACTATTGTGACAATGAAGATCAAATAATTGATCAGGTGAAAACCTTTTCATATCAGGATCATTGCCAAACCAGGGAGAAAGTTCTGCCATATGATTGGTTTAACTTAATTAAGTCCCTTGAAAAAAAATACAAAAGTATTGTTACACTTACTTGATTGAGATATCCTTAACTTTAAGCAAATGAAAACCTATAAAAAATGTTCAAGCTCATCAATATCATCGGGATTGACGGCGCGGGCAAAACCACCCTTGCCAAAGCTCTGGCCGCAGAGTTGCAGCAACAGGATACCCGCGTCCGTTATCGCTATTGTCAGTATTTCGCAAAACTTCTTTACCCGATTAAGATGGCAGCCAGGCTCTCTGTGATGCGGAAGACAGATGAATTTGAAAATTATAAACATTATAATCAAACCAAAAAAGAGACCAGTCGTCGTTTCCCTTTGCTGGCGAATACGTATGCTTTCATCTGGCTGATTGATTATCTCATTCAGGTTTTTTTTAAGATATCGATTCCCGTTTTTTTCGGCCAGAAGCTGATCATCGATCGGTACATTTTTGATATTGCCGTAAACCTTTCTCTGACAACGAATAATGAGCTGGATTATGCTGGGAAGTTGATCTATTTTTTCCTCAAATTTGCACCCCGCCCTGATATTATCATATTCATCGACTTGCCGGAGGCGGTGGCCTTTAGCAGAAAGGATGATATCCAGGACATCGAGTATTTGCGGGAAAGATCCGAACGATATCGCATGTTGGCGGGAGCCTATCATTTTCAGTTTATTGATGGCACAAAAAGTAAAACGCAAATGTTAATTGACGCAAAAAATATAGTGATGAAGCATCATGAAAAATAAAAGAATCACCGTGCTGTATGTACACGCCAACAATACGGATATCGGCGGAGCGGATTATTGCCTCTTCAAGCTTGCCGCAGAACTTGACCCGGATAAATTTCGTCCGATCGTCTGCCTTTCAGAGAAGACCGAAATAGTTGATCTTTACAACAGGGCTGGGATCAAAACATATATCATTGAAATGGCGCGGATTAAAAAAAGTAAAAATCCATTTTTTCTGTTAAAACTTATTATGAAATTTGTCCCCACGGTTGACCGTCTTTACAAAATAATCAAAAACGAGCAGGTGGACATTGTTCATGGAAATGACCTTCTGGATATTTACGGTCCGATCGCCGGGAAAATTGCTAAAATACCTACAGTTCAATATGTCCGCTGGATTCTTGTGTCTCCGTCCTGGTTGAAAAAATTACTAACTTTCATCGTATATATAATCAACGATCAAGTAATGGCGGTTTCCAATGGTGTGGCAAATGAAATGTTTTCAAGAAATGGTGTTGTGCTGCCCAAAATTATAACCTGTTATGACTGGATCGATATGGATAGGGTGGGACATTCAGAAAAGGGAAACGATATTAAGTCGGAATACAATATTCCTCAGAATGTTCCAGTGGTTGGTTGTGTTGGCAGACTCGAGTACTGGAAGGGGCAAGAAGTTTTTATTAAAGCAGCGGCGGAAGTTCTTGAGCAATTCCCTGAAGCAAGATTTCTTGTCGTTGGGGGTGGCGTTAAGGGTCGCGGTCGAGAGGCTTATATTGATCAACTAAAAGAGCTTGGAAAAAAATTAAATATTACGCATCGGATTATTTTTACAGGGCATCGCTCGGATATTCTTAACACTATGAACTCAATAGACATATTTATCCACACATCTATCACCCCTGACCCGCTTCCCGGTGTTATCATGGAGGCGATGTACTGTTCGCGACCAGTTATTGGCGCTGATGCAGGAGGGGTTCCCGAAGAAGTTCTCGATGGTGTAACAGGATGGCGTTACACACCTGGAGACAATAGAGAATTGGCAAAAAAAATAATTTGTCTTCTTGAACGTCCTGAGCTGGCCTCCCAGATGGGCGATGCCGGAAAGAAAAGAGTTGAAGAAGTTTTCAATAAAAAAAAATTATGCACCAGAATTGAAAATATCTACATAAAATTGGTAATCGACTGAAAAATTTACAATTTACAAATAAGGCAGGCTGGAATAATTACAAATGACGCACACATACGAACTGATTAAAATTATCGGCTCACCTTTCACAGGTGAAAGACCGGATGTACCGTTTGATGAACTTGAAAATATTTATGATAAGGCGTTTGCCGACCGGGTGGCACTCCTTTACCTGACTATTTATCGAAAGGATGGGTGGCCGCAAGCACTGGAAGAAAAATTCCAAAATCTAAACGACAGGCGGGACAAAACCCTGGATGTGGTTGCAACCCTTGGCCGTTCGCTGAATCAATTCAGCGTTAACGATTATGCGATTTTTAAATCCCTTAAACCCTACCCGGCCACGCCAAATGACACGGATGTCATTAATTTCGGTGACAAGAAGCACTTTGATGATGTGCTTAACCATCTCTACGCAGAGGGATACCTGTTCCATGAGTGGGCACCCATGCAAACGACCCTGATCCATCCCAAGGGAAAAGGAAAAACCGGCAAAGGAAAAAAAGGCGGAATTTATTATATTGATATGTACTCCGATATTTCCACTGATTATTTTCTTTATATTGATAAACGATCCCTAAAACCCTATGTGGAAACAAGGGTGATTAATGGTCAGGAAATACAAAATATCCGCAAAGAGGTAGAGCTGGCTATCATTTTGTTTCACAATGTTTTTCCTGAACGGACTTTCCAGCTTGAACATTTTTATATGCCTTTGTATCATCTGAAAGAGGATGATTTTGATGTGGATGTCATGATTGAATTTACTGAAAAGCAAAAACTGGCTCGGGGTGTTGCAACCAATCTTACCTTTGTCGAACATATCCATAAAGAGATATTCGGTTTCGCCCCGGATAAAGTTGTTAAACTGCTGGATCGCTGGGGAAGGAACCAATGGGAGCTGGAACGTTTCAGGAAAAGCGGTAAAGAGACCCCATACATGATTTCCCCCAAGACATTCTGGCTGACCTTTTTTGATAAGATTCAGGATTCGGCTGCTTTTAAGAGCCTTATTGTACAAGGGGTTCATATGCTGAATCCGGTTTTCTTTTTTGATGTCATGCGTAGTTTAAAATACCGATTCAGTGAAAAAGGAACGTATCACCTTGAATAATGGTAAGTTATCAGGATGGGTCATATGGGTATGAAGTTTGAAGACATTGGGTTATCAAAATTGACTGAATATTCTTTGATGCTGGCAAAAAAAATCAGTGAAAGCGGATATGTGCCTGACCATGTGCTTTATGTGGAACGGGTGGGATTATTCCTGGGGCACGATATCGCAACCTATTTTAATTGCTCTATTAGTGGCATTTGCTCAAGCCGCAGCGGTTCGTCCGTTAAATCCAAGGCAAAAATTTTGCTCAGGTATCTTCCGAGGGCTGCGACCCATTTTTTGCGGAATTTGGAATTAAAGTCAAATATTCATGGAGTTAAAAAAGAGCGCAATGTTTATATTGAAAATGTTTTTCCACCAAAAGGGAAAAATCTGTTGATCGTTGATGATGCCGTGGACACAGGATTTTCGCTTAAAGCCGTCTGCGATTTTCTCATATTAAAAGGGTACGAAAAAGTAAATTTAAAAACCGCCGTTATAACAACAACTGGCAATCACACCGTATGCAGACCAGATTTTTCTTTGTTTGAGCAGGTTAACCTCGCTTTTCCATGGTCATATGATTCGAGAGAATATAATGAAACATGGAAAGTTTATGCAACGCTCAAAGCTAAGGTGTTATAGGGTGTAATGATAACCGAAAACGACGATAAGAAGCGGGCAGGAGCCTTTTTTGATCTAGATTTGACCATTACTGACCGGGATTCCTTTCGTTACTTTCTTAAAGAGTATTACCTCCATGAATCCCGCAACTGGCATTTTATTCCCCAGATATTTTTCTGGGCTCTTATGCGAAAGGCTAAACTTGTCTCTTTGCAGACATTCAAAGAGGAAGCACTTGTATCATTACGAGGCAAAGAAGATGTTGTCATTCAACAAATAGGACAGAACTTTTTTGAAAATCATCTTATAAAGATTCTCAGAAAAAAAGCTTTGGCAAAAATCAAATGGCACAAAAAGAAAGGCCATTGTATATATATTGTCACCTCATGCCCTGATATTTATATGCAAGTGCTTGTGCAATATATGACATGTGATGGTTATGAATGTACAAAATTAGCATATCGTAATAAAAAATTTCTTGGCGGATTTGAAGGAAAAGATTGCCTTGGCATTGAAAAGGTTGAAAGATTAAATGCAATTTCAGCAGATAAACAGTTAGACTTGTCGGCATCCTTTGCTTACTCTGACCATGAATCCGATATTCCAATGCTTGAATTGGTCGGACATCCTGTCGCAATATGCCCGACATCAAAGTTGAGAGAAATTGCTAAGGAAAGAAACTGGGTAATCGAAGAATGGTAATTTGAGAATCGACCGATATGAAAAGAATCTGAGCCTGAAAGTAAGTGACAGAACCAAAGTCTGAAACGCGAGAACGATAAGACAAGGAAAACAATGTAATGCATACTCACTTGAAATCTTCCTTAAAACAATCCAGCCCTTTCTTGATGATCGGACTGCGCCTGGCAGACAGCACGGTAATTGCTTTGATGCTTTATCCGATTGTTATACTGTATAAAGGCGAATGGGCTGAATATTATGAAACATTGGGTTTGCTTTCCTTTTTTTTTAGCTTACTGATCTTTCACTCCATGGGCCTTTACAGACCCTGGCGGGGCCAAAAGTACGTAGGTGAATTTAAAATCATTCTGAAGGCCTGGCTCACCACAATCTTTCTAATATTGTTTCTGCTGTTTGCATTTAAGGTGGCCCCTAAGTTTTCCAGGGTCGTGCTGACGGCCTGGTTCACAACCGTACCACTGGTTCTCTCCCTGTTGCATGGCATGGCCCGTATGGTCCTTCGTTTTATTAGAGCCATGGGCAAAAACCAGAGGACATCGGTGATCGTCGGTGCTGGGGATTTGGGGCTGTTCTTGGCCAAATATATTGTCAATATACCCTGGGCCGGTATCAAAGTTCTTGGTTTCTTTGACGATCATAAAACATCTGCGGAACTTTCGCATAACGGTCAAGCGGGTAAAACTGTTCTGGGCACTATATCCGAGCTGCAAACATATCTTGAAAATAACGACGTTGACTATGTGTATATAACGCTGCCCATGCGGGCGGAACGAAAAATCCATGAGATATTGAACACCTGCCGAACGATGGGGGCGCAAATATTTCTTGTCCCGGATATTTATGCCTTTAGTCTCTTCAACAGCCGCCTTCAGACCCTGGGAGAATTGCTGATTCTGGATTTCAACCCGAATTCCAATTCCAAACGATTGTTTGATGTCTTTTTTTCATTAGTGGCAATACTGATCACACTGCCTTTGACGTTAACAATCGCTTTGCTTATCAAGCTCCAGGATCGTGGCCCTGTTTTCTATGGCCATCGCCGGATTACCGCCACAGGAAAAGAGTTCTTCTGCCTCAAATTCAGGACGATGTATGTGGATGCCGACAAGCGGCTTGAAGAAATTCTGAAAAATGATGCTGCTGCCAAGGCCGAATGGATGCAGACTTTCAAGCTGAAAAATGATCCGAGGGTAACCCCGATCGGACGATTTTTACGAAAATGCAGTCTGGACGAACTGCCACAGTTTCTGAACGTTTTAAAAGGCGAAATGAGCGTGGTTGGGGCAAGGCCCATCATTTCGCAAGAATTATCTGATTTTTATAAAGAAAATTCTGGAATATATTGTTCCATTAAACCAGGTATTACCGGAATCTGGCAGGTAAGCCAGCGCAGTGATACTAAGGACTATCAAGAGCGGGTGGAACTGGATGTCTGGTATGCGCTCAATCGTAACTTCTGGCTGGATATAAAGATTATTTTCCGGACCATCGGGTGTATGATTTCGGGGAAAGGGGCGTATTAAGGAAAATGAGAATCGAAGAATTGGGTGGTCAATAAAGGGCGGGATTGAAAGTTGAAAGCTGCACCGATCGATAAAAGGAATGTGACGGGCATTTTGGCGCTAATTGTTTTTGGCTGCTGGCTGCTGTCGACGGTTATTTTGTTTTTGATCAATTACCGGGCCTATTTGCCGTCGGACATCAACCGACTTATCCATAGTGGGATTATGCTTCATATAGCCGGTTTTTTTATCGGTTCTGCTTTGGCTTGGTTTTCGGTTGCCCGCGGTAATGTTTTTAAGACGCTGCTCGTTTTTATGGGCTTGTTCGCGTTGGGCGCCGTCCTTGAAACCTGTCAGATTCTGGTGACTTACCGGCAATTTGACTTCGTGGATGTAATCGGCAATGGCTTGGGTATTGGGTTGTTCTTTTTAATTCTTAATATAACAAAACCATTATGCCAACAAAAGCGGTAATGGGTGGATTATATTAAATCCTATTTCGGAGATGCCAGAGGGGCGTTTATCAACCGCAATCAATTCGGGGAAGATCTATGCCCCATGTTACCCATAGCCGTCAGGCTTAGGTTTTTAATTGATAGAATCCCTGTGGAATCCCAACGGGATTCAGTATCACAGCCCAGGGTTGCGGCTTGTCCGCTACCCTGGGTTGACGTCCATAACACCATCAACCCCAACGGGGTTGCGTCCGGATATGGGCGATTTTTGGGAATGCTACGCAACCCCGTTGGGGTTGAAAACCATAATCGGATATGTGTTCCCAGGGTAGCGGCTTTCGCCGCAACCCTGGGCTTTATGACGCAGCCCCGTTGGGGCAAAAAAAATGATTTTCACCTTTAGCCTGACGGCGATGCCATGTTACCCCCATGTGGATTGAAAGGACTTCAAAAAGTTCCCCATTTATACCAACATGCAGATCCGGAGAGCCTTTTAACCGATTTTAGCCCTATGTGCGACGATTTCAGCAACTGGTGAGTCGTTGAAAATCGGCGCAAAAGAGATGCTGGAAACAGATATTCTGTTTGATCCTGGCTTTTCCAGGGAACATCTGGACATTCCAGAGCCTGAATGGGCATAAGGGTCTTGTTGGGGTCAGGCCTGCTTTATTGCGTTATTAAGGCGAACGATAGGCTTTAAATACTTTCAATCTGTGAAATCGGGGTAATCTGCGGATAAAAATGTGTAGTTTTCGTTTCATAGCCTGTGGCGGATGATGGGCGGTTTGTGTTGACATTATACCCATATAAGGTATTTTTATGATGACTTGGATTGTTGAATTTACAAATCGCGCCCGAAAACAAAAAGACAAGCTTCCCCGCAGGGTTCAGGAGATTTTATTCCAACTGGTGCGGGAAATAGAGAAGGCTGGCCCTGTGAGAGGAGACTGGCCCAACTATGCCAAATTATCCGCAGACGAGCATCATTGTCATTTAAAAAAAGGCAACCCGACTTATGTAGCTGTCTGGCGGGAAATTAAAGGTAAAAACCGATTGGTGGAGGTAATATATGCCGGGAGTCACGAAAAAGCCCCATACTGATGACGGTAAGGTATCAATAACCTTACGGGTTCACCGGAATAATGCATCCTTGATCCGGGAATATGCCCGCGCAATCGAGTCGGAAGAAAAGCGCAATTATTCGCTTGATGAGGTATTTCCTGAATGTGTTGGCAGGGAGCAACAGGTGGCTTTGCGCGCCTATCGAACCCGCGAAGGCATCACCCAGAAACAATTGGCCCAGATGACCGAGATTCCACAACGCCACATAAGTGAAATGGAAAACGGTAAGCGCGGCATTGGAAAAGAACGCGCCCGAAAGCTCGCAGAGGCGCTTCACGTCTCTGATTATCGGTTCTTTTTGTAGCAGCATCACCCACCGATCCCATGGCGAGTTTAACAATACGAAATATTGATGATTCCCTTAAAGCAACCTTAAGAATGAGTGCTGCGGCGAACCAAAGGTCAATGGAGGAAGAGGCCCGACAAATCCTCAAACGATTCCTATTGCATAAAAAATGCGCCGAGGGCATCGGCACTCGTATTGCAAAACGCTTTTCAGAGGTTGGAGGCATTGAACTTCCCCCTGTATCTCGTTCTTTGCCGCGTCAACCTTCCATCACATCAAATGATTCTTGTCGATGATGGTTATGACGAAGGCAGTCCCGATATTTCCGATTTTCATTATAACGACTATTCCCTTGCTTTTCGGGGCCGTTCAACCATCGGTCTGGTCGATTTATGCCGGGATGATAATAATCGCTTTTATTATTGCTTTATGGAAAAATACGGTTAATTTTTTTTTCGCCGGAAACCCCTTGTTTATTTTAAGTGTGGGGATTTTTTTTACCTACACGATTTTTCAAATCATACCGGTTCCACCGCTATTATTGGAAATCCTCAGTGCTGTTCGGTTTGAGACTCTTTCAAAAGCAGCTATTTTGCTGGATAGTCATGTTTCCTGGCATTCCCTAAGCTATGCGCCGGCAGTGTCTTTTCCATGGTGGATCTTTCTGGTCAGCATGGTTTTATTT
>Ga0209467_1001402_pt1 | contig 21374 bp, 18 predicted proteins | sample Higcelwee11metaG_FD_187175 | JGI IMG/M metagenome (GOLD analysis project Ga0209467, IMG submission 187175) | Freshwater pond sediment microbial communities from the University of Edinburgh, under environmental carbon perturbations - High... | ecosystem: Environmental > Aquatic > Freshwater >... | reverse complement strand
GCTCCATCCAACAGTGATGCTGAACCCGAAATAGCGGTGTTGGGGTAGGCATAAGCCACAAGACCCCAGTTACCATTTCCCGCAGCAATGTCGGCAGGAGGATTAACCCCTCCCGCTATAAGACCAACACCATTGATGATCTCGTATACACCCCCATCGGTATAAAGAACCCTCGCATTATCTTGATATGTCTCATTGACATCCCACGCGCTGTCCTTGTACGTGGTGAAGTTCATTGCCCTTGTGATATGCAACTTCTTGGGGCCGTACTGTCCGCTTGCCCAATAAAGCCACCCGTCAATGTAAGCGGCCTTCTTAAATACTATATCGGCATCCAACTCAAGTTCGGGTTCATTCTCCATCACGACCCTGACGGTGTAGCCATCCTTTATACGAACCCCCATGATCGAATGGGAGTCAAGGCTTGCACCATATCCCGTAAGGAAGTAATAGCACCACTCACGGTCGGTATCAATGGCATGCCCCATGTACTTCGTGCCTAGTCCCCTATCCGTTGCCGCCACAAGAGTTGTCCCCCATGCATCCTCTAATTTACCGAAGTTATCGGGCGGGACGATGACGTTCTGTCTCCCCGGATTGGCATAGGTTGTCGGGCTATCACCGGGAGCCATCAACTCAAGGCTATCGTCCGAGTTAAGCCCAGTTCCGGCCAAGGGCAAAACTTGAGTGATCTTCCTCTTCATTCTTTAAGGTTTGTATGTCACTCGTATCACTGCATCATCAACCGCGTCAACCGTGTATATCGTCAGCACAACCACTCCGCTCAGAGTGTAACTGATGGTCATACCGCCTCCTATCTCGTTACCTATACTATCCCATATGGTGATAGCATAAGGCGGCTGTGTCATCGTAGTAGTAATAGTATTCGTCCCCGCCGTGAGGTCTACCGTTGTCGTGTAGCTTAACATATCTCCTGATCCGCTTGTTGATGTTGATGTTGAACTGAATCCCGTACCAAGCAGCGGAGTATCCTCATCAGCACGACCAATCCACGTATCCTTGAATTGTTCAAGGGTCGGCAGTTGCTGCCACTGAAGATGCCTCACCTGGTTGGTGTAATTACTCTCTCTTAACTGCTGTTCGCCTAACCCCGTACCCTCCATCTGTGACTGCATCCATCTCAGATAGGCATCAATGACTTGTGTGCATTGTATGGGAACCATCGTCTCAGACCCCACTTTAATACCCGTTGAGATGTATCTAAGGGTTATCGTCTCGCTTACTAGGCTCTGGCAGTATAAGACCCTGTTAGGCCAATCAATATAATAGAAGTACTTGTTATAATCGCTCGAGCCATAAGATACCGCTGCCGTAGGGGCACTAAGGTCGGTACTCTGTATGAAAGTATAATATACGTCATCCCGTATTATCCCGACAGAGATGAAATCTACCATATCAGAGGGGAAGGCCACCTTGCCCACCGAGTCCAATGCTATGTTAGCCTGAGTGAAGTACGAGAGATGGCTGATATTAAGATCACGGAAGCAGTCTACCGCATGCTCAAGGTAGTTAATATAGTCGTCCTCGTTGATCTTATATTTAAGGATAAACCTCTTTACTATCGTCTGTAGTGATATTGTTGCTGCCTGATCTGCCATTACCTTATATCTGAGTTGTTATCCAATAAGTCCTTCGGGGGAACAACCCCTATTATCTCAAGAGCCATCTTTAATATCTCTACGTTCTTCCCATAAGGGAGTGGCACATCGTCAGTGTCCACTAAAGAAGTAAAAGCCACAAGGAGATCGAACTGTAGTGTATCTGTCGTAAAAATCACTGAAGAGGCATACTTAAACTCAACAACATTTTCTTTTACGGAGAAATAGATTAAATGCGGCGTAGATGTAGTAAGAGCATCAACTTGAGCCTCCTCCATTAGAATCATCTCTTGGTCTGTTACCGAGGCAAAGTAATATGTGCCATAAGCACCCTCTAGCATTATATTCCTTACTCCGCCCCTCTTGTCAGGCAGAGGCACAAGGTTAACGGGTAGCGTATACTCCCATCTACCCACATCCCCCATAGTAGCTGTTTGTATAGTGTACCTCTTTGTGTACTGCCCGAGTGCCTTCGGGTTCTGTGCGTGTACTTGATAATAAGTGCTATTGATGCATGCCTCGAGTACATGATCTAAGTAGGTATCGTGGTATCGTCCTGTTTCACTTATCTGGGCGAGTGTATTTTTTAATAACGATCTAAGATTTGATTTGGTCATTTGTCATTGTTTTTAGCCGTTATCATTCCCCATTCAGACACTATTTGTTCTCCCATCGTGATCCCCAATTTGGAAAGTATCAGTGCCATGATTGAAGGTCTGTCTTGCGGCCCCCATTCGAGTTCAACCGTCTCCGAGGTATATGTAGCACCATCAGAGGGAGAGTTTGTCGCCACGGGGAAGCTCTGGGTGTCAGTATCAGCGGTCATCGTCTGGCTCGTACTCAGGAATGTCCTTACATTAGTCGCCGTAGTAATGTAGTAGTCTAACTTAGGCGTTACGGGACGGGCAAGGTAGGTTATGCTTATAGAGGTTATCGTAGTCGGGTAGACTGTGATGTTCTTTCTGTTCTTCGCCACATACACCGCATAGGACACGGTGCTATCGTAGGTCTCATTGGGGAGATATAGGCTCCTCGCATCTTCTGCCACTACCGCATGTGAGCCATCGTATCCCGATGCGGTAGCACCGCCAGAGTTTCTTCCTCCAGAGAGAGTAATGATATCTCCCGTGTTCAACGTGTTCTCCCCCGCGTCAAAGTAGATAAACGGTCTGCTTACACCTCCGATTATTCTCTCACCGAAGACGGCTAACTCATTAGTGATTCCCCCCGTAACATATGTTCCTATATAACTCGTCTTGTCTCCCGTACCCAGTACAGCTATTGGGTAGGTAGTCGTGGGTTGGGTTATGGCATCAACGGCCCTCTCCACATACTCGAGCCTCGATACAACGTCTATCTTACGGGTCGTGGTGGTCTGTAGATACGTGGGACTTCCTATCATGTGCATGTAGTCCACGGGAAGGAAGCCTACCCCGCTTGTGAGGGTTATTGTAGCCGTCTTGATAAAAGGGGCGAGGCTGTCGGTAATCTTTTGTGTCTGCTGGAACTTAGCATATTGCTGTATGAAATATTCATGCGACACCACGGGCAATATAGCGTTGAACTCCGCTACCGACACGGCCTCACCCCGCTCATCCTTCCTTAGAATATCTAAGACCGATCTATAAAGGCTTTGATTAGTGGTCATCTATACTTTGTTTACGCAAAGATACGGATAGCACAAGAACGCTTATCTTTGCATTCTGCTTCAGTAGCTCAGTTGGTCGGAGCGGCTGATTTGTACTCAGCGGGCCGTGGGTTCGAATCCTACCTGAAGCTCTCCCCCTCTATGAAGAGTATTCATAGACCGCCCCGAGGTTACGATCTCGGGGTTCTTTTAATGCCCCTCCCCGATCAAACATTAAATATGGCCCGATTTAAGTACCCACAGTACCAATATCACCATATTTTTAATGTTACGTTTTTGTAAGTTACATTTTGCGAACATTAGTTCAATTCTGCACAGAATGTAGACATATACTCAACTATCTGTTCAATATTTGACTATTTCTATACAAAAGGAAAAGCCCCCGAGCAACTCGTACTCAGGGGCCACAGAAAGCAGAACGCAGAGAAAAGTTATGCCTTGAAATGATCTCTTATCTTAGCCGCCAGGTCTGTCTTCTTCGTCTGTGAGATGGCTATGCCGTACTGTTTGGCAAGCCACTTCAGTTCCTCGTATGGTTGTTCATCCTCGAAGTAACCCTGCTCGGAGAGTTCCCTTATAAGAGAGTCCCATACCTCCTTATTAGCCTCGTTGCCGAAGAACTCACAAAGGTAAGCAAATCTATCGCCATACCTTGTGTCGGGGACACGTACCACCGTACTGCGGCTGATACCCCATATCCACCCGTGCATCTTCGTGTAGTCAAGTATCTTCCTCTGCACTGCCTTGCCGACAATACCCCTTCTCTGTATCTCGTCTCCCATATTAATGAAGTCGAGGAAGTTTGCCGTGGTCATGGCGTGAACGTCTTTCTTCTTGTTCTCAGCCTCGATATGATTCTCGAGCTTGATCCGAAGGGCCGTCTCCGTACCCTTGTCAGCGTTTGCTATGCCCAGAGCAGCGCATACTTGCCTTAATGTCCCTTCAGCGGTCAGAGGTGAAGCCTCACCCCATATAGCAGCCTTGAGTTTGATAGCCTCTCTCTCCATGCGGCCTTGTTCCTCTTGTGCCTCTCTGATGTCATCGATCTTGATAGCACCCTTCTTGAACAGGGGTGACTTCTCAATAATAAAGTAGGCAAGGTCAATGTCCTTTCTCAGGTCTACATTGAGTTCGCTCTGCTTCATAATCTTAGATTTCCTCGTCAGGGTTACATGCCCGTCTTTGGTCGTGCGGATGTTTCCCGTGTTCTGAGTATAGGCCCACTCTGTTAACCCGTCTCTTGCTACCAATGGCAGCGTACACGGAGGGATAGCCTGCCCTTTAAGGTCAGCGGCAAGCTGTGTGCTGACAAACCGTATCATATCGCCGTACTTGTTGCGTATGCCCTTGGTTGCCATCTCGTAGTGTTTGATTTCTTCGGCGAACTTGCCGCTAGTGTCTGAGGTATTAAATACCTGCCAGTTGATAAGTAACATAATTCTCTGCTTATTTTAGTTTTCTGCGTAAAAGTAAAATAAGAGGGGAAGGGTTGCCCCGACCCCTCTCTTTATAACTGCTTAGTCAGCGTCAGATACTATTCTGATGAGCTGATTGGCTTTTGCCACGATAAGCGCATATTCAGTCAACATGTGGATGTCAACCATGTCGTATGCGTTGGTAGCCTGATAACCCATTCCGTTCACACCAGCGATTGTCTGAACAATCCTTGTCCTGTTTTCACCGTTGGCATTCTTGAAACCGATCATCACGTTGGAAGCTTTGAACGAACTGTTGTTCGTGTTGCTTGCTTCACGCAGTGACACGTAAGCCTCGGGGATAACGAAACCGAACCTCTGCATCCAATCGTATGATCCGACATTGTATTTCTCGGGATTGGAGAGCATGGTCAGTTCCTGAACCTGGTAGTTGATACCTTCGATCTGGAATGCATTGAAGCCGATGTTCATCTTGCTCATCGTTTCCATGAAGTCAGTTCCACCTGAGTATGACTTGATAGTGTCAAGACCCACGTTGGTCTGAATGCTTCTGCCGAGGTCTGGGCCAACGCAAAGGAGAGCCTTATCGGTAACAACACCCTGTGACAGCATGACATCTTTCAGATCATACAGATCAGAAAGTTCATAGGTCGTACCCGTGTAGGTCTGTTTTGAACCATAGTCATACAGATGAGTGAGAAGACCAACAGTACCCCTTGCATAAGCGGTTGAACTGTCGCCTGTGGTAAGAGCGATGTTGTCATCGTGATACTGTCCCATCAGAAGGTCGTCATTCATCCATGAATCCAACAGGAAGTCGAGTTCGATGGAAGCCTTATTGAACTGTCCTTTTGCACCGTTCTTCAGAGTCTCGGTATACCTCTGTTCGCTCTGCTGTGAGCCATAGATGGTAGACTTAGCCCTCTTAATAGAGGTGTAGAAGGTTCTCTCATAGGGATAGCTTGCCTTTGATGCGGGGCCAGCCGAACCAGGGGCAAAGATACCTCCGGTGACCATCAGCTTAGTGCCGCTTGGTATCTCTGTGTCGATGTCTGAAGTCGTGTCATCCACGGGGCCGCAAGTAAACTCGGTGTTATTACCGTTAGCAGCACTTGATTCGATCTGATACAGAGCGGGGATGAACTTAGCCTTCTGTGCGGTGGCAAGGTAGTACGGAGGAACAACAATGATGTCGCCTACGCCGCAGTAGCAACCTGAAGTTGCAACGGTGAATACCTTATCAGCAGCAGCAGAACCTACGGTGGTGGCAGCGGTGAGGGTAATGCTTCTCTCGATAGCACCTTCTTCTATGATCTTGGGTGTCGATGAAGCGATATTGAATTTTCTCCCCGACAGGTTAAGTATGTCGAAGATACCGAAACCACGACCATACCTCTTGTATAATTCACCGAGGTATTCGGGCTTCAGGTTAAACGAACCAAGGGTGTCGAGTGCGGGTGTATAGGCCGCAGCCGCCATGGTCGATGTAATTGATGCATTTGTTACAGCCATTTTTTTATTTTGTTATTAAGCGTTAATACGTATCCAGAAATGATCTGATACCAACGCCGCTGTCGTCAGGTTTTTCGTCAGGTTTAATCGAGTTGTTAGGGGGTGAGGTATTATTCAGTAACTTATCCCTCTCTTCTATAGCCTTGGATTTCCATTGGTTCTCCAAGATCGTATATAACTTCGGGAAGTTCTTGTGGATAAACTTCATCTCCCTTATCGCATTGAGTTCTTTTATTGTCTCCTCATTCGGCTCTAAGCCGCTTGCCAATGCTGTCCCGATTAACTCCTCACGCATCTCCTTGCGCCATTCGGCGGGGATATCTATGCTTGCGAGTACCGTACCGTCTTCTGAAGGTATCTGCAACTTATCTATAGCTTCCATCTTATCAAGAAAGGGTGTCCACGCCCTTTTTAACCCATCAATTTTGGTTGCCATTTCAGTCTGCAAGTCTGCCTCAGTTTTGACCTTCGGTATCTCAACGCTCCTCGTTATTTCTTCCAAGTCTTTCTTTGCCTGTGCCGCTTTCATCGTCAGCTTATTCTTGGTGATGCGATCCCACTCCTCGGGTCTGCTCCCAACTTCCACCTTCAAGTCATCCAACACGGCTTCCTTTGCCCCTTCTAATCCCCCCTCTATGTCGGGAGTATCCAACAGTAACCGATGTGCTAACAACTCCAACTTGTCCATCCTCGACAGGTCAGAGGTTACGATCTTCTCAATCACCGCTGGGTCTTTGTCAGGGAACTGCCTCCGTAGCTGTTCTGCCACGTAAGCCTTCTCATCTCGAAAGAATGCTAGCGGGTTTAACCGAGCCTCGAGCTTCTGCTTTTCTTCCAACCACGCTTTTTCCTTCGTGGTCAGTTCGTCAAGTTTAGCCTTGTGTTCCGAGGCTTCCTTTAGCCTTGCCTCATACTCTGACACCTTCGTCCGAGATTTGAGTGCCTGGGCAACCTCTTCATCGCTCTTAAAACCCTCTGAGTAGCGTTTATTTAATTCCTCAAAGAACTTGTTCTGTCCCGTAGGTTCAGCCTTTGGTGCTTCTGCTGCGGGTGCAACCTCTGCGGGCTGCTCTGTTAGTTCTGTCTGCGGTTCAGATACCACTTCCTCGGGTATACCCTTGATGAACGCTTCTATCCCACTAACGGGGGTTGTCTCATTCTCTGCCATTTGCTTTTCTGTTTAAAAGTTCACAAAGTTACTAAACATATTTTATATGCTTATTTTGACATTGTAGCCGGTTCGGGTGGAGGGGTTGTAGCAGCCATCGATCCTACCATGGCAAACAACAATGGAAGGTCTACCTTATCCATACCTCCCGACTGTGCTGCCATCTGTAGAGCCTTCTGCAACTGCGCCCTCTCCTGACCGTTGTTTTCTTTAGACATGATGATCTCCACGAACTTACTATTATTGGTCATCCGTGTCGTACCCACCTCAAAACCCCTTAGAGCCATCTCCTTCTGCATCTCGGCTTGCATGGCCTGTTGTGCCGCTTGTGCCTTCATCTGCTCTTGTTGAGCCATCCCTTGCTGCTGTTGTGCCACAAGTTGCTGTTGCTTCTGCTCGTACTCCTTCTTAGCCTTCTTGATAGAGTAAGCGATCTCTTGTCTTATCGAAGTGAGGTTCTCCCCTCTCCATAGCTTCTCCTGTATGAGCATACCATCGGGCAGTTCAAGGGAGTTGCCCCCGTCTCTTGATGCCGCAAGGGCTATCTGAATATACTCATTGAGTTTTTGCTTATATTCTCCGCTTGGTCTCTGCCGCACGATCAGTCCGTACTGAGCACCTAGCTTCTCTGCTTGACGGAGCATCTCCACATCCGTTTCGCCTATCAGACCAGAGTATACTTTTCGTATATCCTCGTTACTCCTTATGCCTATCTGTATCCTCTGCATCAAGCTGTCAGCAAGGCTTCTCTTAATCTCGAAGAGAGCATTGATAAATGGCTTCAGAGTATTGTTTGTTGCATTCAACGCCATCTGAGTCGTCCCCACGGGTGCGTTGGGGTCGGGATTTGTTCCTAGAGCCACGGGGTTTAATCCCGTGATGTTTTCCACCATCGTGAAGATAAGAGCGAAGGCCTCTGAGGTTTCAGCGATTCGCTTACCCATTCCCCCACCTATCTCGGTAATAGGCGTTGGGTTGCCTCCTTGATAGTTCCCCGACAGAGAGAGCATATAGGGGAGTATCCCCGTCTGCCTCATCATCTTCAGCAACTCAAGCATGGGCCACTTCTTCCCCTTGCCATCGGTGATGTTCATCAGCATCCCCACGTTGACAGCGTACCCGTTCTCTATCATCATTGCGACAGAGTTCTGATACTTCAGCCATGTGATCATCAACTGATCAAGGAACGGGACGAGTCTTTCGATTATCCCGCCTTGAGCCATCTGCTCGACATGGAACGTACCCACGGGTCTGGTCATGTGCGGACGGGGCAGCATATTGATCGGGCCGCAGTCAAAGGCTATATCACTACCCACAACCCATGAGCACTGATAGTATCGTCTGATATATATCTGTTCCTCTTTTTGCTCTGCCCCACGGTCGGTCTGCTTCTTGGAAAGAGGCTTAACCTCCTCCGCAAAGTCAAGTTCCCTTACCGTCTCACGCCCGTAGACGCTCTTTATCTTCAGATTCCTCTTGGTGTCGGTGTCCATCCACTCAGCCTCGAATACGCATACTTTGAAGTTATCCCACGGGTAATCCGTCTGCGCGGGGTCAATCATGCTAGCCATATCCCACTTGAGGGTGCTGAACTCTTCATTGCCCATCCACCCCGCATAGTTCTTAGCTAATTCGCGCCACCTTAACTCGGGGACATCGGGTCTCTTCTTCTTCAGCCATGATATTGTCTGCGTGGAGAAATACCCCGCATACTCGTAGTCAGAGTAGTCATGCTCCCTTGAGTATTGTATGACTGTCCTTGCAGGGTCGATATATTTGACCTTGAATTTGCCCTCCTCATTATCGTAGTAGTCCTTGGTAGCACCATAGCCTATCTCGAACAAGTCTGCAAGGGTCTTCTTCTTTATTACATCTTCCCAGTGTGAGCCATCCAATGATGCACGGGTCAGCTTCTCCATGGCCTTTGAGATGTTCAGCTTGAACCCATCATTAGCCGCCATCATCTCTAACTCCTCGAGACTCTTCGGTAGTTCTACCTGTTCGTCCACGGGGATACCCGCCCTCTGCTTATACTGTACTTGCCACTGCTGATTGATACCCTGAACGTAGGTCAGCCACTTCTCGTACTCTTGTTTGTCCCGTGAGTTGCTATCTATAGCGTCAACGAAGATATCGAACTCCACATCGTCGAACATCCCGTGAAACGCATCCATGACCTTGGGGGCTATGGAGATGTTATCGAATAGCACATTCATCCATCCCTCTCTGTTAGCCATCCTCCCAAGAGGAGTATTGACCACATCGCCTGCGTCCTTGCCCGTTAACTTGCTGCTATCATCAAGGAGAAAGTTCTTGTACTTCTCGACATCTTGCTTACCCCTAGCATATCGCCTCCAGGTATCAAATTTATGTACGTCAGGGTATCCCCAAGCGGTTTTTGACTTGAGAAACATTGAATATATGTAACGGCTAAATGAGGTACAGTATTCCTCATTCTTGCTCCGAGGATTTATATCCCTATCAGGGGGAGAGACATTAGCATCCTTCAGTTCGTCAATAACCTTAATCATATTAACATCATTTTATGCAAAGATACCACATCCCCCTTAACTCGCCTTTTTCCGTCCACGGCCTGTATTAAGCCTAAACTGCTCTCTCCTGCGCTCCCTCTCCTCCGGGGTTAAATTTAACTTATGGCCTAATCTTGCGGCAGACAATTTCCGCTTTGAAGCCTTGCTATGTTTCTTCCCGCGATTAGCATCCCCTATCTTTCTCTTCCACTCCTCGCTCTTCTTCTTCCCCTTATGTGCCGCACTTTGCTTTGCCCTTGTTTCAGGACTAGCCTTCTTCCCTTTTTGGCTTTCCGAATTTCTTTTCCTCATTTCTCTTGAGGGCTTCCACCCCAGCAGACTTGCCGCAACTTTACAGCAGTTAAAATAAGGCTTAAAATTATCCAAGTAGTATTGCTCCCTTAATAACAGTGCCCAATCCTCGCAAGTTTCCAATAGAATATAAACTAAATCATCTTCTCCGTATTTGTTATAATGATTCTGCATCTTGGGCGAAGTTCGATAACCCCTCTTCAGGGAACTCTTATGCTCGTTCCATCTTTGGTGAACATCAACTGAACTCCCAATGTAAAATCTATCGGGCTTAGAAATAGAACGAATCATATAAATACCCGATACCCTATCTACATTAGTGCTTCGCGACTGAACTCTCTTTCTATAAAGAGTTTCTTGCTTTAGCACACGCTTGCGGTGATTTGCCCCGTCATTTATAGTTCGACCTTCGGCTATGGCCTTCTGTCTCCTCCTTTCTCGTGCAGCAGCATTATACTTTTCGCCATGCCTCTCATAAGTACCCCGCCTCTGTTCCTCCATTTTATCATGGTTAGCCCGCCTGTACTGCCTTTTATATGCCCGCCAACACTCCCGACACCATCCGTCTAATCCATCACGATTTAATGCCCTCTTAGGGAATTCTACTGAATCCTTTTCTCTTCCGCATTTTGAACAAACCTTTGTAGCCATCCCGCTTCATTTAATTACCCCGACCAATGTAAATAATGGAAGGGGAGATCGGGCTTCCCCTTATCAGCCGGTAGCTACTCCGACCTATCCATGCAAAGATACGGCTTGCGTAAGAATGACTATTATTAGTTTATCCCGCCGTATGGTTTCTAGTTAATACTGCCTCATCGGCATATATCCATTGACATCCCATACCACACCCGTCTGTTCTCTCTCTGAAATTTTTCCGTAATTACTCTTGCTCCCGAGCAATGCCATGCCGTGTGCCGTTAGTCTATCGTACAGCGTCATCTGCTCTGGCCCCTTGATCTCTTTTAACTCCGCAAGGAACGAGAGAAACCACTCCTTATGTATCCTGTAGTTGATAAAGTCCTTTAACTCACCGAAGAGGTCATTCTTGTTTTCCGTCCCCGTATAGACCCCAGGTTTGTCCGCTCTCTTGCCCGACTTGACATCTATGTCGTACTTCAGATAACCTCCGTAACCCTTCTCAATAAAGTACTGCCACAGGTTATCCTTGTTCCTTTCAGCATATAACATAGCCCCGTAGTAGATACAGCACTTTAAAACGTCTTCCAGGTACTCAAGGGTGCTGTCAGGTCGGTACGAATAGGTAGCAACGAACGATCTGCTCTCCCAATCATGCATGTCCGACCCTTGGTCTACCTGAGAGTCAAATTCCCATAGTACGGCTATACCCCCGTTACTCTGCCGACTACCTCCGTCCCTTAACTTGGAGTTGGTCTTATTGTCGAACCCGATAGGGTCAGCCCCGCATGTGAACTTCGATCCATAAACAGGAGCCTTCCACGCCACCATCTCTCCTTTATAGGCATCCCACTCTATCGTCTCTGTCGTGAGGCTTCTCAATGCCTCTGCTATCGGGGTAGACACCTCGAACTTGCCCTTATCAAGGTCGGTGACCATCATTACCTTGCTTCGGAATGCTTCTCCCTCCCATTCAAAGTTCACTCGCTTGGTAGGAAGTTTCTTCATCACCTGGAGCCTTCTCAGTTCAGCCTCCCTCTTATTGATCTTCTCGATATCGAACCCAAGGTTGCCCGCAGTACCCATCCAACACTCAGCATAGTCGATAGGCTGTTTCCTTCTGATTGACCGATACTGCTCCATGGCCTGTGGGCTTCCATCCTTCAGCAGCGTATCCCTCTCAGCCATGAGGATATCCTTCGCCCCCTTCTTCATCCTTGCGAACTTAGCGTGGGGAGACAAGGCTATCTGTCTTTCGGCAGGCTTGGTTATTACCGACTGTCCGAATCTGTCAATGAATCCCTCCATCCCATCGTAGGCAGGGAAGAACATTCGTGCTAGTCCCGAGTAGGTCTGTCCCTTCTCTGGTATCCTTCTATAGAAGTTAGACTGCCTCGCCAGAGCATAGAACGCCATGCCACCATCGTCCATCTCCTCCACTGTAGAGGGATGCTCCGAGTAACCGATGATCTTCGTTCCTCCCCCGAGAGAATGAGCCAACTTGTTTACGTTCCACCTTTCATGGACGTTTATGTTCTTAGCTTTGCCTTCCTCATCACAGAGGTCGAAGTAGAGTTTATCTCCGTCATTCTTCCTTTCTCCCGCACTCTCGGTGTAGTCTATGCTCCCGTTAAGCCCCTTGAAGGAGAAGATATTTGATGGTACCTCCAACTTGATTGTCTTGGGTGCATTGTTTGAACTTGTCGCTGGCTTCAACCACAGAGGATAGTTCCTCCATGCGGGAAGGAGTTTCTTATAGTAGTGCTTCTCCGCGTTATCGGCATCCATGGAGATAATTGTCCCATATCCCCCGAGCATGGTCGAAGTCCCCTTCCATACCTTATGACATCCCTGTTGCGTTGCCCCACACCTACGGGTCTTGGGCTGGAGTTCACCGAAGAACACCCTGCTCCCCGTGTCAGCGATCTTGTAGTTGCCAAACTGCTTTATGGCTAGTCCCGTCTCATGGTCTATCTCAGCGAAGGTCTCACTTGTGGTCTCAAGGTAGTGTCTGAAGATGTACGCTCGTCTGTCCCGATCTCTGTATTCGGGGTGTCCTCCGTTCTCAGGAACGTCCTCCATCGTCCAAAAGTTCAGATAGTCGTAGTAATCAGGTGGAATATATGTGATAACACCATCATTATAAAAGAAGTAACCATATGTTCTATGCCACCATACACGCTGCATGAACTTTATTTCATCTTGATAATATAAAGTATCACTTTCGATTATACGCCAAAATTCAATGTAGAGTTTGAAATTCGTGATCCTTTCGTGGTCGTTCTCCCCCATCCGTGCGAGGAGGTTATCCACCGCCCTCCGTTCAGCGTTCTTTAGCTTCTGCGGTATCTCCTCCCGCCTGAAGTACTGCTCCTCTGGTGGCAGACCATACCCCGCTATCTTATCCTCGGGTGGGTGTGAAGGTAGCCGAAGGTAGATCGGGGTTAGGTCTTTATCCCCCGTGTTTACGCCTACCCACTGCCTATAGTTCATCGGTCATGGGTTGTTTATCCCCGATGAAGGTGATACCCTCCACACTATAATCGCTAGCGTAGCCCCACGACCCCGGTATCGCTCCCGTCTCGTTCATTAGGTTGATAATGTCCTCGGGACGCATCCTTACCCTGTCATCCTCCGCTTGCTCGTAGAGTGCCCTACGTGCTTGCTGTATCTCATCTGTTACCCCGCTACCGAATATCTTATTGGTCAGTTCCTTGATTTTCTCCGTCAAAGCATTGATGATGATATGTGTCTTGTCATCATCCTCCCCATCGAATATCTTCCTGGTTCTCCTCGCTAAGAGTTCGAGGTAGACAATCAACTGCGTGTATTCGGGCAGAGCCAACAGAGCAAGGTACTTTACGACAAGGGCGTTGAACCACTCATCCTCTCCGATCAGAATAGCAACCACATCATCCCGCCACTTGCCATCCTTCCCCGTTGGGAACTCAGCGGCAATGGCACACGCTCGTTTGCGGGCGTAATACTCCTTGGTTTCTTTGTGCATTGGACTCTGCACATCGTACATCAGAATGACGTACTTCAGAATACTATTGATCGGTATCTTCCCTTTTCCTCCCTTGTACTGCTTGATAAGGGGTAACTTGGGTAACATCTCCTCTTTGAGGTTTCCCGATAAGGGATCATAGAGGCATTTACTTACTATTTGCTCCGTAATCATTTCTCTGCTTTGGTGCAAAGGTACGGAGAAGCAGAGAATAGCCCCCTTACTCCTTCAGAGAGAAAAACCTTATACCCTTCCTCCTCAGAAGAAGTATACTTGTGTTGCCTTCGGCTACTTGCGTCAGCGAGTAGGCGTAACCACAACAGAAAAAGAGAGAAAAGAAACCGACAAAGAAAAGAGAGAAAAAGAAGGGTGTGAAGAAAAAGCTCAATTACCTGATCCAAGCGGGCTATCTCAACCGAAGGTTTGATCCGTGACTCCCCTCCATCATCAAGGCGGGGACAGACATTCTTTTATGGCAACTAACGCGCGACCCTCGAGGGCTTCGAGCATTTGCGTAGCCTTCCCCCGAGGGTCTGATGCCCGAAGGCACTTATCTTTATTTTAATCTTATCTATCATCACTACGCAAATGCGTAGCAAAGGTAAGTATTCTTTATAATATGGCTAAGTACTTGTTTATCACCCCCGTCTGAAATTCAACATCGCACTCCTGATCCCATATCGGGTTCTCGGGAGGGATATACTTCAGATATCCCTTGTGATGTGATATTCCCATTATGGGAACTCCCGCTTCTGCTGCTTGTTTGCTGATCCATAGGTCTGCCATTCGTGGTCTGAGGAATCCCCCTATGGTCGGGTGAAAGTCTCTGGTGTGAAATGCCATCACTCCCGCACCGCCCAAGTGCAGCAGAGTATCGCACGGGGTATGACCGAGGCACTGCATGAGTATCAGGTAGTCCTTGCGGAAGTTTGTTGTTCCCCGCTTGTGGAATCTCTTCCCGTGCATGGTGCAGACACACCTGTATTTATCCACCGCTGCTCTCATCTTGTAGCAGTAATCCCAACTATAGACTAAATCATCATCACACGAAAAATAGTAGCCATCAACCACATCCACGAACAGGAACTTGGCACTATCGGCAAGGTTGTTCTTTCCCGTTATCGCTATCACCTTCGGCATCTTCGACAGCCACTCTGGTATCTCGTCATAGTTATTCAGCACGGCGTATATCCTATCCACTTGCGGGTAGAGGCTCGCTATCGTCAGCTTGAACGACTCCTCACGCTCCTTTAGCGTGGCGATACCCGCAGTAGTTTTGATGGTCATCGTACTTCTCGCATGTTCTTCTTCAACGCAAGTATCTTCTTCTCGAATGGGATATTCCATGTCTCGGGGTAGCAGTAACTCGGAGTCAGTAGCTTCGCGGGGTGCTTCTTGATGTAGGCGTTCCAATGGCTCTCATCTGCCATGTCCGCGAGTACTCCGTAGTTAGCCTGCCATCCTATCTCCGCAGCCTTCTCTGTATCCAACAGCATGTTCTTCCACATTTCTTGACTCGCGTCAACAAACGCCTCTCTCGTACCGCCCTCGAACGCACCGCAGACATAGCTTATCCTCTTGTGTTCGGGGACGAAGGCCGTGGATAAGAAGTGGGTCTTGCGGCTTCCCCACCCGTACTTCCAGAAACCAGGATGCCTTGTTGCAACTAGTCCTCTATGGTCGGGCAGTATCTCCGCCCCCACCTCTCCAACGAACTTCATGTCAACGTCAATGTAGAACAAGTTCTCTGCCCGAAACATTGACCTATACTCCGAGATGAACTTGTATCTCTCCATCGCGATGAAGGGGAACGGATGATGCTGCACCTCTTGTATAAAGACCGTTGCCCTCCTAGACCTCAATAGCCTATGGGGGGCATCGGTGAACAGATAGACATCATAGTTCTCCCCCTTGAAGAACCACTCCTCCGCACTGTTGATGAGCGGCTGAAGGAATCTGTCATACTTCCCCGTAGCGACAATGACCAATCCAACCCTTACATCCATCCCTCGTTCCTGAGTATCGTGGTCATGCTGCATGGTCTGCCGTAGTCCTCCTTATTAAGGTAATGCTTACTCTCTACCGCACCGTTATACCAGTGGACAGCCATCACGCTTTTATCTTGTATTGGTCTCAGATCGGTAGCCGAGTACAGACGCTTTAGGTCATGCAACCCATAAGGGAAGAAGGTCTTATACTGCACCGCTAGTACGCTCGGATAAAGAACACGGATACTCTCAAGCGTGGGATATGCCTTATTGATGATATCAAGATAGTATGCTTGGTGTGCATAGGGAGGCTTAACCTCTTTCTGCCGCTCGATAATATCCTTGAGCAGTTTGCTCCCCTGCTCTGCTATAAGGTTAGAGTTGCTATGATAACCTTTAGTGTACTGCGAGAAGCTGACGAGCATATCAAAGTCCTTTGGATCGCCGTTGCACTCGATATTGACAAACTCTGTCATAGGCTTTAGCCATAGCACATCGAAGTCAGAGTACATACCCCCGTTGTTATAGAGTATCCTTGCCCTCCACTGATCAGAGCATTGAATCCCGTGAGCATCGGGTTTTATCCCGAACTCCGACAGATTGAAGCTAACAAACTTCACATACTCCAACTCTCTTAACTTCTCATACCAATCCTTACCTGTATAAGAGGGGATATAAGTATTCTTAGCTAACTGACGATAGGTCACATTAGGCTCGTACACGTAGATAGTCCACGTAGGATTATACTTATGGAACGAGGTTACGGTCAGCATCTGCAACCATGACATTGGGGAGCCATCCCAAAAGAGATATAGTCTCTGGGGGATGTTCTTGTTCCACATTCTAAACCTATGCACACAGTCGTTGCAGTCAGTCAGTTTCGTCATGCCCGAGGTGTCTATCTCGGTGCAGTCCATGTCAATGTATGGGCAGTTCACGCTTCGTTTATTAGTTTATACCATCTATCCAATGTTGCCATATCTTGCTCGTAGGTGTAATATGGGGCGCCTGTCTTTAGAAACACCTCGTCATCGAAGCCTTTGGCTTTAGCCCGATCATAAGCTAATGTGTTAGGCACTATCCATATCTTTTGTACGCCCTTGCGCTTGATCTTACTCTTTTTGATATTCTCCACCGTGAGTTGAATATCAGCCTCGGTGTCATCGGGCAATCCTACGATGAACTGAGCCATGATCTCTAACCCAACCTTATCAGCCATCTCTATCCCCGCAAGCATCTTCTCCACTGTAGTACGCTTACCACTTCTATTCAGACTCTTCTGAGAGAAACTCTCTATGCCGCACCACACCGTCTCACACCCCGCGTCCTTTAACGCTCGGCATAACTCCTCGTCAACCAACGTCTCAGCCCTGGAGTTGCACTGCCAACTATATCCCTTACCCTTGATGCCATCGCATATTGCCAATGCCCTCTTCTTATTGATCGTGAAATTATCGTCCTCGAACATAAACCTCTTTAGCCCCATCCCCCTGATCTCAGCAAGAACATCCTCTGCGCTTCTCATCTTCCACTTGTGTCCCCAAAAGGCCGTAGAGGCGCAGAAGGTGCAGACGCTTGTACACCCCCGTGATGAGATAATGGGCATCCCCATCGCTCCGCTCCACGATAGCCCCGTGTAGTCAGGGAAGGGTAATTCATCTATAAGGGCAAACGGATTGATATAACCGCTTATTATTGGCCTTGTGTCACCGTCTATAATCGCTATCAGGGCATTCTCGCCCTCGCCCACAACAACCTGATCGTACCCGATATCTAGCATCTGCTGCGGGAGGGCACTGGGGTGATGACCTCCGCAAACCAATCTCCCCTTGACCGCCGCTCTGATCTGCTGTGCGTACTTCACCGAGAAGGAGTGATACGTTACCCCCACTAAATCATAGTTATTATTCTCTAATAGCCGAAGGGCTACCTTCATGTCCGCAGCCGTCACCTTGACCTCTGGACGCGCAGCCTTGACAGCCGCCTGTAGATAGCCTATCGCCGGTGTCGGGAAGACCTCTCCCGCCCACGGGTTAATGAGCAATAAGGTCGTAATGTCCTTCACCCCAGGTCTGCACATCGTTAATCCTTTTCTCTATATCCGCACGGCTCATCTTATCGTATCGCTCGAACAACTCCTTGTTACGCTGGAAGTAGCCAAAGTACTTATCCTTCTTATCCATTCCCTCTCTCACGCTCTTATGAAACACATGGACACAGTAATCGTTGACATCCTTTATCTTCAGCCCCATCTTACGCATCTTGGCATCGAAGATATCATCCTCATATCCGAACCCCACGCAAGTCTCATCAAACCCCTTCAGTCTGAAGAACGTCTCTCTCTTTATAGTGAATATCCCTCCTGATACCACTCTTGCCTTTACCCGACATAGCGCAGCCCCAGGTCTCCATATCAGATTCATATTATACCCCTCAGTCACGAACCTATCGCTGTTCACCTTGTCAAGATAGAATATCTCGTTGTACGGGTTGGTCACATCGTACTGCGGGAAGTAGGACAATAGGCCCATGTAACTCTCGGGACGGACGTAAAGGTCGGCATCACTAAATAAGAGAAAGTCTCCCGTGCTTAGTTTCGCCCCTACGTTGTATCCCCATCCCTTATTAAACACATCCCCGTTCTTTAATAGGATATGCTTTATCTTCCCGATCCCCTCTATCTTCTTTAACCACTCAAGGCGGCTTTCGCTATCCTGCTCTACGAGGATCAACTCCACATCATCATTGACAAATCTCAATAGGTAACTCAACACCCCCTTGATATTGGCCCGTCTGTCGTCATCGGACTGCCTGAAAGATATGATTATCGAAACCCTCATAGGTAATTTGCTTCAAGCCTCATGTTCTGTATCTCGGGATGCTCCTCCATTAACTCCGTCACATAAGGGTCAATCACCCCACTGATACCAGAGATATCTATTCCCTTCTTTACAAATAGCACCGTCCACGACAGATTATTCTTCAGATAATACGCATCAAACCCGGAGGTGTTTAGTCTGTCGTAGCTATACGCGAACGCCCCTGCCAACTCGCAGTCGTGGATGATAATGAAGTCGAACTTATCCTTCAGCGTGTTAAACGCTATCACCCTACACGACCCATAGTTATCCACGAACAGCAACTTGGGACTCGCATCAGGGATAGGGAGTTTCTCATAATACTCCGACAACAAATCCCTTTGATACTGCGATAGCTTGTCCCAGAAGGTGGCTATGCTTATATCCTCCATATCGTGATAAACAAAATCCAATAAGGGGCACTGAGTCTTGACATCAGCCATCCATGTCTTATCGTTCTCTATCCCGACATACTTAACATCGGGATGATCTTTCTTATAAGCATTGAATATAGAGGAAGAGTGCCACCCTATCCCCAACTCCAAGATATACTTCGGCTCGAACATCTTCAGCACCGCCCTTGTCAGAGGAATATGAGTTGTCGTAGCGGGGTTGTTAAACGGGGCATAGACCTTATTGGACGGGGGCTTAACAAAAGTCCCTTTAGAGGTCATCGTCTCAAACAACGCCTTATTAGCCAAATACTCCTTACGGTGTCCCACCCCGTAGTCAGTCCTCTTATGCTTCTGATGCACCACGAAAGGCTCATCAATGATCTGCACCTTGATACCCGCTCTCTTTATTCGGGTAAGGAACTCATCGTCTTCATAGGCTAATCCAGGGGCATACCTCTCATCAAATCCCCCTACTCTCTCTACATCACCCCTTAACATGGCATTACAGAAGTGATAGCCTACGGGTCTGTGTATCGTATGATTATACCACCCGTGATGCCCGTTATGCGTCCTCGGGGGTTCTCTCAATATCATCTCACGTACCTTACGCACATCGGTAGCTTCGGGAGTATACGGCAAATCCCAATCGAGGGAGTAGGCGGCAAAGCTAAACATCACGCCCTTCTCTAACTTCTTGCAGTAGGACAAGATATCCCCCGTGTGCAGACACTCGGCATTCTGTATGATGATTACATCCCCCTTGGCACGGGCTAAACCCATGTTATTGGGCGTACAAGTATTAACCCACTTCTTATCTTCTTTCGCTATCCTTATAAGGGTTATTCCCGCGATATCCTCAAGTCTTTGGTCGTCATCACTCGCGTCATCAACTACGATTATCTCGGGGTTACCGAAGTACCTTATGGATTTTAGTGTGCGGAGAAACTGCTCTCTGCGATTATGGTATGTGACTACTACGGATATATTCATGGATGCATTTAAGATATGCAAAGATAATGAATTACAAGGCCTAAGTCAATAGTCTAACCCATATTTGTTCATAAAAAAGAGGGACATTGCTGCCCCTCCCAAACCCAAAACCAAAACATGAAAGAAAAAAACTATGAAGAACTAGTACCAGTCGAACCTACATAGACGATATCGTTCAGTGAGAACGGTACCATGACCTCAACTAATTTGAATCCACCTTCATTGTACTTGACGTAGCAATGGTCGGTCTGCCCGTCCACGGCCTCTGCCCAAGTGATTGATTTTACCGGGATGTACCTATCGGTGGTCGTTCCCCCAACAACTGTCTCTACGGGCAACTTCACCATGACATCCCCCCACGCTGTATTAGCAGCAGCGAGTTTAGCGGAGATAGCCTCGTCAATGGTGACGAGTAGTGCCTTATCCCTTCTATCATTAGGACTCATTACATATCTGAAACGGCTATCGCTTCCATATGTCTCCCAATCATAGAGATTTTCAGAATTTACCACCGTACTCTGGGTTGTTCCTGAGAGCTTCCTTCCAGTGATCGACTTAATTGTGACTTGCATCAGCATCTTTACTTCTTTTTTAAGTTTATACTAAGCACCTTCTTCGTGCCGTAATTAAGCAAAGATACTACAACCCCAAAATGTCTATTTTTTCCGTAAACACAGCTTCGTTATAAGACCGTATGGCATCTATCTCCTTCCTATTTTGCTTAAACAATTGTCTTGCTTCGCCTATGGCATACGCATTACCCAAAAAGGTATTTAACTCATTGTAGAGTTCGGGTAAACATGTGTATGCAATTATGATTTTATTGTAATAATACCAATTAATTCTCCCCGCTCTTCGCTTAGTGGGATCACGTAATCCCCCATTTACTCCAAATACATGGCCAATAACCCACGATGGGTCTGTGGCAATATACCCCCCCGCTCTATAACTCTTAATCGAGATCATAGGCTCAAGCCCACCCCAGAAGCGAAACCCGCGAAAGCCCCCTATGTGCTGATACCACTCCCGCCTAACAGCGTACGATGCGCCCATTAGGCATGTACATTTCGTTATTTGCGTAGGGGGAGGATTAAGCCACGCACCAACCAGAATGTCGTTATAGTTCCTCTCAGCGAACCACTTGTCTCGGCTCTTAGCCTCTTGCTTCAGCCTTAGCTCCGCACCAGCCCTCGGTGTATTAACAAACTCGTATCCATTATCAGGAGTGACCCCAACACATGCTGCTGCGATAATTCCTTTCGGATGTTCAT
>Ga0209467_1001401_pt1 | contig 21377 bp, 21 predicted proteins | sample Higcelwee11metaG_FD_187175 | JGI IMG/M metagenome (GOLD analysis project Ga0209467, IMG submission 187175) | Freshwater pond sediment microbial communities from the University of Edinburgh, under environmental carbon perturbations - High... | ecosystem: Environmental > Aquatic > Freshwater >... | reverse complement strand
GAACAGTCGGAGCGGTTGCGCCGGTTCGCCATTGAGATCACGCGTCCGCGCGGCGTGTGGTGCGCCCATCTGGCCGAGCTCAGGCGCGATCCGGCCCAGGGAATGGCTCTGCTTATGCCTGTGCGGCATGACCCTGCCAAATACGTGCAGGACTCCGTCGGCAACTGGCTCAACGACGCAGCCAAGGATCATCCGGACTTTGTCCGCGACCTGTGCGCAGTCTGGGAGCGTGAGGGAGATTCCTCGGCCAACCGGCGGATACGGTCCAGGGCGTTGCGCAGCCTCAAGGGGGACGGTTAGGCAACCGGGGCTCAGGGGGCGCGGTTGCGCCGCGCCAGCCGTCATCCTTGGCCGCATGAGCGCCATGCCGTGGCGCCCCACCGGCTCGGACAGACTTGCCCCCGGGCGTCGCCGCCCCGAGACGCCCCCAAAAGGGGTGTTTTAAATTGTTATAATATGCAGTATTTCAATGAATTATGCTGTATTTTTTTGCCGATGGACCAGAGCTCGTCCTTCTTAGGCGTCTGCCGTCGGCCAGCGGCAGACCTCCTGCCCAGGCTCGAAACGGGTCGCCATGTTCCGGCCCTACGCACCAAAAAAAGCGGGGCGGCCCGAAGGCCGCCCCGCTCTCACTCACATCGCATCGAAACGAATTAGGCGAAGGCCTTTTCGAAGGGCGGCACGACCTGCTTTTTGCGGGACAGCACGCCGTCGAGCCACACGGACTCGCCCTTGACGTCCACGCCGAAGGCCTTTTTGACCACGGCCGGATCATCGGAGACGATCAGGAGCTCGGAGCCTTCCTTCATGATGTCGGTCAGAAGCAGGAACACGCTGTGGTTGCCGTTCTCGGCCTTGACCTTCTTGCAGTCGGCCAGGAGCTGATCTTTGAGGGGCAGAAGGATGGACAGGTCCACGACTTCCAGCTGGCCGATGCCGACCTTTTTGCCGGACATGTCGAAGTCCTTGTAGTCACGGAAGACCAGTTCGCGGATGGGGGTGCCTTCCACGGCGGACTTGACCTTGAACATCTCCACACCCAGGGCCATCATGTCGGTGACGCCGACGATCTTGGCCAGGGCCTCGCAGGCCTTTTTGTCGGCCTCGGTGCAGGTCGGGGACTTGAACATGACGGTGTCGGACAGGATGGCGCAGAGCATGATCCCGGCGATGGGCTTGGGGATCTCGATGCCGGCGAAATCGTACATGGATTTCAGCACGGTGCAGCTACAGCCCACGGGCCAGACCCACATCTCCAGGGGGTTGGTGGTGGTCACGTCGCCCAGCTTGTGGTGGTCGATGACGGCCACGATCTCGCCCTTGCCCAGGTTGTCCAGGCTCTGGGACAGATCGGTGTGGTCCACCAGGATGATCTTTTTGTCCGTGGCGTCGGTGAGAATCTCGGGGGTGGCCACGCCGAACTTCCCAAGCACGAACTTGGTCTCCGGATTGATTGCGCCCTGGGTCACGGGGATGACGTCCATGCCGCATTTTTTCTTGAAGTAGTCGGCGGCGCCGATGGCGGTGGCGACGGTGTCCGTGTCCGGATTTTTGTGTCCAACAGCATAAACAGCCATATTCAGTCCTCCTGATGGTTTAATAGCCTTGTGGGCTTCGTCTCCGGGAAAGCTTGTGAATCTTATCCCAATCTCTGGATTTTGCCAAGGGTCTTGGCCGGAGAAAATGCGGGCGGCTCGAGATTCCTGATTCTGTGCCCGGAACCGAACCCTAAGTCAACACCAGGAACCACAGAATGCTCAAGCCCACCCCCACGGACAACACCGCATAGGCCGGGCGATGGCGCAGGGACAAGACGCCTCCCAGGCTGCCCAATATCCACAAATGGGCGAAGGATTTGGATTGGTGCTCCAAAAGCGGGCCGATCATGGCGAACAGAAGATTGCCTGCGGCGACAAGCCCGGCCAGGGCCAGGGAGAAGCACACGCCGTTTATAATCGCCATATCCGTCATGGAGCGCAGGATAAGTCGGCCCGGAGACACGACCTTGCCCTTGCGGGCGGCGGCGTCCATGGCCTTGGCCTGGGCCGAGGTCTCGAAACGGCGGTGAAACGCCTCCAGGCGGGCGAAGATGAGCGCCAGGGGCAGGGACATGACCACTGCCGCCAGAACCCCCGGGGCTTCGGTCAGGCCAAAACATCGGGCCAGGGTCAGGGTGGCCAGGGTGGCTGCGGCCTGATTCGGAGGAATGAATGTCCCGGCGGGAAAAAGGTCGAGCCAGAACAACTCAAAAAAAATGGCGATATTCATGCATGTGGGGAGGTCGCCGAAGATCGCTCCGTAGACCAGCCCCACAATCAGAGGCCGGTCCAGGGGGAACAAATTCAGCGAGAAGCGCAGAAAGGTGAACAGGACAAAAAAAAAGCGACGATGAGGATGTGGGAGACAAGCCCGGTATCGATGTGCATCAAAACGCCCTCGGCAGTTCAGAGTCACCCGGAACGCACCGGTAATCGATTTTTACGCCATTTTGGACGAAAAAACATAGGCAGGTCTCGTCATCCTTGCTCAAAGCCACATGGGGGCAGATCTGCTTTTTCCCGGGCGCATAGTGAAGATTGCCCAGATTGATGCAGGTGAAGCCGTACCCGCTTTCATAAGCGGCCCGGGCGTCGGCGCAGGAGGAAAAAAGAATCAGGGCGTCCATGTCCCGCCGTGCGCTGCCGGAAAAAAACGCGGTCACCTTGGCGACCGGTAAAAAGACGATTTCCACGCCATCCGGTATGGCCAGGGACATGATCTCCTGGCGTAACATGTTGCCCGCGAGTTCGTCGTTGACCACAACGATCATCCGTGCCCGGGTGTGCGGCAACCAGGTCTCGATGACCTGTCCATGCACCAGCCGGTTGTCGATCCGCACAAAATGCATGGCGTCAGCCCTCAGCCACCTTCTTGCGCAAAACCTCACCCGCCACCACGATCCCCTGGCATCCCGCCTGCTTGGCGTCCACGGCCAGCTTTTCCAGGGGGGTCGTGCGCGAGGTGAGGATTTTGATCAGCATGGGCAGGTTGACCCCGGTCAAGACCTCCAGGCGGCCCGTGCCCAAAAGGGACAGACTCAGGTTGGTGGGCGTGCCGCCGAACATGTCCGTGAGCACCAACACCCCCGCCCCGCGATCCGTGGCCGCAATGGCCTCTTTGATGGCGGAGAGCGTCAACTCAACCTCATGGGAGATGTCCACGCTGATGCTTTGACAGTTCTCCTGGGGGCCGATGATGAATTCAGCGGCCTTGAGCAGCCTGCCGCCAAAATCGGTATGGGTGGCGATGACCACCCCGATGGGGAGGGATGCGGAATCTGCTTTCATGTCGTTCCGGTCGGTCGGCTGCGGATGTTGTGGGGAATATCCCGGGACAAACGCCCGCCCGGGCCGCATCCGGCAGGTCGCGGTCAATCCTTGTCGATATGCCGATGCTCTAGGGAAACAGTGTATCCGGCCTTGGACAGTCTGTCAAAAACAGCCTCGGCCACGGCCACGGAGCGGTGTCTGCCCCCGGTGCACCCCACGGCCACGGCCAGCCGGTAGCGGCCTTCCAGGGCGTACAGGGGCACCAGATACAACAAAAAGTCGTTGAGTTTTTCCAGAAAGGTGCATCCCGGTTCGCCGCCCAGGACGTAGCGGGCGATTTTCGGATCTTTCCCGGAAAGGGGACGCAAGGCGGCGTCGAAATAGGGGTTGGGCAGAAAGCGCAGATCGAAGATGAGATCCGCCTCGCCGGGCGGCCCGTACTTGAACCCAAAGGACATGATGTGAATTTTGAGGTGGCCGCTTTTCCCGGATAAAAAGCTCCATTTCTCCTGGAGGGTGCGGCGCAGGTCATGGATGGAAAAATTGGTGGTGTCCAGAATCAGGTCCGCAGCGTCACGCAGGGGCGACATGCGTTCGCGTTCGACCTGCACCGCGCGCTCCAGCCCGAGACTGTTGCTTTCCAGGGGATGCGGCCGACGGGTGGTGGCGTAGCGGCGGATGATTTCCTTGGTGTCGGCCTCGAAAAAGACGATCTGGATGTCGGCGCTGCGGTTTTTGATCTGGGCCAGGGCCTCGCCCCACTCCCGGTCCAAATCCTCCTGGCGCACGTCCATGCCCAGGGCCAACCCGCGATAGCGGGTTTCGGCCTGTCCGGCAAAAAGCTTGATCAGAACCGGCGTCAGGCTGACCGGAAGGCCGTCCACGCAAAAAAAACCGAGATCCTCAAAGATCTTGAGACCGCTGCTCTTCCCCGATCCGGAAAGGCCGGTGAGGATGATGACCGGAAAGACATGTTCGGACATGGCCGTCTCCCCTTTCCCGCATTCGGAGAACACATCCCGTCGCACCACACCGGCGGGGCCCCTCGCCATGTCCGTCCCGTAGGCGTCTTCGGGCAAAAGGGCCGATCAGGCCCTTATGCCGCCTCGGTCAAGACCCGCCACAGCCCCTGCCGACCCTCGGCATGCAAAAAGGCCTCGCGAAAGCTTTCTTCCGAAAGCAGCCGGGAGATGTGGGCCAGGATGCGCAGATGCATCCCGGCCACATGCTCCGGCGCAATGACCAGAAAGAAAAGACGGCACGGCTTAAAGTCCAGGGCGTCGAAGTCAACGCCTGCCTGACTTCGGCCGACGACGATGATGATCTGCGACAGTCCGGGCATTTTGCCATGGGGAATGGCCACGCCGTCGCCGATGCCGGTGGTCCCCAGCGCCTCGCGTTCCAGAAGCACCCGGTGGGCCTTGTCCACATCGAAGTCGGCAAAGGCCACGCCGATGGGGGCCACCAGTTCGGCCAACACGTCGGATTTGTGTACGGACCTCATATCGTCCAGGACGAATTCGGGCCGCAGATACTCCTCAAGCTTCATTTTCTCGCGTTACTCCCCAAAGACCCCCCGCCTCTGCGCGGCCATGGCCCGGACGTTTCTTTTCGGCGTCAGTTGCCGGTGCCAGGGTCGATGAGTCCGAAATCACCCTTCTTGTGGCGGTAGATGACGTTAATCCGCTCGGTCTCGGAATTAAGGAACACCAAAAACTCGTACCCCAGGGTGTCCAACTGCATGGCCGCTTCATCCACGGACATGGGCTTGGGCTGGTAATGCTCGGACTCGATGATGGTCCGCTCCCGGGGGCCCGAGGCGGAATCGGTGAAGCTGATGACGTCGGAGCGCACGGTGTCGGCGCGCTTGCGGCGGTCCTTCTGCTTCTCGCGCATCTTGCGCACCTGGGCCTCAAGCTTGTCCAGGATGAGGTCGATGGTGGAATACATGTCCTCGGACTCTTCGTGGGCCGAGATGTGCAACAGGTCCGCAGTGAAAACGATATCCGCCATCTGCCGGGTTTTCTCCACGCTCAGATTCACCTGGAGCTCGGAGGAATCGGTGTTGGCCATGTATTTCGTCAGTTTGTCAAAACGCTTGCGGGCGTAATCGCGAAGGTGATCGGATGGTTCAAAATTCTTGAAATTGAACGTGATGTTCATGGAGTGCCTCCTGTATGTTCGGCCGTGACGGATCACGGCGTGTCGGGCGAATTAGAACATTTCCTTGCGCTTGGATGACGAGGCGATGTCCATGGCCGTCCGGTATTTGGCCACGGTGCGGCGGGCGATGTTGATCTGCAGCCGCTCCTTAAGGATGTCCGCGATGGCCTCGTCGCTAATGGGTTTTTTCGGGTCTTCGGCGGCGATAAGCTGCCGGATGGTGGCCTTGACCGATTCCGAACCCACGGTGCTGCCGTCGTCGAGTTCCAGCGAACTGTTGAAAAAGAATTTGAGTTCGAAGATGCCGTGGGGAGTGGCCGTATACTTGTTGGACGTAATGCGGCTCACGGTGGATTCATGCATGCTGATGTCTTCAGCCACATCTTTGAGAATGAGCGGACGCAACTTGTTCACGCCGTCTTCAAAAAATCCCCGCTGAAATTTTACAATGCTCTCAAGAACCTTGTAAAGGGTGCGTTGGCGCTGATAGAGGCTCTTCATGAGCCACTCCGCCGACCGCTTCTTGTCCTGGATGTAGTCCCGGTCTTTGTCGCCCTTGGGGATGACGTCTTCGAGATACATGGAGTTGAGTTGAAGACGCGGCATCCCGTCCTCGTTGAGCAGGATGATGAAATCGTCGCCATACTTGTAGATGTAGGCGTCGGGACTGACGAAGATGGGCTCGCTTGAGCCGAAGCTTGCCCCCGGCAGGGGGTTGAGGCTCTGGATGGTGTCCAGATAGACTTTGAGCTGCTCCATGGTGATCTTGAACTTTTTCACCAGGGGCTTGTAGCGGCGGGCCTCCAAGTCTTCCAGATGCTCCGAGACGATCTCGACAAGGATGGGATCAGCCAGGCCCAAAACCTCCATCTGCACCAGCAGGCATTCGCGGGGGCTTCGGGCGGCCACCCCGACGGGGTCCAGCCGCTGCACCTTGTACAGCGCGGCCTCCACCTCATCCGGGGTGCTCCCGGTCATGTGGGCCAATTCCTCGGCCGTGGCCGCCAGATATCCCGAGGAATCCAGGCTGCCGCAGATGGCCTCGCCGATGGCCAGTTCTTTTTTCGTGAAGTTCGACAGGCGCATCTGCCAGTCCAGATGGCCTTCCAGGGAGGGCTTGGAGGACAGGCGGGCGTCGAAGGCCATGCCCTCCTCGGGGATTTCCGTCTCGCGGAGGTGGGACTGGACCGGCGTGCTGGCGAAATCGCCCAGGTAGTCGTCCCATTCGGCGTTTTTGATCAACTCCTTTTCGATGGCGGTATCGTCGCCGCCGGGCTTGGGAGCGTGATCGTCGTCGGCAATCTGCCGGTCGCCCTTCTCCTCCTCAAGAACTTCTTCCAGAAGGGGATTTTCCATCAATTCCTGCTGGATGCTCTCCATGAGCTCCAGTCTGGAAAGTTGCAGAAGCTTGATGGCCTGCTGCAGTTGGGGAGTCATCACCAACTGCTGCGAAAGTTTGAGTTGTTGTCGCAGTTCCAGCGCCATGGAATCTCGTTTGTACCTTGTGCTCTCGTTTGAAGATCATGCGGATGAAACAGCGTTCGTCCGCAATCCGCCTACGGCCTGGGCCGCCTGCGTAGTGCGATTTATGACACAGACGCCGCGCCCTGGCAACTCGCGGTCCCCGGGGCTATCGCTCCCATTTTCGCCACAGCCCCTGGAGTTTTCCCTGGGCCGAAAGCAGAAAACGGATGGCCTCGCGCACAGCCCCCTGTCCTCCCGGACGCCGGGATACCCACAGGGCCATGCCCAGGATCTCGGGCTGGGCGTCGGCCACGGCCATGGGCAGCCCCACCCGGGCCATGACCGGGGCATCCACCCAGTCGTCGCCCAGAAAGGCCGCCTGTTCAAAGGCCAGGCCCCTGCGGGCCAGAATGTCCTCAAGGATCGGCAGCTTGCGCAGATGGCCGCCGTGGTATTCGGCAATGCCAAGCTCCCTGGCCCTGGCGGCGGCCGCCCCCTGGTCCAGGCCGCTGACCATGGCCACCTCGAGGCCAGCCTCCTGGGCCAGCTTGATGCCCAGACCGTCGTGGACGTGGAAGCGTTTGCGAATGGCCCCGGCGGCGTCGTACAAAAGTCCGCCATCGGTCATGACCCCGTCCACATCCAGAACCAGAAGTGCAATCCGGCGCGCCCGGGACATCAGGTCCATGGCCGGGCCTCACCGCATGGCGTCCCGGGTCGGGCTGCGCGACGGATCGTATTTCCCGGCAATGTCGGCCGGATCATGCCTTGGCCGCCGGGCACGGAGGGCACTTTCCGGACGTGGGAGCGCCCTTGCCTGCCTCGCGCCGGGCCACGGCGGCCTTGATGAATTCCCGGAACAGGGGATGGGGGCGCATGGGATTGCTTCTGAATTCCGGATGGAACTGGCAGCCCAAAAACCAGGGATGGTCTTTGAGCTCCACGATCTCCACCAGTTCGCCGTCCGGGGACAGGCCGCTAAAGGACAGGCCGGCCTCCTCGAACTGGTTGGCGTAGACCTTGTTGAACTCGTAACGGTGCCGGTGGCGTTCGGAGATCTCAAGCTCCCCGTAGGCCGCATAGGCCTTGGTGGCGGGCTTGACCGCGCAGGGATAGGCCCCCAGGCGCATGGTGCCGCCCATATCGCCGTCGGCCTCGCGGCGCTCGATCTTTTTGGTGCGGAAATCGAACCATTCCTTCATGAGATAGATGACCGGATGGGCCGTGGTCACATCAAATTCCTCGGAATTGGCCCCTTCCAGGCCAAGAACGTGGCGGGCGAATTCAATGACCGCGCACTGCATGCCCAGGCAGATGCCGAAGAAGGGAACGCCCTTGGTGCGGGCGTATTCGATGGCCGCGATCTTGCCCTCGATGCCCCGGGAGCCGAAGCCGCCCGGAACCAGGACGCCGTCCACCCCGGCCAGCTTTTCGGCCACGTTGTGGGGCGTGACGGTCTCGGAATTGACGTAGACCAGCTCCACGGCCGCGTCGTTGGCCACGCCGCCGTGCATCAGGGCCTCATGCAGGCTCTTGTAAGCCTCCTTGAGGTCCACATACTTGCCCACGATGCCGATGGTGACGGTTTTTTGCGGGTTGGACATGCGGCAGATCAGGTCGCGCCAGGAGTTGAGCTCGGCGTTTTTGGCCGGCAGTCGCAAAAGGATGGCGATTTTTTGGTCAACGCCCTCGGAATAGAGGTTCATCGGCACTTCGTAGATGTTTTTCACGTCCACGGCGCAGAACACGGCGTCGGCGTCCACGTTGCAAAAAAGGGCGATCTTGTCCTTGATGTCGCGGTTGAGATCCACCTCGCTGCGGCAGATGATGATGTCGGGCTGGATGCCGAGGCTGCGCAGTTCCTTGACGCTGTGCTGGGTGGGCTTGGTCTTGAGTTCCCCGGCCGCGCGCATGTAGGGCACGAGCGTCAGGTGGATGTACAGGACGTTTTCCTTGCCAAGGTCCGAGCGCATCTGGCGGATGGCCTCCAAAAACGGCTGGCCCTCAATGTCGCCCACGGTGCCGCCGATCTCGATGATGGCCACGTCCTCGTCCGCGGCCACGCCCAGGATGGCCCGCTTGATCTCGTCGGTGATGTGCGGAATGACCTGGACCGTGCCGCCCAGGTAGTCGCCCCGCCGCTCCTTGCTGATGACCGAGTGGTAGATGCGCCCCGAGGTGAAGTTGTTGTTCTGACTCAGCGACACGCCCAGATAGCGTTCGTAGTGACCGAGATCCAGGTCGGTTTCCGCCCCGTCGTCGGTGACGTAGACCTCGCCGTGCTGGAAGGGGTTCATGGTTCCCGGGTCCACGTTGATGTAGGGATCGAGTTTCTGAATGGTTACCTTAAGCCCCCTGGCGATCAGCAGCGCCCCTATGGAGGAGGCGGCCAAGCCCTTGCCCAGCGAGGACAGGACGCCCCCGGTGACGAAAATAAATTTGGTCTTCATGCGCTCACCGATCCCCTTGTTGTCATGTGTTCCATCGCCATCCGGCGCGGCACCGCATGTATCCCAAACACGGTGTTTGGGCCATCACTTTTTTCCCGGCAAACCCGTGGAAAAGCCTGGATTTTCCGGCCGGTGCAAGGTCCGAAGGCCATGTTGCGGGCACAGCCGGAAAACGGATACGGGCATGGGCCAAAGAACCGGGCGCATCCTGCCGGGTTCGTGTTGACGCCATGATCCGGGCCATTTATGTTCCGCCCCGAAACCTAAGCGACCAGCCGCATTTTTTCAAGGAACCCCCCCGGAGGAATCCGTCATGCCCAAGGTGAAAACCCTCGTAATCACCGGTTTTGGAACCAATTGCGAGGTCGAATCGGCGTTCGCCGCGACCCAGGCCGGTTCCGACGTCACCGATATCGCCTATTTTTCGGACGTCACGGCCGGGCGCACCCGGCTTGCCGATTACAACTTCCTGATCTTTCCCGGGGGGTTTCTCGACGGCGACGACCTGGGCGCGGCCCAGGCCGCAGCCCTGCGGTGGACCCACGCCAAAACCCGCACGGGCGAGGCGGTCATCGACCAGCTCAAGGCCTTTTTTGAGGCTGGCGGGCTGATCCTGGGCATCTGCAACGGTTTTCAGCTCCTGGTCAAAATAGGCCTTTTGCCTGGCCTTTTCGGGAAATATTTCGTGCGCGAGCTGTCGTTGTCCAACAACGACTCCGGCCGCTTCGAGGACCGCTGGGTGACGCTTGTGGCCAATCCGGCCTGCCCCTGCGTCTTCACCCGGGGGATTTCGCGTCTCGACTTGCCCGTACGCCACGGCGAGGGCAAGCTCGTCCCCAAGAATCAGGCCGTTTTGGACGCCCTGTGGGCCGAGAACCTGGTGGCCCTGCAATACGCCGACCCGGCCACGGGTCTACCCACGGAGAAATATCCCGAAAACCCCAACGGCTCCCCCATGGGCATCGCCGGGCTGACAGACCCCACGGGCCGCATCCTGGGGCTTATGCCCCATCCCGAGGCCTTCAACCATCCGACCAACCATCCCGGCTGGACCCGGGGCGAGACCTCGATCCTGGGCACCGTGCTTCTGGAAAACGGCGTGGCCTTTCTCAAATCCTCGACCTGACCCTCCCCGCCGTCGGGGTGAACAGGATACGCCCAGCCCCCGGCGCGCGCCCCTGCGCAGGGGCGGGGCATGCCCCCGGCCGCGTGGATTTTTTGGAACCAGCATGGACGCAGACGACGCCCCCACCCTGATCCTGGCCGAAACGCCGCCCTGCCCGACCCCGCCGGGGGCATGGGAGGCGGCCATGGAACCAGCCCTGGCCGAGGCCAGGCGCGCGGCGGCCTTCGGGGATGTGCCCGTGGGCGCGGCCGTCTATTCCCCCCGGGGTGTGCTACTGGCCCAGGCCGGGAATTCCCCCTTGCGTCTTGGGGATCCCACGGCCCACGCCGAGGTGCTGGCCCTGCGTCAGGCGGCCGAGCGCCTGGGCAACTACCGGCTTTCGGACTGCATCCTGGTCTGCACCCTTGAACCGTGCCTGATGTGCATGGGAGCCATGGTCCATGCCCGGGTCGGGCTCCTGGTTTATGGCGCGGCCGATCCCAGGACGGGGGCGGCCGGAAGTCGGCTGGCGGCCATGGAGCTGCCTTTTCTCAACCATCGCTTGAAGGTTTTCGGCGGGGTCCGGAGCGACGAATGCGCCGAGATGCTGCGGCAATTTTTCAAGGTCCGGCGGGAGCGTCCGGCTACGGCGGATGTGGCCGGGATGGCGGGCGCCGTCTGGGAGGATGCCTCCCCTGGCGGGCTGCTTGGAATCCGAACCGGCTGAAACGGTGAGCCGTCGTCCTGATGGCCTCAAGCGGGGAAATCCGGCTGGAAATCGAGTATGAACGTGGAACATGCGTCTCGACAATCACTGGCAATCGACATAATATTGATAGGATTTCCCACACTGGAGGGCCCATGGCGAAAATCCTCATCATCGACGACGACGAACAAATACGCCAGGTGTGCCGACTGGTGTTCGAGGGCATGGGGCACGAGGTGCATGCCGCCCCCACCCTGACCCGGGGACTTGCCGCCGTGAAAGACGGGGATTTCGACGTGGTGTACCTTGATGTGGACCTGCCCGACGGCATCGGCCTCAACGCCGTGTCCTCCATCACCGAGGGCGAGCGCGCCCCGGAGGTCATCATCTTCACCGGCGCCAGCTACCCAAACGGCGCCGAGCTGGCCATCCAGAACGGGGCCTGGGACTATATCGAAAAACCCGCCACCGAAGACGTCATGTCCCTGCCCCTGATCCGGGCCCTGCAGTACCGCAAGGAAAAGTTCTCCCATCACGCGCCCACCGTGGCGCTGAAACGGGATCGCATCATCGGCCAAAGCCCGGTCATCGCCAAGTGCCTGGATTTCATCGCCCAGGCGGCCAACAGCGAGGCCAACACGCTCATCACCGGGGAAACCGGCACGGGCAAGGAACTTTTCGCCCGGGCCATCCACGAAAACAGCCCCCGGGCCGATGGCCCCTTCGTGGTCGTGGACTGCTCCATCCTGACCGAAACCCTCATCGAGAGCGTGCTTTTTGGCCACGCCAAGGGCGCGTTCACCGGGGCCGAGAAAAAAAGCGAGGGACTCATCCGCCAGGCCCACGGCGGCACCCTGTTTCTCGACGAGGTGGGGGAATTGCCCTTCGCCATGCAAAAGGCCTTTTTGCGAGTGCTGCAGGAACGCCGCTTCCGGCCGGTGGGGGCCAAAGAGGAGGAGTCGAGCGACTTTCGGCTGGTGGCGGCCACCAACAAGGATCTCCCGGCCATGGCCGCCGAGGGGCGGTTCCGCAGCGATCTGCTGTTTCGGCTGCACACCATGCATATCGCCATCCCCTCGTTGCGCGAACGCGACGAGGACATCCGGGAGCTGACCCTCTACTACACCCACTTTTTTTGCCGCAAATACAACGTGCCGCTCAAGGGCTTCTCCCCGGAATTTTTCGATTTCATGTTGGAATACGACTGGCCGGGCAATGTGCGCGAACTGGTCAACACCGTGGAAAACATCGTGGTCCGGGCCAGGCTCGACCCCACCCTGTATCCCAAACACATGCCCTCGGAGATCCGCATCCATGGGATGGGAGGCCCCGGGGGGAGAAAAAACGGCCAGGGCAACGGCCTGGGGCCGCTTGCCGGGCCCGGGGAAAACGGCGGCGCAGAGATCGGCGAGGCCGCGCCTCTCGGCCAGGAACCAGGGGAACAGGTCGAACTGCTCATCCCCTTCGACGATTACAAGCGCCAGACGGAAAAAAACTATTTCCAGGCCGTCATGACCCATTGCCACGGCGACATCCGCCAGGCCTGCGACCTGTCCCAGCTCGGCAAGCAAAGCCTGTACCGCTACCTGCGCATCCACGGCATCTCCACGCGGTAATGCCGCCCACGGCGAGACCACTGTTCGTCCCACATCCCTGAAAAACGAAACGCCCCGCCCGCGAGAACATCACGGGCGGGGCGAGAAACCGCTTCGTTCGCAGGGAGGCCCCGGGACTAGCCCCGGTTTTCCCAACCGTCCAGGACGCCCTGGCGAAAGGCCGCAAACGCCTCGGCAAAGCTTTCCAGGGGCAGTTCGCCCTTCTTTCCGGTGCGCCGGTCCTTGGTCTCCACAACCCCGCGCCCAAGCCCCTTGCCGCCCAAAACCAACTGCATGGGGAAGCCCATCAGGTCGGCGTCCTTGAACTTCACCCCAGGCCGCTCGTCCCGGTCGTCGAGCAACACCTCCACCCCCATGCCCACAAGTAGGTCGTGCAACTCCTTGGCCTTGGCCACGGCCGTCTCATCCTTGGGGCTCAGATTGAGCAGGGCCACCTCGAAGGGGGCCATGGGCGGCGGAAACACGATGCCGTGCTCGTCGTTATTTTGTTCCAGGCAGGCCGCCACCACCCGGGACACGCCGATGCCGTAGCAGCCCATGATAAGGGGACGCTCCTTGCCCTCTTCGTCCAGGAACATGGCGCCCATGGTCGTGCTGTACTTGGTTCCCAGCTTGAAGACGTGCCCCACCTCGATGCCCTTGGTGAAAAGAAGCGGCTGGCCGCACTTGGGGCACAGGTCCCCGGCCGCCACCTGGCGCAGGTCCAGAGAGCATTCCACCTTGGCGTCCCGGGCCAGATCCACATGCCGCAGGTGCGCGTCCGCCGCGTTGGCCCCGACGATCCAGTCCGAGCGCCCGAAAAGCTCCTTGTCGGCATAGACCACGTCCACGGCAAGCCCCACGGGTCCGGCAAAGCCCACGGGCGCGCCCGTCACCTTGGTCACCACCTCGGGCGAGGCCAACTCCATCTCCGTGGCCCCGAGCACGTTTTTGAGCTTGATCTCGTTGACCTCCCGGTCCCCGCGAACCAGGGCCGCCACCACCTTGCCGTCGGCCACATAGAGCAGGGTCTTGACGATCCTGTCGGCGGCCACGCCCAAGAAGGCGGCCACCTCCTCCACCGTGTGCACCCCTGGGGTGGCGACGACCTCGACGGGCGGGCAGAACGTCGCCTCCTCGGCCATGTGGCACACGGCCTCGGCCTTCTCCAGGTTGGCTCCGTATTCGCAGGCCGAACAGGCCACGATGGTGTCCTCGCCCGTGGCGGCCAGGACCATGAACTCATGGGAAAAACTGCCGCCGATGGGGCCCGAGTCGGCCTCCACGGCCCGGAACCTGAGCCCCAGGCGGGAAAAGATGCGGGCATAGGCGCCGTACATGGCGAAATAGCTTGTGTCCGCGCCCGCCTCATCCTTATCGAAGGAGTAGGCGTCCTTCATGATGAATTCGCGCCCGCGCATGAGCCCGAACCGGGGACGGATCTCGTCGCGAAACTTGGTCTGGATCTGGTACAGGTTCAGCGGCAACTGGCGGTAGGAGCGGATCTCGTGGCGCACCAGATCCGTGACCACCTCTTCATGGGTGGGCCCCAGGCAGCATTCCCGGTCGTGCCGGTCGATGAAGCGCAAAAGCTCCTTGCCGTACACGTTCCACCGGCCGCTCTCCTTCCACAAATCCCCGGGCTGCACCGCAGGCATGAGCACCTCCAGGGCCCCGGCCCGGTTCATCTCCTGCCGGACCACGTTCGCCACGTTGTTTACGGCCCGCAGCCCAAGCGGCAGATAGGTGTACACCCCGGCGGTGAGCTTGCGGATCATGCCCGCCCGCAAAAGGAGCTTGTGGGACACCACCTCGGCGTCGGCCGGGTCTTCCTTGAGGGTGGGGGCGTAAAACGAGCTTAGGCGCATGCGGTTTCCTTTTTTTTCTCTTCAATGACGCGGTCGAGTTCTTCCATGAATCGGGCCAGAAGCGCATCCTGCCCCTTCACCTTGCACACCAGTTCCCCCTTGCGGAAAATGACCCCCAGACCGCGTCCGCCAGCCAGGCCGATGTCCGCCTCTTTCGCCTCGCCGGGCCCGTTGACCACGCAGCCCATGACCGCCACGGTGAACACCTCGGTCACCTGTCGCAGGCGCTCCTCCACGGCCTCGGCCAAGGCCGCCAAATCGATCTCGGTGCGGCCGCAGGTGGGACAGGAGATGATCTCCGGCCCCCGGGCACGGATGCCGAGGCAGCGCAAAATTTCCCAGGCCGCGCCCATCTCGGTCACGGGATCGCCGGTTAAAGACACCCGAAGCGTGTCCCCCAGGCCCTCCCACAAAAGGATGCCCAGCCCCACCCCGGATTTCACCGCGCCGCGCATGGGGGTTCCGGCCTCGGTGATGCCGATGTGCAGCGGATAGTCCACCTTTTGCGCCAACAGACGGTAGGCGGCGATGGTGCGGGGTACGTTCGAGGACTTGAGCGAAATCTTGATCTGGTCGAAACCGCGCCTCTCCAAAAGGGCCACATGGGTCAGGGCGCTTTCCGCCATGGCCTCGGGCGTGGGGCCGCCGAAGCGGCGCAGCAGATCCTTTTCCACGGAACCGCTGTTGACCCCGATCCGGATGGGCGCGCCCCGGTCCTTGGCGGCGGCGGCCACGGCGTCCACGGCGCGCTCGCCGCCGATGTTGCCGGGATTGATGCGCAGGCCGTCGATGCCGGATTCCAGGGCCAAAAGGGCCAGTCGGTGATCGAAATGGATGTCCGCGATAAGCGGCACGGGAGACTGGGCCTTTATGTCGGCGATGGCCCGGGCGGCGGCCTCGTCGAGCACGGCCAGGCGCACGATCTCGCACCCGGCCCGGGCCAGGGCTTGGATCTGGGCCACGGTGGCGGCCACGTCCCGGGTGTCGGTATTGGTCATGCTCTGCACCCGGACGGGATGCCCGCCGCCGAGACGGAGGGGACCGAGCCGGATGGCGCGCGTGGGATGGCGTTTCGGGATGAGGGAGTCGTTTTCCATGGGTCGTGTCCGTACGTCGATCCTGCTAGCCCATTTCAGGCCCAAAGCCAAGGGCGCCCAAGGCTCCGGGACGAACTTCGACGCGAATCCCGACCGGAGAGGCTCGTCCCGTGCCTTGCCTTTTTTGCGGAAACTGCTATTTGGAAATAGAGAATCACGTCCAGGATCGCCCCAAACGGCGACGACCGAATAAACGCCAGCATTGCGTCCAGTCGCGAGGGACAGCAATGATTTTTGACTCCCTGTTCAAAAAAACGGAGAAATCCGGGGCCAAGGACCGGCGCCGGGCCTATCGGGTGTGCATCAAGGATCTCCAGGTGGTGGTGCATGGCCAAAGCGCCACCTTTTCCTTTACGGCCAAGGACGTCAGCGCCCTTGGGGTAGGGGTTCTGACCAACGCCAAGGCCTTCAAGCCGGGCATCCTCATCCGATTGGACATCAAAAAGGGCGGGAAAATCCTGGCCTCGGGGCTCACGGCCCAGGTCGTTCGGGCCGGGTCCGGCGTGGTGGGCTGCCAGTTCCAGGAGATGAGCAAGGTGCAGGAAACCATCCTGCACACCCTGGTTCTTGAGGAACAAAAACGCCAGGCGGCCTGCCGCAAACCGGGCGATGCCTGCGCCCCTGGTTCCGAAACGATGGAAGGCTCCCTGACCTTTGTGGACCCCTGGACCGAGGCCAAAAAAAAGAAGGGCTTTTTCCGCTGGAAGGGCTGACCCGTCCACCCCGTCAACTGACCCGGACGCCTCCGGTGCGGTTCTCCTTGGGACGACGGACGTTGGCGCCGTGCAGGCCGCGCCGCACCAGATACAATAATTTTTTCGAGAACCGGACCACCCAGTCCCGGTCCATCTTTTCCCTGACGATCATTTCCCGGTTCGACCGGTCTTCCCCGGCCAAGGCTGCGGCCCGGTCCTGGCGACGACGGCGGGCGTATTCCCCAAGCACCTCCACCAGGATCATGGTCTTGCGGAAGTCCCGCACGGATGCGTTGATATGGATTTGGTAGGCCCCGTCGCGGTGCAGCAAAAATCCCCAGCAATCAATGTGTTGCGCCTGATGGATTTCGAGGTCGGGCCGTTTTTCGGCAAAGGCGTAGAGTCGGTCAAGCAAAACGGACATGGACGTATCTCCCGCCGGGGTGTTTCCCGGTGCGGAGCATCGTCCCGGGACCGGCCCGTCCGGCGTCTCCGGGCCATGGTGTAAGGTAGTCCCGTCCGGCGCGACGTCAAGCTCTGGGTCGGCCCGGATGATGCCGCCCATGGAGAGGCCGGGATAGTCCCCCCAAGAAAATGGCCCCCGCCATTTTCCCAAATACATCCGACGCCGCACGCCGATTCCCGCCCGAAAACCGTTGTGCGATGCGCCCCCCCAAGAAAATGGCCCCCGCCATTTTCCCAAATACATCCGCCGCCGCACGCCGATTCCCACCCGAAAACCGTTGTGCGATGCGCCCCCCCGAGAAAATGGCCCCCGCCATTTTCCCAAATAAATCCGCAATCACACGCCGATTCCCACATCGGAACCGTTGTGCGATGCGCGGAACACGGTTATGAAAACAGGGAAATCCTTGCGGCCGGACTGGCCGCAGGCCAAACGCCAAGGGAAAACGCCCCATGGATTACGACCACATCCGGCACGCGGTGAAAACCGGCGACAAAATCCTCGAACTGGCCAGAACCCTCAACCTCGATCCCCAGCGCCACACCATCAAGGATCTGGCCGATACCATCCTGCGCACCGCCGTGCAAAAAGACCTGCCGCCGGAAGACAACGACCCGGCCTGATCCCCGCCGCGCTTGGCACACGGGGGCCGCGCCGTCCGCGCCTATTCCAGATCGATGATCACCGGCCCTTGGATGTTCTGCATGGGGCGAGACGAAAACCGGTCCTTCTTGATCTCCTTGCCATCATACAGAATGCTCTCGATCATGATGATCTTCTTCATCCAGACATCGTTTTCGATGGTCTTCGGCATGTCGCATTCGACAATTTTGGCCGTGATCTTGTCGATATCCACTTCCTCTACATCACTGAATGAATATTCATGCACGTATTCTTCGTTGAATCCAAAGCAATACGTGAAGCAATTCTTGACGTTGGGCTGAAAAAGCTTCTTGATCGGCTGCTTTTTGATCTCACAATTGATCTTGTTGAGACTCACGCGCAGCTTTTCCTTCTCGTTGACCACGATATAGACCACTGGGCGGTTGCTCTCGAGCAAGTCCTCTCCGGCGGAATGGATGTTGCTGTCTTCGCCGTGAAAAATATACTCAATATACCGCTCCCGGTTGCTCTCCTTGGCCTCGCGCACAATATCTTTCTCGATATACGAATAAAAAACCCGCTGCCCGAACCCCTTGATCTCAATACTGAATTTCATCTCCCGCTCCTCCCGCGTGCTGTTTGACACATCCTTATGACTCCGGAGCCAGGAACCGGCCCGGGCGGCACATCCCCCGCGTCCGCGCCAGCATACCCCTTTCGGCAACGGTAAAAATGTAATTTCTAGCCTGAATTGGCTGTCTGGTCAATTTTTCCCGCAACGCTCCGCCGCCCCGCCAAAAGCGCCGGAGACGGCGGCCCCTTCGTGTTGCGGTCGGGGATTTCCGTCATGGTTCAACAACCAGCAACATCTTGAATGTATCATTTTCATTCACAAAAATTATGCATGTCTTCTGTGAACGCCACTCGAACTCCCCGAATACCTCCCCGGCCTCCGTTCTTTTCTTCCCGGCCCGATGGGGGTATTTTGCGGTCCATGAACAACACGCCCCCGCCCCATAGCCGCATCTCTGCTTCGACGCTGCCGTTCTCGCTTCCCGGCCTGGTGCTCCTGACGGTCCTGGTCCTGGCCGCACTGACGCTTCCCGCCCGGGCCGACAGCATTCCCATACCCGTCGCCCTGGCCCCGAAGCTGTCCACGGCCAAAGACGCCCAGGCCATGGCCGACGCCTTCCTGAACATCCCGTATGTGGACGACGCCACCGTGGATGAAAACGGCCGATTCACCCTGTTCGAGCATCCCGAGACCACCCTGGCCGCGCCTGGGCTCAATTGCAGCGGGTTCACCCTGTCCGTGTCCCGGTTTTTGCTGCAAAAGAACATCCCTCTGGACGCAGCCAAGGCCGACACGGGACGCGACTCCGGCCCAGGTTCTCCCCACGGCCAGGACTGGGACTTCGGCTTCGACCTCATCCGCAACATCTCGCGCGGGCTGCCGCGCCGAGCGATCCTGCCGGGCGGCGAAACGCCCGACCTCGACACCGCAACGGGCCTTGGCCTGCGCGGATTTCCCATTGCCGACACAGCGGCCTGGGGACGGATCATGCCCCGCCTGCGGCCGGGCCATGTCTACCTGGCCAGCATCAGCAAGCCCGTCAAAACAAAGGGCTATACCCTTTTGCACTATCATGTGGGGCTGATCATTCCCGGCCGCGACGGGACGTTCTCCTTCTATCACGCCACGCCGAAATCCGGCGCCCACCGCGTTTCCCTGGCCGCGTCCCAGGGCCTCACGCAATTCCAGGCTCAGTTCCGGGACAAATCGCCCAATGAAAAATACATCCTGCTCATCGAGGCGCCACTGGCCGTGCCCTGAGCCCCTCCCTCGCGTCGGGGCCGCCGCCCCGGACCCCGCCCGGGGGAAATCATTTCCCCCGGAGCCCCCTGGCCCCGTCAGCCGGTTGTCCCGGCGCGTCGCGCCGGAACAACCGGCTGACGGAAAGCCACGGGTTGCGAGGCAATGCTTCACCCGTGCCGAAGCCGCACGTTACGGGGTCCAGGGGGTTTAACCCCCTGGCGGGGGGTGCGGGGGGCGGCGCCCCCGCCTCCCCACTGCGTCTAGTCGATGTATTCTCGCGGGTTTAAGCCGAGCAGGCACAGGGGTTCATAGGAGATGGTGCCCCACCATTCGGCCAGATCGTCGGGGGTGATGGCCTCTTCGCCCTGGCCGCCGAGCAAGAGTATCTCGTCGCCTGGTTTGGCTGTAGGGATTTCGGAGACATCCACGGCGGTGAGCTGCATGCAGACCCGGCCGCAGATGGGCGCCCGGGTGTCGCCAAGCAGCATGAAGCCGGTATTGGAGAGACTGCGGCTGTAGGCGTCGGCATATCCGGCGGCCACCACGGCCACACGCATGGAGTCGGGCGCGGTGAAGGTGCGGCCATAGCTAATGGATTGGCCCGGGGCCAGGTCGTGGACGGAGACGATGCGGCTGGCCACGTCCATGGCGGGTTTGAAGCCATGCCCCAGGTGGGCCAGGGGGGTGCTGTGAAAGGGATTGCCGCCATAGAGGGCGATGCCTGCCCGGCGGGAGTCGAAATGGGCCTCGGGATGGGCCAGGATGGCGGCGGAGTTGGCCAGGTTGCTTTGGAAGGTCAGTCCGGCCTGACGCAGCGTGTCGCGGATGGCGGTGAATTCCTGAATCTGGGCGGCCACATAGTCCACGTCCTCGGGATCGTCGGCCGTGGCCAGATGGGAACTGAGCATGGCCACATGCAGGCTCGGGGCGGCGGTGATGATCCGGGCGGCCTCGGCGGCCTCCTTGCGGGTGAAGCCCAGACGCCGCATGCCCGTGTCGCATTTCAGCGCCACGCCGAGCGAGGAGTCCATATGTCTGGCGACTCCAGCCAGCAGATGCAACTGGTCGGGGTGGTGGACAAAGGGAATGATGTCGTAGGCCCAGAGGGCTTGGCACTGGTCGGCGTCGATGGGCCCCAGAAGGGACACGATGCGCCCGGAGATGCCCGAGGCGCGCAGGACCACGGCCTCCTCCACCGTGCCCACGGCGAAGGTGGCGGCCCCAGCGGCGGACAGGGCGCGGGCCACGGGGATGAGGCCATGTCCGTAGGCGTCGGCTTTGATGACCGGGATGGTTTCGCCGCCGGGACGGCACAGGGCCTTATAATTGTCCACGATATGGGCCACGCGGATGCGGACGCGCAGGGAATTGTACGGAATGGTCATGGGCTGCCGCCTGGGTTGGGGTTGCGGCCGGATGCGGCCGGGAGAAATGTGGCTGACTCGGGCGGGGATTGCAAGCCGGTTTCGCACGTCGGGGGCGGAGCGGGCCAGCATGGGGCCTTTTGCAATTCGATCCGGCTTCCGTCTTGCCAAAGGCCGGGCGAATGTGTATTTAGCCCGTCTCCCGCGTGCGGGAGCTTTCGCGGCGAGGTAGCTCAGGTGGTTAGAGCATGCGGCTCATATCCGCAGTGTCGGGGGTTCAAGTCCCTCCCTCGCTACCAAGATTGACCCGGCGGGATAGGCTAACAGCTTGTCCCGCCTTTTTTTTCAGATCACGTCGTTTCCCCTCCGGATTTTGTCCCCAAGCCGCCGGTCAGGCCCGATCACAGGCCCGCATGGCGCGCATACGATTCCCATTGACAGTCTTTTGGGTCCGCAACGGCGAAACGCCCCGGTTTCGAAAAACCGGGGCGTTGTCATCTGTCTGGGGCGGGCCGTGCGGCCCGCCCATGTCGATGGCGTCGTTAGCCGCCGATGCCGGTGTTGATTTCCTCGAAGGTGCTGCGAAGCGTGGTGCCCAGGGTGGTCACGGCGAGCACGATGACGGCGGCGATCAGCGAAGCCAGAAGTCCGTATTCCACTGCCGAAGCCCCTTCCTC
>Ga0209467_1001400_pt1 | contig 21383 bp, 14 predicted proteins | sample Higcelwee11metaG_FD_187175 | JGI IMG/M metagenome (GOLD analysis project Ga0209467, IMG submission 187175) | Freshwater pond sediment microbial communities from the University of Edinburgh, under environmental carbon perturbations - High... | ecosystem: Environmental > Aquatic > Freshwater >... | reverse complement strand
CCAGAATGGCCAAGGTTACTTTCTTCATGGCTCTTCCTTGAAGGATACTACTGATAGAACTATACTACCTGATTATTCCATTCACAATGTCTGGGAGCAGTAAATGAAGATACAGATGCGCCACGCTATCATTCCGCTGGTATCGGCGGCAGTATTCTCCCTGTTGTACCTGCTGGTCCCGTTCCGCAATCTGGAATGGCGCATATACGATGTATTCCTTGGGCTCAAGCCCGACCGCCCCCGCACCGATACGCTTCTGCTTCTGGACGTTGATGACCGGGCCATTGCCCAGGTCGGCGTGTGGCCATGGCCCCGCTCGTATATGGCGGACGCCATACTCCGGCTCAAGGAGTTTGGCGCCAGGGATCTGGTCTTTGATATCGAGTATGTCGATGCCAGCCCCAGCGGTGTCGACGTCGACTACTACCAGCGCGGTCTGCCCCGCGACTTCCAGCGCAGCTTCGGCGACATTGCGGCAAACACCAACGACCTCCTGTCGGCGGTAATAGGCGGGCAGCTTGACCGCAAGGACGCCACGACCTATGCGGGCGAACTCTCTGGACTCATAGCCTCGGAACGCGATGGCCTGCTCGACAAGACCAGAGGCCTGGCCCGCGACAACGATGCCTACCTTGGCAAGGCCATGGCCCTGTTTGGCTCCACCTATGCCACGCTGAACCTGCAACTGAAGCCGCTGGAAGGTGACCAGGCCAGCCGCAAGGACTTGTGGACCGGCTTTGCCTATCCTGCGACCGAAGCGCCCCATGCCGATCGAGGCGGTATCGTCGATATTCTCGCTCCGATTCGTCCCGTGCTCGAATCGGCCAGAGGCGCGGGTTTTACCAACGTGCTCGTCGATCCCGATGGCGTGCGCAGGCGGATAGAGCTGGCGCGCAAGGTTGATGGCCGATGGTACATGCAACTGATATTCGCGCCGCTGTTGGACATGCTCGGCAAGCCAGCGATGGCCATAGAGCCACGCCGCATCAGCCTGACCGGAGCGACCTTCCCCGATGGCAGGAAGGGCGACCTGACCATACCGCTCGACGAGCATGGCGCCATGCTGATCGACTGGCCCAGAACGGACTACCGGACCAGCTACAGGCCACACCTATCATTCTACGCGTTGTCTCACCTTGACGAACTGGAACGCAGGCTCGACGACGCGCTGCTTTCACTCGCCTCGTCTGAAGGATGGCAACTGCCCGATGCCGAGGGCAAACTGGGAGAGGCGTACATCGGACTCCAGAACGCCCAGAACCTGATAGACGGCGCCTCGACTGCCAGACGGACGGCGCTGGACGCCAAAGACGATACAGCCTTCGGCGACTATGTCGCTGGCCGGGCCGCCATCCTGGCCGCCGCCAGGGCCTTTCTGGATTCCGGGGCAAGCGACAGGCTGAAAACGGCGATGGAGTCCGCTGCCAAGGGCTCACCCGATTCCGCCGAACAGCTCCGCGCCGAGGCCGAGCGCATCAGTGGCACCAGCGGTGCGCTTGCCACCATCGTTGCGGGCATCGACGAGACGCAGGTCGCCATATCGAGCGCCGTCAAGGGCAAGGTCTGCATAGTCGGATGGGTCAGCACGGGCACCACCGATATCGGCGTCAACCCGTTCCACGGCGAGTACATCAATGTCGGAACGCACGCCGCCGTTGCCGACACCATCCTTTCCAGGAGCTTCATGCGGGCGACGAGCCCATGGACAAGCGTGCTTGCCACACTCCTATTGACTCCGCTCTTCATCATGGCGGTAGGCCGCTTCAAGCCAGGCGTGCGCTCGGCCATGGGCTTTGCCAGCGTCGTCGCGATACTGGCAGGCTCATTCGCGCTGTTCGCTGGTGCGGGACTCTTTATCGGGCCATTGGGACCCGCGCTGGCCATGACCGTCGCCGTGGTGGTACGCGAGGCGGTCGATTTCATGGGAGCGGAACGCGAGAAACGATTCCTGCGCAAGGCCTTTGGAACGTATCTGTCCGGCGAAGTGATAAACGAGATCATATCAGACCCGTCGATGCTCAAGCTCGGAGGCCAGAAGAAATGGATAACCGCAATGTTTACCGACATTCGCGGCTTCTCTACCATATCGGAGGCGCTCGACGCCGAGCAGCTCGTCAAACTGCTTAACATTTACCTGTCGGAGATGAGCGACATCGTGCTGGAGCACCGCGGCACGATAGACAAGTTCGAGGGCGACGCGATCATCTCGTTCTTCGGCGCGCCGGTCAACTACCAGGAACATGCGACACAGGCCTGCAGATCGGCCATCATGATGAAGCGCGCGGAAGCCCGCATCAACGAGCGCGTGCTGGCTGACGGCTCGGCGCCCAGCCCCTTGCTGACGCGCATCGGCCTCAACACCGGCGACATGGTTGTCGGCAACATGGGCACCGAACGCAAGATGGACTATACGATCATGGGCAATGCCGTCAACCTCGCCGCGAGGCTGGAAGGCGTGAACAAACAGTACGGCAGCTGGATACTGATGTCGGACGCGACATACCGGGAAACCGGAGACGAGTTTGTAGCGCGTCGCTTTGACAAGGTCCGCGTCGTCGGCATCAACACGCCCGTGCAACTCTGGGAGCTTGTCGACTTCCGGACGGAAGCGACACCGGTGCTGCTGGATTTCCTGGCCAGGTTCGAGGAAGCCCACCAGGTCTTCGATGCCCGGGACTGGAAGCGGTCGCTCACTCTGTTCCAGAGACTCTCCGACGAGCGACCCGATGACGGCCCTGCGAAGTCATACGTCAAGAAGTGCGAGATATTCATGCAGAAGGCCCCGGCTCCCGACTGGGACGGAGTCTTCAGCCTGTCAGAAAAATAGCAATTGCGGGCCCACGGGGCCGCAATTGCTTCCCGCTGTTAGACCTGACGCGGCTTCGCGCGCAGGTCAACGGCGGGGCTGGTTGTCGAGGCGCAAACCTGACGTGCTTCGCGCGCAGGTTTGCGCGCCGGAAAACCCCGCTGGCACTGCTGTGCTCCTTTATGGCATAATCCCTTTTCAAATCGTCCCGGAGGAGCATGCATGTACGAGAGTGTAGACCCAAAAGCGAGTTTCCCGTCGATGGAAGAGGCGGTTCTGGCCTTCTGGAAAAAGCATGGAATTTTCGAGAAGTCCATTTCCGAACGCGACGGATCGCCTGAGTTTGTCTTCTACGATGGTCCGCCCTTTGCCACGGGCCTGCCTCACTTTGGCCACTTCGTTCCGGGTACGATCAAGGACATCATTCCACGCTACAAGACGATGAAGGGCTTCAAGGTCGACCGGCGCTTTGGCTGGGATTGCCACGGTCTGCCCGTCGAGTACGAGATGGAGAAGGAGCTGGGCATATCCGGCAAGAAGGCGATCGAGGACTTTGGCGTGGCCAGGTTCAACGAGTCGTGCCGCTCGATCGTGCTCCGCTATACCAAGGAATGGCGCAGCATCATCACGAGGCTGGGCCGCTGGGTTGACTTTGACCACGACTACAAGACGATGGATCCCGACTATATGGAATCGATATGGTGGGTCGTAAAGCGCCTCTGGGACGAGGGCCTCATATACGAGGGCCACTACATACTGCCGTATTGCCCGCGCTGTTCCACGGTGCTCTCCAACCACGAGCTGCAGCTGGGCGGCTACAAGGATGTGCATGACCCCGCGGTGACGATCAAGTTCAGGGTCAAGGCAGATCCTGCCGGGGTTCCGGGGCTGTCCCAGGCTTCGACATTCTTCCTCGCCTGGACCACAACCCCGTGGACGCTGCCTTCGAACCTGGCGCTGGCGGTTGGCCCCGATGTCGACTATGTGCTGATCGAGGACGGTGCCGAACGGTACGTGCTGGCCGAGGCGCGCGTACCCGCGTATTACAAGGACGCCGCCGCGGTACGGATACTGAAGCGTTTCAAGGGCTCGGCGCTGGTCGGCGCCGCATACGAGCCGCTGTTCCCCTATTTCGCCGAGCATGCCGCCAAGGGCGCGTTCCGTGTGCATCCTGCGGATTATGTTACCATAGAGGATGGAACGGGCATCGTCCATACCGCCCCTGGCTTCGGTGAAGACGACTACCAGACGCTCAAGGGCACGGGCGTACCGACCGTCTGCCCGGTCGACGGCGAGTGCAAATTTACCCCCGAGGTCAGCGACTATGCAGGCCGCTTCGTCAAGGATTGCGACAAGGACATCATAGAGCGACTGAAGGCAGAGGGCAAACTGGTCAAGCGCGAGCAATACCTGCACGCCTACCCGCACTGCTGGCGCTGCTCCAGCCCGCTGATATACCGGGCCATATCCAGCTGGTTCGTCAGGATCGACCCGATAAAGCAGAAGATGCTCAAGGCCAACTCCAGCGTCTACTGGGTACCAGGCCACATCCGCGACGGCCGTTTCGGCAAATGGCTGGAGAACGCGCGCGACTGGGCCATCAGCCGCAACCGGTACTGGGGCAACCCGCTGCCCATCTGGAAGTGCGACGAGTGCGGCACCACCGAATGTGTCGGATCGCGCGACGAACTCGAGAAATTCTCTGGAACGCGGCCGACCGACCTGCACAAGCACTTCGTCGATGATATTTCCTGGAAGTGCTCCAAACCCGGCTGCTCCGGCACGATGCGGCGCATACCCGAGGTCCTCGACTGCTGGTTCGAATCCGGCTCGATGCCCTATGCCCAGGTGCACTATCCGTTCCAGGACAAGCAGCACTTCGAGGAGCATTTCCCGGCCGACTTCATATGCGAAGGCCTTGACCAGACGCGCGGCTGGTTCTACACGCTGACCATTCTCGCGGCCGCGCTGTTCGACAAGCCTGCGTTCAAGGCCTGCGTCGTCAACGGCCTCGTGCTGGCCACCGACGGCAAGAAGATGTCAAAGAGCCTGCGCAACTACACCGACCCGGTCAAGGTCATAGACGAGTTCGGGGCCGACGCGCTCAGGCTCTTCCTGATGCGTTCGCCGGTGACACGCGCCGACGACCTGTGCTACTCCGATGACGGCGTCAGGGACATCGTCAAGAGCATCCTCTTGCCGCTCTGGAGCGCCTACGGCTTCTTCATAACATACGCAAACATAGACAAGATAGGGCCGGCCGAGGCTCCGCTCAACGCGGCCAACCCGATGGATCGCTGGATCCTGTCCAAGTGCGAGACGATGGTCCGCGATGTCGGCATGGGACTCGAGGCCTATGACATGCAGAAGGCGATAGATCCGATGGTCGATTTCATCGACGCGCTGAACAACTGGTACATCCGCCGTTCGCGCAGGCGCTTCTGGCGCAGCGAGAACGATGGCGACAAGGTCGAGGCCTACTCGACGCTGTACCGGGTCCTGCGCCGCCTGGCGCTCTGCATGGCACCGGTCACGCCGTTCATCACGGAGACGATGTGGCGCAACCTGCGCGGCGATGGCCCGCAGAGCGTCCACCTGGCGATGTACCCGACATACGACGAGCGCTATCGCGACGAAGACCTGGAATGGAAGATGGACGCGGTGCGCAAGGCAGTAACCATGGGCCGGTCGCTCCGCTACCAGCACAATCTCAAGATCCGCCAGCCGCTGGCATCCGTACAGCTGGTCACGCGGGATGCGCGCGAGCGCGCCGTCCTCCTCGAGATGGAAGAACTGATACGCGACGAGCTCAACGTCAAGCAGGTCGTGTTCCGCGATGACGAGGAAGACCTGGTAGAATACCAGGCCAAGGCGAACTTCCGTGTCCTGGGCAAGGAACTGGGCAAGGACATGAAGGAAGGCGCCGCCATCGTCGAACGGCTTGAACCCAGGCAGATAGCCAGCCTGCTGTCCGGCTCGTCGCTCGTCATCGAGGTTGCCGGCAGGCAGGTCGAGCTGACGAAGGACAAGGTCGAGGTGAGGCGGCTGGAGAAGGCCAGCCTCAAGGTCGTCAACGAAGGCACACTGACCGTAGCCCTGGATGCCGAAATAACGCCGGCCCTGCTCGACGAGGGCAACGTGCGTGACCTGATACGAGGGGTGCAGACGCTCCGCAAGGACTCCGGGCTCGCCGTCACCGACCGCATCGAGCTGTCGGTGCATGGCAGCGCGGCGCTCAAGCGTGCGTTTGACCAGTTCGGCGACTTCATATCGGGAGAGACGCTCGCCACGACGCTGCGCTGGGAGGAAGCTCCTGGCATGATCGATATCGAGGCCGGCGACGAGCACTGGAAGGCCGCGCTGAAGAAGGCCTGACAGGACTACCCGGCATTTTTCGCTCGAAAAGGCCATCCCGGCGCGTCCTGGATGGCCTTTTTTTTGCCGTATGGATGGTTTTTTTTCAATTATTGTTTGCCCCGGCATAGTTTATTGTGGTATGGTAGTACTGGCATCAGAGTAGTGGACTGTATGTCCACTCCCGATGGCCGCCACACCTCGGCCCGTTCGATCACCCGCATCTTGACCGTTCGGATCGCCATAGCGTAACCAAAACTCTAGGAGGTACGAATGACGTTACGAAGAGTATCGATCATCGCGTTGGCCATGCTGGTTCTGTTGTCAGCATGCGCCACAAAACCACCAGCCGCCCCGCAGCCGGAGCCAGAACCCCAGGTTGTACAGCCTGAGCCAGTCCAGGCGCCACCGGCCGCTGAAATCAGCCGTGATGAACTGGAAGCCCTGAACGCCAGGGTCGTGGCCCTCAGAAAAGACGCGTTTGACCTTGGCCTCAAGGATTCGATGGCCGACGAATATGCCGCGGCCGACGCCCGCTACATAGCAGGCAAGACGGCGCTCGATGCCGATGACAGGCCAACCGCGAAGACTGAACTGACGGCGGCCGAACCATTGTTTGCCGACCTCGTATCGAAGGGTGGCCTTGCCGTAGCCAACTCCAGAAAGACCGACGCCGGCGCCGCCCGCGATCGCGCGCTGGCTGCCAATGCTGAGTCTTCTTCCCCCGATGCACTGCGTACATCGGATGCGATGCTCGCTGCCGCCGACGCGCTGCTGGCTGCCGGCGATTCCCGCGGCGCCATTGCCGCGTATACCAAGGCGATCGCTGCCTATGACGCGACCGAGAAGCGCTCAAGCGCCATCAAGGTGCGCGATCGTGTGGATGAGCTGATCTTTGGCCCGCTGGATTCGGGCAACTATGCGCTGGCAGGACAGAAGCTCGACTCGGTTGATGGTCTCATGGCTACGAATACCCTGGATGCCCAGGACGCCGCAGCCGAATCGCTGTTGCGCTACCGCCTTGTCCTCTCCAAGGGCTGGGAGTTGACAGCAGGCAAGCGTCGTGACGGTGCCGAACGGTACAAGACCGATGCGGAGAACATCAAGGCGCAGGTCGCGGTCAAGGCAGCGTACGCCGAGGCCAAGGCTACCTGGGACATGGCTATCGCCGCTGCAGCGGCCGGCGACAACGAGGCCGCATCACCGTTGTTCGAGAAGGCCGAGGCCCTGTTCAAGGTTGTATACCAGGAGGCCGCCGACAAGCGCGCCGCCGCGGAAGCCGCAATACAGGCCGCCAATGCGAAAACGGCCCAAAGCGAAGGGGTGGCACAACAGGGTGATGAACAACTTGGTACGACCCCCGATACCACCGGGACAAAGGAGTGATGGCCATGAAGAAGACACTACTAGCCTTCGTGGCGCTCGCCCTGATCGCGACCGCCGTTCACGCGCAAAGCCTCATCGAAAATGCGTACTACCAGAAGAGCCTCGAACTGCAGTCGATGGCAACGGCCGCCTTCGACGAGGGTGACTATGACGCCGCGACTGAATATGCCAACCAGGCTCAGGAGAACGCCAGATTATCGGATCAGTATGTAGCCAGAATGCTGGCTATGAAATCTGCCAACGATGCCATTGCCGACGCCCAGAAGCGTTACGACTGGGCAACCAGTGTCAACGCGGCCGTCCGCTTCCCCGATGATTATACCGGCGCCACGACAGAGCTTCAGGCAGCCCGGGACACGTACACGGCGGAGCAGTTCGACGCGGCCGTCATCCATGCCTATGCTGTCAACGCCTACCTGTCAGGTGTAACGGCCCAGGAGACCCTGCCGGCGTACTTCGTCGTCAGGGACATACCGTCAAGGCCCGATTGCCTGTGGCGGATCGCCGAGTTGCCGTTCGTATACAACGACCCGTATCAATGGCCGGCCTTGTACAAGGCCAATCGGGCAACCTTCCCCGATCCCAACAACCCGGACCTGATTCTGCCGGGCATGAAGCTGACCATCCCGGCCATCCGGGGTGAGTTGCGTGATGGAGTCTGGACCGAAGGACAGAAATACCCGACGATGGGCAAATGATACAGAAACGGCCGCCCACCCGGGCGGCCGTGCTTTACTGCTGGGTGCCAGGCCCCTGGGCGTACATCGCCTTGAGCGCCGCTATCATGTAATCATGATCAGAGCTGCCGCCCAGTTCCCGAATGGAATGCATGGCGAGCATCGGCACGCCGACATCGACGGTGCGAATGCCGAGCAGGGCCGAGCTTATCGGGCCGATCGTGGTTCCTGGAGCCAGGTCGGCACGCATCATGAACCGCTGGCATGGCACACCCGCTGACGCACAGTAGTCACGGAAGCGAGCCTCGGTCAGCGCGTCGGTCGCATAACGCAGGTTGGCATTCGACTTGATGGCCGGCCCGCCGTTCAGTAGTGGCGCAAAATCCTCATCGAACTTGTCCGCATACGATGGGTGCCAGCCCTGTGCCCCATCGACCGACACACTGAAGGAGCGCGCGAGGGCGCGATGCAGCCCCTCGGTGCCTGACTCGTCGGTCAGCGCGCAGACACGTTCCACCAATCCGCGCAGAAAGCTGGAATTGGCGCCGCGCAGTGATCCTGAACCAATCTCCTCGTTGTCGAACAACACCGCGAACTGGCCGTGATCGGTCGCCTCGGCACCGGCGAAGGCCAACAGTACGGCATGGCACCCTTCCAGATTGTCGATGCGCGGCGCCGACAGCAGTTCGCCGTCGCTCCCGAACACGATTGCGGGAGCCGCGTCGACGAATGACAGCTCCGCCGAAACGATGTCGGCGGGAGCCACGCCCAGTTCATCGGCGACGACGCGTTCCAGCCAGGTCGGACCACCCGCAGGCGAGGCGGCGCCCCTGGCGGCCACGATGGGCAGGAGCGCGCTCTGTATCGGATATTCTATACCCTTGTTCATGTCGCGGTTGAAGTGGATGGCCAGGTTCGGTATGACCGCCACCGGCCGCGCCAGATTGACCAGCCTGGCCGCCATGGCGCCGTTGGCCCTGATTACGACCCGGCCGGCCAGCGACAGCGGACGATCCAGCCAGGTGGCATGGATGGGGCCGCCATACTGTTCCACGGCCACACGCTCGAAGCCGCGCGCAACGACGGTCTTGCCTATCCTGGCCCGCAATCCCGGCGCGTCGGCATGCGCTCCAGACAGGACAAAGCCTGCTTCGGATGGAGGCTTTCGCCCTATCCTGAACGCGACAAGCGATGCGGCATCGCGGAGTACATAGTATGACTTGCCGGCCTCGAGCCGCCATGGCTCGCGCTCGTCCAGGCGAGTGGCTCCATAGGCAGCCAGCATCGCGGCCGCGGAATCGACGGCGTGGTATGCCGTCGGAGAAGCATCGATGAAATCACAGAGAGCCTTGGCGTTTTGCGCTGGCATCACAATCCTCCACACATGTTGTCAGGCGCTCCGCGAGCGATTGCGCCTCGAAGTACGAACCAATGAGGGCCGCCCTGACCTCCGCGAGCACGGCCGCCGCCTCGGCCCCGGGACCGGAGCGCTCGGCTATCAGGGCATTCATCGTAGCGGTCAGGCCCAAGCCCCTGTCCTTGACCAGGTGACGCACGCGCAGCAGCAGGGCTATGTCGGCTTCCGACCAGACGCGCCGGCCAAAATGAGACCGTGCGGGTGACAGTATTGGCAGCTCCCGTTCCCAGTATCGAAGCACATGCTCGCCCAGACCAAGCAGTCGTTCGACGTCGCCGGTTCGATACGGGCCACCCATAGCCTGCTACTTCTCCAGATCCTCAAACCGTTTGCGCGAGGCCTTGAGCTCGAGCTCTATGGGCACATTCTTGAACCCAAGATCGGCTCGTATCTGATTCTTCAGGTACGAGCGGTAGGACTCGCCAACCAGTTCCGGGCGCGTCGCAAAAACGACGAACGATATGGGATTGATGCCGGTCTGCACCGCATACCGCACCTTGAAGCGTGCACGTGGCGACGCAGGCGGCGGCGATGCCTCGATCCAGTCGTGCACCGCCCGGTTCAGGCGGCTCGTCTCTATCTTGGTATGCAACTGCACGAACAGGTCGACGACGGTCTTGAGAAGCGTGTCCACCCCATCGCCATCTTTGGCCGACAGCGACAGGATGGGCGCGTAGGCCATCTGGGCAAAGAAGAACTGCATCTTGTCCTTTGTAGCCTCGAAGGTGTTCTTGATCCTGGGCATCATGTCCCATTTGTTCAGCGCGAATATCACGGCCCGGCCCTTGTCGGTAGCGAGTTTGACTATCTTCTTGTCCTGGTCGGACAGGCCCTCGACCGCGTCGATCATCAGTATCACGACATCCGCACGGTCTATGGTCTTGATGGTGCGGTTGACCGAATAGTACTCGATGTTCTCGGTCACCTTGGCCTTGCGCCGCATGCCGGCGGTGTCGAGCACGGTAAATGCCCGGCCTTTCCATACAAAACGGCCTTCGATGACATCGCGCGTCGTGCCCGGTATGTCGCTGACTATGGATCGTTCGGCTCCCAGCAACCTGTTGAGCAGCGTCGACTTGCCGACATTCGGCTTGCCCATGATGGCGACCCGTATGTCATCGTGCTCGTCCGAGACAGACACGGCATTGGTCCACTTGAGCTTCGAGACGATCAGCTCCTCGAGTTCGCCGATGTTGCGCCCGTGTTCCGCGGACACGAACACCATGTCCTTGTAGCCCCACGAGGCGTGATTCCATGCCCTGGCGTCTCGCTCCGGACTGTCCGCCTTGTTGACCACGACGACCGTCTTGGAGGCGTAGCGCCGCAACTTTGCGGCAAATTCCTCATCTTCAGGGGTGATGTCGACCGCGTCGAGCAGGAAGAGCACGAGGTCGGCAGAGGCTATGCGCTCCCATGTCTTGGTCGCGACGAGGTCATCCATGTCATTGCGCTCGAGCTTGAGTCCGCCGGTGTCGACCAGCATGACTGGCTTTTCGGCGCCATCGGGCAGCCACTCTGCCTCTATCGGATCACGGGTCACGCCGGGCGTCGGGTCGACGATGGCCCTGCGGGAATGGAGCAACCTGTTGAACAGGGTTGACTTGCCGACGTTCGGACGTCCGGCGATGGCGACGACCGGCAGACCCTGCCAGTGCGCTCGTGTGGTGATCTCTTCTGTTTCTTCGTTCATGAGTAGTACAGGATACACCGGAACGCCCCTCTTGCGCTAGCAAGAGAACGTGCGCCAGCAAGAGCGGCGATCAGTCCGCCCGGGACACCTTGCCCGCCAGCAGCTCGGCGAGCCGCATCTCGATCTCGTGGTGGGACGACAGCTTCAGGACATCCGCGGCCACCGCCCGGGCGTCGGCGAATGATACCGACCTGATTGTCCGCTTGACGTCGGGCACCGAGACCGCCGACATCGAGAACTCGTCAAGGCCAAGCCCGAGCAGCACGACGGCCGCAAAGGGATCGCTCGCCATCTCGCCGCACATCGATACCGGGATGCCCGCCGCATGTCCTGCGTCTATCACATTCTTGACCAGCCGCAACACTGCAGGGTGGAAAGGCTCGTGCAGGTAGGCGACCTTCTCGTTGCCGCGGTCAACCGCGATCGTGTACTGGATCAGGTCATTCGTGCCTATCGAGAAGAAGTCGACTGACCTGGCCAGGATATCGGGTATCATCGCGGCGCTCGGTACCTCGATCATGATGCCCACAGGAATGTCATCGCGGAATTGCTGCCCGCGCTTGCGGCATTCCTGCTTCGCCTCTTCGAGGGCAGCCAGAGCCAGCTGCAGTTCGCCTGGCCCCGATATCATCGGGAACATGATGCGGGCGTCGCCGAAGGCACTGGCGCGCAGTATTGCTCTGAGCTGGTTCTGGAACAGCTCGGGATCTGACAGACAATAGCGTATCGCGCGCCAGCCGAGCAGCGGATTCTTCTCCGCGGCCAGGGCCAGGTCCGGCACCATCTTGTCGCCGCCCACATCGAGCGTCCTGATCGTGACGGGGCGGGTGCCCATCGCCTCGAGCACCTTCCGGTAGGCGCGGTACTGTGATTCCTCGCTGGGTGCACGCCCCGGCTGCAGGAACAGGAATTCCGACCGGAACAGGCCAATGCCCGAGGCACCGTGCCTGAGTACCGAATCGGTTTCCTCGGGAACCTCTATGTTCGCCTTGATCAATACTTCTGTGCCGTCTGTCGTCACTGCGGGCAAGGCCATGATCGAAGCAAGATCGATGTCACGCTCGGCCATCCTGGCCCGGACGCGTTCGTATCGTTCCAGCGTCGCAGAGTCGGGATCAACCTTGATGTCACCGCTGTTGCCATCGACGATGATGGTGGAGCCTGTCTTGACGGAGCGGGCGATGCTGCCCAGCCCGACGACGGCCGGAATCTCGAAAGCGCGTGCCAGGATGGCGGTATGGCTGGTCTTGCCGCCGGCGTCCATCGCTATGGCCAGCACGCGTTCCCTGCGCATCGCTATCATGTCGGAGGGCAACAGATTGTGCGCGACCAGCACGACATCATGTGACAGATCCGCCAGCGACATGCGCTCCCGGAACATCAGGTGATTGAGTATACGCCGCGTTATGTCGAGGACATCGACGGTCCGTTCCTGCAGCGTCGGATCACCGAGGCTCTCCAGTTGCTGCACGATCGACTGCTCGTACAGGTGTACGATCCATTCGATATTAAGGCGGGATTTGCGCAGCGACTGCTCGATGGCCTCACGCACCTCGGGATCATCGAGCATCATCAGGTGGGCATCGAAGATCGCACCATGTTCTGCTCCCATCTCCCGGGAGGCACGGTCGCGAAGCCCCGTAACGTCGTCCTTGGCCTTGCCGACGGCCACGATGAAACGATCCCACTCCCCGTCAAGCTCGCGCTCGCCAACGGGATACCGTGGAATCGTAGGTTCCTCTTCGTCAAGGAACACAAATGCCTGGCCGATGGCTATGCCCGGCGATGCCGGGATGCCCTGGAGCGTTCTCATGGTCAGAGCATCGTAGTCCAAAAGCGGTGAGCTGTCAAACGTTGCTGGCGGATGCCCGCTACCGCAACACCGTCATCGGATTGAGGGTCCTGCCATACTTGCTGACCGTAAAGTGCAGGTGCGGTCCCGTGCTGTAGCCCGTACTGCCCACCGCTCCTATCACCGTAGCCGTCGACACCGATCGGCCGGGCTTCACGTCGATACGCTCCAGGTGGGCGTACAGCGAGCTGTATCCGGAGTGGTGCGCCAAGACAACATAGTTGCCGGATGTTGTCGAGTAGCCGGTGGCGCTGACCACACCCTCCATCGCCGCGTGCACCGGAGTTCCGGGGCTCGAGCCGATGTCGATACCGGTGTGGAATGTCCGCGAGCCAGTGAACGGGTCGTTGCGCCAGCCGTACCAGCTGGTTATCCATCCACGTATGGGCCAGGTAAACAGGTCGCCCGATATTTCGCGCAACGCCCAGCTTGAAAGCCTGGCATCGGGAAGGAATATCTTGACACCTGCCGACAGGGCATCTTCGTCGATATGGTTGATATCCTTGATCCTGTCGGCTGATATATCGTAACTGGCGGCCAGCGCATCTACCGTATCGCCATCCTTGGTCGAGTACAGGATGCCGTTCAGGTTGGGTACCTTGAGGAATTTGCCGATGGACAGTGTTCGCGCATTGGTGATGCCGTTGAATGTGACGATGGAATCGGTGGTGACCCCAAAATTCGTCGCGATTTCCGATATGGTGTCACCCTTGGCGACCTGGTACACCGTATAGTAGAGCCCTTCGTCCGGCGGTGGGGCGACGGCCGTCAGCGGATCCATCTCGGCCATGCCGGCCCCATCCTGGATGATGCCCAGATCGGCCGAACCTTGTGAAACGGCACCCAGCACCCCGGCGGGCGGCTGGCCCGAAGCGATGAACGAGAATCCGAATATGAAGACAGCAGCCGTGGCCACCAGAACCCGTGCGTGGGCGATTCGTTCGATCAGTTCAGTGCCGGTCGAGGCCGCTCGTCTGTGTTTCATCCCAATTGGCTCCATTCGCAAAGGCGCATTGTAATACAGGCCGCGCGTCCCTGTAAACAAGAAAAGCGCGTGTCGATTCAGTGCGGCAGTATGATCACGTTGACCGTTATGCCCAGTTCTGCCGACTTGGCGTCAACCATCGACTTGTCTATCTTGCCACGCGGTATCGGATGCGGTGGTGCGTCACCGATCAGAATGATCATGCGGTTCTGTGCCGACCAGTCATAGCCGGTCAGCGCCTCGTACAGGGCCTCGTAGACGGCTTCGGGTATGTCGCGCCCGCCGGCCACGCGTATCCTGGCCACCGCTGCCGTGAATACCGATATGTCCCTGGTAAAGTCCATCCGCTTGGTCACATAGTCTTCAAAATAGTCCTTGTAGAGCACGAGCCCTAGCCTGAATGACTTGAAGCGGGCCGTCTTCTCCTTGATCATCACCGGGAGGGTCGCCTTGACCGCCTCTATGTCATCGGACATCGAATCGGTGGTATCGAGGCATATCACCAGATCGAGCTCGTCGCCCTTGATCCCGTCAAGAATGTCGGCCAGCACCGGAACGATGTCCGACTGGCCGGTAGAATAGGAGACGCGCCCCTTGCCCGATGCCGCTATCGACTCGAACGCCTTCAGCGTCTCGGGCATGTACATCGACGTATCGGGCGGCTCAGCCTCTGGCTCAGCCTTTGGCTCAGCCTTTGGCTCCTCGGGCTTCGGCGGCTCCACCTGTGGCTCCACCTGTGGCGCCATCGGTGGAGCCACAACGGGCTCGGGCCTGGGGAATGGCTTCTGCGTCACCGATATGCGATAGGGGTTGTCGTGGTACGGCCCCGTGTAGTCGGCATAGGGCCTGGCGAAGGCCCTGATATTGACAAAGGTGCCGTCGGCAATGAACTCGCGGCCATTGCGCGACCAGGAGTATCCATACGCGACGACCCACGGTATGAATATGTGGAACGCCGAGCCGAACTGGGCATCCGGTTCCGGTGTCGAATCGATGAGCGAATAGACCTTGCTGGCCGGAGCTATGAACGCCCCGTTGAGCAACCGCTTCTCGTCGCCATTGACCGGGTTCCAGGCTTCGGCGCGGTAGGCATAGTTGTCGGCGGCCCCGGCGGGGTCCTTGGTGCTCTCGACCAGCAGCACACTGCCCAGGCCCTGGCGCGCCTTGATGAACAGGTGATAGCCCGCGTCGTTGCGCTGCTCGATCCGGAGGTCGGCGGACGCCACGACCAGATCGTCCGCCCATACGAAGGCACCCGATGCGACAGACATGAGGGCGATCGCAATGGCCGCAGCGCATTTCGCTTTCACCCCTCTATCATCGGCGTATGCCAGTCACTCGATTACTGGCAAGACCCACAAGCCTTGTACCACTAGGGTGCAAGCGCCGCCGACAGCGCCGCGCGATTGCGGCCGACCGTCTGCTCGAGCGCGGCCAGACGTGACGCCCGGTCGGCTTCGGTTTCCACATCGAGCCTGAACCGCAACTTCTGGGCGACGATCCGTACCGCAGCGTCCTCAAGCCTGTCCCGTGACAGGCGGCCGTCCGCCAGGGCGGCGCGCACTGCCTTCCGTACCGATTCTACCGCAGGGCCGCCGGAGACCATCAGCATGTCCGCACCGGCGGATACTGCCGTTACTGCGGCGACACCGGGGCCGCCCGACCTGGAAAGCGCCGCCATCACGAGGTCATCGGTCAGCACGATGCCGCGAAAGCCCAGGCGCTGCTTGAGCCCTGCTATGATCGGAGCCGACAGGCTCGCGGGAGCGGCCTGATCGAGGGCGGGTACCAGCGCGTGGGATAGCATGATGGCCGACACGCCACCATGAATCGATGTCCTGAACGGCTCCATATACACGGCATCGAGCTCGGCTGCCGTCGCGTCCAGCACGGGCAGCGCGGCGTGCGGGTCGGCCGGCCCATTGCCCGGGAAGTGCTTGGCGCACGCCGCCACACCCTCTGACTGGCACGCCTGGGCAAAGCTCCATGCCAGCCTGCCCGACACAGCCGGGTCGGTCGACCAGGCGCGGTCCACCAGGAAGGCCCGGTTGGAGGCATTGAGCGCCTCGACGACGGGCGCCAGGTTCAGCGAAAGGCCGAGCGCCCGCAGTTCCGAACCCGCGGCGGCTCCAGCAGCGCTCGCGGCTGTCGCTCCTGCGGCCCCCAGCACCTTCGCGGATGGCAACCGCGTCAGACCGCCCTTGAAGCGGTATACCGTGCCGCCCTCGTGGTCGATGGCTATGAACGGAGGCAGACCGTGCACACCGGCCGCCGCCCTGATGGCAGCCGTCAGCATCGCCACTTCCTGTGGTGCGGCCGAGACATTGTAGCCAAAGAGGAGTATGGCGCCGGGCCTGACGGCTTCGAGTTGCTTGACGCTTGCCGGTGCAAGTCGCGAGACTCCGGCGACGCCGATCATCAACAGCTGGCCTATCAGTTCGTCGTCGCTCATCGAGGCGACTAGCGCCCGCGCCGCCGCGCTGTTGGCCCCGAACGCGGCATCGGGCGCGCCTCGGACGCCGGTGGACGGCTCCCGATTGGAGCATGACAGCGCCAGCGCGGCAAGCAGCGCTGAGCACAAGATGGCACGGAGATCGGTTGCGGATCGGATCATGGCCGGGATGATAGACGCCGGGCCGGCTTCAGGGCAAGCCCGGGCATTGCGGCTAGAGCGTCGGCTGCCCTTCCTGGTCGAAGGCCCGCTCTATCATCGAGAACAGGTCTTCGTCGTCCAGGTCAAGGCCGGGCGCGGCCGCTGCCGGCGTCCTCAGTATCCTGTCGGCGGCTGCGCGGACGCCCCGGACAAAGAGGCTGTCCGGCGCCGTGACCGCGAGTGGCGAGCGGTCGGAGACCGAGGCCGACACCGCCTGGTCGCGCATGATGTAGGCTATGTATTCCATGCCCAGCCCGAGGTTGCGTGACGCTATCTCGCGCAGGCGCTGGGCGATCACCGCATCGTCCTGCCCCGAACCCATGTTGACGACGACACGCGGCCGCAACCGCGACAGTTCCTCGAGCGCATGCTCACCAGAGGTGGCACCCTTGCCCGAATCCTTGGCGGTACTGTCGGCGGCGAGCCTCCGCGCGAACTCCAGGAAGGTGTCGCCCTGCCCTTCCACCCGGTTTATGACAAAGTCGACGATGCGCTCGCGCTCCTCGCTGCCCTTGCCGAACGAGCGGAACAGCAGCCGGAATGCGGCGGTCTTCAGAAACGAATAGGCGTTCAGTATGGCCGGAATTTCTGGCGCCGTAACCAAGAGGCCGTCGGGCGCCATCAGCCAGAAGTCGACAACATTGTATGAGGCGCCGGCGCCAAGGTCCAGAAGGACGTAATCGGCCGTCAGCTCGAGCAGCTCCTTCATGATGCGGCGCTTGGTAAAGAAATCGAGGTTGGCCGTGCCAGGCAGCAGGTTGTCGCCGGGCACCAGGAAGAGCCGGTCGATGCCGGTTGGCACCACGAGACTCTCCAGCTTCTTCTCCTTCTTCCAGACGATGGAACCGACGCCGGGATGCTTGTTCCTGACACCCAGGTAGGTGTGCAGATTGGCTCCGCCCAGATCAAGGTCGACGACGATGACGGTCTTGCCGTACGAAGCCAGCACCGCCCCCAGATTGGCCGTAAACACGGTCTTGCCTACGCCACCCTTGCCGGATCCAATAGGGATGAGCACTCCCACGGCTGCCTCCTTCTGCGCACCTTCGATATCGCCTATTGTAGGGCGATTCCGGCGGGCGGGCAAGGCGAGTCCGGCACAAAACGCTGGCTTGCCGCGCAACCGGCTGCGCGCTACAGTAACAGCATGAGACGAATCCCACTGTCCGCGCTCGCCGTATCGGCGCCCGCCGTATCGGCGCCCGCCGCATCGGCCCTTGATTTTTCCAGCATGCCGGTCATTACGACGGAAGCCGCATCGCTGGGCGGACAGGCATCGCTGTCGGTCCGCAGCGATGTGAGGAACGCCTCGGTATGGCTGGACAACCAGGTGCGCGGCACCGTGCCGCTCGACCTGACAGGACTGGCGCCCGGCTACCACGTCCTCGTGCTGCACCGTGATGGCTACTACGACGCGATCATCCAGCTGAGCCTCGCCGCCGATACCCACACGACGGTTACAACATCGCTCGTGTTGAAGACCGGATTCCTCTCGGTGAGCGTCTCGCCGTCCGGAGCCCAGGTTCTGGTCGACGGCATCGCCTACGCGCCAGGCACCATCGAGGTACCGGCGGGCCAGCGTCGCGTCCTGGTCAAGGCCTTTGGCTACCGCGAACAGGAAGTCTCCGTATATGTGCCCGAGCGACTCTTCGCCTCGATATCGGTAACGCTCGAGCTGGCTCCGTTCGAGGCCGGCTCGTTCACGCTATCGGCACGCCGCTTCAATCCGCGCAACGCAGGCCTCCGGAGCAGCGCCCGCATCGGCTACACGGTCAGCGCACCGGGCTCGGCCGACGTCAGCATACGCGGCCCCGACGGCTCGGAGCTGGCGCGGTCGATCATGGGGCCTTTCGATGACTGGAACCAGGAGTTCGACTGGAACGGCCTGTCGGCCGACGGGGAGCCCGCACCGGATGGCACCTATACCATACGGATCGTCGCCACGCCGGGGCCCGGGATCCAGTCCGCGCAGGACGAGTATGTGTACGAAACCGAGGTTACCGTCGATTCGACGATGGTAGTGTCACCATCAGGGGCCTTCGGCGCGCTTCCCGGTTCTACCTATGCGCCGAACGCCTTTGCACCGGCGTTCGACGGCTTCAGGATCGAGGCCTCCGGCTATGCTCTGGTGCCCATCCAGGATGCCGGCTCGACGACGGGCTTTGTGACGATGGGCGCGATGCTGTCGCTGCAAGGCTTCCTTGAGGCGGGCCTGGCACTGCAGACCAGGACGACCGATTCCAATGCGGCAGCCCTCGCCGGCCTGCGTCTGGCGGCGCCCGTACATGGCCCCTTTGGCCTTTCGGCTGTCGTCGACGGCCGCCTGTCATATGCGACGGCCGGCGACCCGGCCTGGGTCAGGGCCGGCCCGGCCATCGGCCTTGGCTCCGCCTTTGTCAATGTCGTGCTGGCACCGACCATAGGCGCCTACTGGGAAGACGGCTTCTCGGCTCGCGGCGGCCTCGGGGCCGCTGTCACGGTCGGTGGTTACGCGGTCAGCGCGGCCCTGTCTGCGCAGGCAGGCACCGGCCCGCTGGCAGCCGGCTGGTCCCTGGCCACTCCAGTCCGCAGCGCCCTGGAACTGCGCTTCACGCCCGCCCGGGTGCCGCTGTCATTCCGCGTGTTCGGCGGCCTGGACTGGTCGCCATTGCCTTCGGCTTGGATGGCCGGCGTCGCCATTGCCGGCGAGTTCTAGAAGACAGCTCAGGAGACGGCGCCGAAGTTCATGAACATGTTCGGCAGGCGCCGCCTCAGAAGCTCGTACGACAGGTACTTGCGGCCAATCTCGAAGTTCTGGGCGACGCGTTTGCGCTCCTCCATCGGGTCTGACAGGACCCTGGCCACGTCCTTGACGACGGAATCGGTCACATAGCCATCCATCACCGTGGTCCTGAACCCGAGCGGCTCGATGTCCTGGGCATATATCGCGTAGCGGTTGACCAGGATTGGCTTCCTGTAGAATATCGCCTCGAGGAACGCGTTGCCGAAGCCTTCGTAGGTGGAGGGATACGTGACGAAGTCTGACTGCACGTACGCGTCCCACAACGAGTAGATCTTGCCGCCGTCGGCGCGCATTCCGCGCTCCACCCCGATAAGGTCTGACCGGACTATCAGCTCCACCCCCATGAACGTCGCATAATCGAGCACGCGCTTCTGGTACTCGTTGCCCTCGTCAAGTTCGGGATGCGATATCAGGAGCTTGCCCTGCGAGCCCTGGTCAAGCTCGTTGTACCTGGCGACGAGCTCTATGGCGCTCTCTATGCCCTTGCGCGCTATGATGCGGGTCGGCTGCAGGAACAGCACATCACTGGACTTGAGCCCCAGTTCGGCTCGCATGCCCGCGTTGTAGTCGTCGGCGACGGTCGGTGCCGCGTCGAAGTCCCAGACATTCGGCATCATCAGCGATGCAATGCCGCACCGGAAGGCGAGCTGCCTGCGCGCCTCCGAATTGATGACGACGTGCGAGATGCTGTGCAGCCGTGGCGGGAAGGCCCGTACGATGTAGTCCTCGGCGCAGCCGGTCATGAAGCGCTGCCGCTCCCAGGCAAAGTCGTGGTTGTGCGCGACCGTCGGCATTTCCAGCTCGGCGACCAGTTCAGCGAGCGCCACCCCGAGCGGTATGTGCATCGGGATGGAGAACGCATTCTCGACTATCAGCAGGTCTATCCTGAAATCTTTTACAAACTCGTAGAGTGCCGCCTTGAGCCTGCCCTTGATATCCCCGACCTCCGCGGTCAAGCCGCGCCGCCTGGTGCTCTGCGCGAATATCTCCGCCTGCAGCTCGGCCACCCGCGGATGCCCAAAGAAGGCCTCGTCGATGACGCGCGAGCGTTCGGGGAACCAGTCGCTCTTGCCGGAGAAGAAGAACGTCTCGTAGCCAAGCTCGGTCAGCACCTCGTTCCACTTCCAGGTCTCAAGCGATACGCCATCGGTGCCCATGAACCGTGTGGACACGAAACCGACACGCCCGATGTCCCGTGCCTTGGTCAGATACATACCAGCCTCCTCAGCGCATCCCACGATGTGACGATGGTCGAAGGCGGCGCCGCGATGACCCGCGGCTCCGCCAGGCGCGGCTTGAACGAGCGCGCATCCCCGGCGAACAGCGCCGTCATGAAGCCCGCTTCAGTGGCGGCCGCGCCATCGTTGAGCGCGTCGTTGCCTATATACAGGACGCGGCCGGCCGCCACGCCACGGGCGGCAAGCCTGCGCGCCAGCTCGTCGAACATCCAGCGGTCGGGCTTGGCACGGCGTGTCACGTATGACCAGAGCAGCAACCCCGGATCGAATCCCAGGCCGGCAGGCCCGCAGAGCGGCGCGCCGAATGCCGCCTCCACGCAGAGCGGCGAATAGAACTGCGCGTTCGACACGATACCCAGCGCCAGCCCCGTATCCTTGCACGCGCGCAGGGCCCCGGCGGCGCCAGGCATCGCGGCGCAGGGGTTCATCGCGCACTCCCAGGCGACACAGGCCCTGGCCCCCTGCGCGTACGCCATCGCGTCCTGGGGCATCGCCAGCGCGCGCGCGAACACCAAGGGCGCATCGACCTCGGGCCACGGTATG
>Ga0209467_1001398_pt1 | contig 21416 bp, 23 predicted proteins | sample Higcelwee11metaG_FD_187175 | JGI IMG/M metagenome (GOLD analysis project Ga0209467, IMG submission 187175) | Freshwater pond sediment microbial communities from the University of Edinburgh, under environmental carbon perturbations - High... | ecosystem: Environmental > Aquatic > Freshwater >... | reverse complement strand
TTCATCGCTTTCCAATGGACAGGTTCTGTTTGAAGATTATAAGTATGATGATGCCTTATTGGTCATGAAAGAGATGGTGGACCTGTTGACCTTAGATCTGGTTGAAAAGCATCTAGTAATCGATTCCGTGTCGATGTCGGTAGGGTATGCGACCGAAGCTGACAAATCTACAGGTGGATCTCGCAAATTTGGAAATTACACCAACTCCTATAAAAAAATTGTAGGTCATATCGAAGACCTGTATCGCGAAACAACAAAGTCAACCGCCCTAATCCGTCGTCTCAACATCAGTTTTAATAATCTCCGTGATGATGCGATGGAAACATTCTCTTTGTTTGATGATGTCGAAAGCGATGCTAAAGAAAAGAAACTTCAGGAAACTGTCATCTCGATTAAAAATCGCTATGGTAAAAATGCAGTACTTAAAGGGATGAGTTATCAGGAAAAAGCCACTGCTCGTAAACGTAATAAACTTGTAGGAGGACACAACAGTGAATGAGAAAGCGAGTCGTGCTAAACAGTTTCTGCCTTTTGCTGCACTGAAGGGATATTATGATGAGATTAGAGAAAGAAAACGCATCATCGAACCTCGCCGTGACCGTACTGATGAAGAAAACAATCTTCTTTCTTATCAAATGAATCAAATTAAAAAAGGCATGATGATCAAGGTTATACACTATACAAAGGATGCATATGAGACCACGGAAGGGCTAGTTACTCACATCGACCTTGCCTTTCATACGCTAACAATCGTAAAAACAAAGATCTCTTTGGATGATATTTATGCGATCCAAGGTGATGATCTAATTGAGATTGAATAAAGATCAATCATAAATTCATTGTGTTAGGATAAACAAAGTTCTTTTGTAAAAATGATATAGTGGTAAGAATTTGAATTTATTATTAACTTGAACTGAATATAAAAAACCATATCTCAGAATTGATTGAAATGGGGTGAATAACTAAAGGGGTAGTTTTATAGGACCTATAGATCGATGTCTTAAGGAATCTATAGTATAAAAAGTGTATAAATCGTTGTAGATAGACAACTTAACATATCTTAGCGTGTGATTGATATTCTCCCATCATCAGCTCCATTAACATATTCGTAAACGCCATGAAAATGGTGTTTTTTTATAACACCTCGATAAACTACTCTGAATTGTACATATTAAATTTAATTCAAAATACTAAAGAATATTAAGTCTATATCACTATAATCTAGTTTTTTTATATTGATCAAATACAAATTTTGATTAATTATCAGTGTTTATTAAAAACATTACTTAACAAAACATTTTTCTATTTACATTCATTTTGTTCTCATATATATTTGTAAGTAATTGAAAAAATCGGAGGGTGTCATGTTTATAGTTTGGGGTAGCAGAGTTTTTCATAAGGTTTTAGGTAGAACTCAGAAAAGTTATGTATGTGGAAATTGTAGCAATGAGAATTGGTTTGAAGTTATCAAAATAACAACGTGGTTTACACTATTCTTTATTCCAGTTTTTCCTTTCAGTTTTAAGTATTTTGTAGGATGTCCAATTTGTGATAAAGGTAATTATATTACTGAAGATGACGCAAAACAATTAGTCGAATTTGCTTGAGTATACTTAATGATTAACGTGTTCCATTACACTCAAAACCTTATTTTATAAGGTTTTTTTATTATATATTTTCGAAGTATCATCAAATTGATTTAATCATTAACCAAGATCTGTTTATCAAATAAAACAAACGATTTAAATCGCTAGTGCTATTAAGTTGGTGTAAGTAATAGATTATGTAAAATTTAATTACAAAAGTAAAAGTTAGCATTTCTGCTAACTTTTATACTACTTTTTCGATTAATCGTGCTAGATATTTTGAACGTATTTGTTGGTTTGCCAACAATTGTTTAGCAGGGGGTAGACTAAGGATAACATTAACAACACCAGCCATTAGTCGATGAGAGGCTAATGAACTGTTATCAAACATCAATTCACCCAACATTCCTTTTTCAATCGCCATCAATACAACGCGATGCGCACCATTAACAGGTGTAATCATTCTGGACTTTTTCTGAACCAATGAAAGGGCATTAAATGCACAATTTCGTACACAAACACCACAACCAAGACACATATCTTCATCCAAGGTTAGAACTCCATCCACAAAACTTAGGGCATCCATTGGACATATGTCTACACATGCTTGACATGAGGTGCATAGGTCTTCATGAACTTTAGGGAGATAGTTAGTGGTGGCGATGGTAGCACTTGTACCAAATTTCTTAGCAGCAAGTAAAGCTTCACAACAGCACCCGCAACAATTACATATAAACGATACATGATTCATCGAATTCTCTGCAATTTGTACGAGGTTGTGTGCATAAGCCACATCTAATAATTCTAGACATTCCGTCTTTTCAACTCTTCGTGCATAACCAGCTCTTATCAAGGAATCGGCTACATTACCGAAAGTCATACAAATTTCTTTTGGAGCATCACAATCTTTTCCAACGTGTTCCATTTTATGTCTGCAGTAACAAACTCCAATTCCAATATGCTCAGATGTATTGATTACTTGGGTTGCTCGTTCATAATCCATAATCTCTAATATGTTGTCATCTGACTTACTGGCTTCTATCGCTTCTTCATTCACAAAGGTTTTGACGATTTTGGTTTCAGAGCCAAAAAATAAATCACGCACGAAATCTTCTTCGACGTTCATATATTGATAGAGTAATTGTCCAAGGCTGTGTTGATCAATATCCTCTCGCACACGCATCATTGAAAACTCAATCCATCCTGCCATCGGTGGAGGTAAAATATAGTAACGTACACTATCTTTCTCCCAATCTAATAAAATTGCACGGGAAGCTAGTCCATCAAGCAATGTTTCACATTCCTTAACTGGCATCTTCGCTCGTTTTGAAGCGATTTCAGCGGTAAATGCCTGTACGGGTAATAGAGAGACAAACTGTGCTTCTTCTTCGCTAAAAAGCACACTAAGTAGCTTATAGAGTGTCTCACTGGGTGGCGCACCTTGAGGAAAGCGGTTAAGCCGTTCAACTAGTTTATCATAATGATTACGTGAAGTGATATGTCCCATATGTTCCTCCGAAAATACAGTTATCTTTTATAAATCCTACCACAAAAAAGAGATGTTTTATCATCTCTTTTAACTAAAATATATTCTTTTATTTTCTGATAATCTTAAGTACAATTTGGATTATCTTAAGTATGGCTAGTAGAATCAAAACTAAGAAACCTAAACCAATGAAAATCCATTTAAGACTTGTGGCAGTACCTGCAAAATCCGCAATAATAAATGTTAAAGCGGGATAGCGAAACATGACAAGACTTACCATAATATTCTCAAGAAAATCAAAGCCAATACCTAACCATACAAATGAAAGAATCCACCGATTTATTTTTGATAGACCAATCGATTTATATAACAAAGCACTCAATGAAAAAATAAATGAAAAGTAGACAAAAGGCCAAACTAAGTCAAATGTCCAACGCTGATAAATATAGAACTGTCGACCACTAGAACCATAACTTTCCGCTATTTGATACAAGTCTTTCGCATTATAAAACCAAGATGTATCAACGCTTTCTATCAATCCATAAGAGCTTGCTAAATTGCTTTGTTGAGGTAAAACAATGATAATAAAAAGCACAAAAACTATTGTTGATAATAAACCAAACCAATTAGGAATCTTATCTATGCTTAAATGAAACCATTTTCTCATTTTGTTCTCCATTAACATGATTCTATCAAATCGTAGCACGACTCTCAATAAATAGACTCTTTAAGACGAATAACCATAAGAAATAAAGAATCAGAAATCTATATGAAGAAGATTTCTGATTCTTAAGTTGTATTATTTAGTTCTTAGTTCCAGCTAATTTCAAAATCAGTTGGTACAATTTGGATAAATGTTTTTCCAGGTAAGATAACGAGTTCTTCATCATTATCGGTAAACCAATGCGTTGTATCATCTTCCCAATCTTTGATCCAATAGCCTGATACATGCTTTCCATTTATAAAATAATCTGCTTCTCCACGATACAAGAATTCAACAAGTACATAAACACCAACTTTTGTATGTTCTGCGTATTGCACAATAATGTTAGTCGCAACTATTTGAGTATCATTTAAGGCATCTACATGTTCTTCATCATTTATAAATCGATTATAGTATCCTTTTGTTTGATCAAATTCATAAGTCACTTTATTAGCAGTTTCAGTTGGATAATCAATTTCAACCATTATCGCAGAATCATCACTCGTACTGAAATCTTCTTCATCAAACGCAAAGTGATCATTTACCCAAACATCTGGGAAATCTTCTGAGGCATCTTTTAAAGCGATAAAAGCGTTATGAGGAGCTGGTTTGTCTGTTGTTCTAAAGAAATATTCATCATTGATACCAGCAACCGCATCAAAACGATAGGGTACATATTTTTTCTTTAATAAGTCTAGGGCATTAACTGAATCTGGATTTTTAGTACCGTCTTGCGCAACTGAACCAGCACCACCATAATGGACTAGGGCAGTTCGCCATTCATTGAAAATTCTTACAAATGGGACACGTAGTGATCTTAATGGACCGACTTTTTCAGGGAATTCTCCTTCGAAAATAGCCATAAAACGTGTTTCTAAATATTCCTCTTTAATTATTTCATAAACTACATCTGCTTGACTCAAACCATAATGTGGACGAGCTACAGCTGAATTGTTGATGATAACAGCGACGGCTCTGTATGTTTGTGTTTCACCATCTTCTAATGGCGAACCATCGAATTGATTACGTACAACCACTACTTCTGGTTCAACAACTTCTGGCTCTTCGACTACTTCTTCTTCTGGAGCACTACAAGCAATTAGAGTAAACGATAATAGGATAATCATTATTATTTTCTTAAACATTAAATTATCTCCTCGCGAATAGTTTAATTATAAACAATAGTTACAGTTTTGTTATATAAAATATGAAAATATTTATAAATATGTATAGGTTTCTTTGATTTGTTAAGTTAAAGGGTTCAATTAAACTTGAACCCTTTACTTGTATATATTAACATTCAATTTTTTAAATTGATAAATTATTCTTTCTTATCTTCTTGATGTGAAACACTTGTCTTATTTTTCTTAAACAAATTAAATACTTTTTTATTCTTCGTTACTTTACGATAGATCAAGTAGATAAAGAGTAAAGGTAAACACCATAATAATAATTGGATTAACATAAATGGAAGGGCAGTTACTATAAATATAAATACTGATTCAAGTGTACGTAAGAAACTCTGTGCATTACTGGAAAATCCTTCCACAATTCTTTCCCATAGACTTGCTTGTTCGGATGGAGTGAATTCATATACTTCTCGAATTGTTATGTTGAATTGAGTATATTTAATTCGTGTATCAAAATCTTGGATAGAAGATTCCAATCGTTCAATTTCATAACGTGTATTGGATAACTCATTTTCAATCATAAGTAAATCAGATAAAGTACCCGATTCTTTCAATAAATCAAGCAATCGAAGTTCTTTCGCCTTAAGGGTGTTTATACGTGATTCAGTATCTCTATACACATCTGTAACATTATACGCTTCACGACGTTCATAGACTAAGTTCGATGTCTTTCCGGTCTTAAGAATGAAATCATCAATACTTGATGTAGGAATCATTACATTTAGAGTTGCCTCTAGATTACTAAACTCAACATCATTTCGTGGTTTTGGTACATAAGAGCTTTGTATATATCCATTTAATGATCTAACTAAAGCTTCAATCTCAGAAACAGTCTTTGCGTATTGTTTGGTTTCAAGTTCAAGTCCAATATTTTGGATTAACTTCTCACCAGTTGACACTGCATTATCTTTGTTGGCTATTGCATTTTCATCGTTTGTAAAGGAAGGAGCCATGCCTTCGCTTTCTAAAGAGGTATCGGTATTATCATTTTGACTTTGTTCTTCAGGTGATGAAAAAGATGAACAGGCAGTGAATAAGAGTATCATAAGTAGAATCGATATTATTTTTCTAAACTTCATGGCAGTATCCTCCTAACATCATAATAATCCTCGAAGTGTTAATTTATCGTTAATAGTTAGAAAATAGTAGAAATTTTTAATTTAACATCTAATTGACTAAAACAATCGATAAATAATACCTAGATATTATCTATATTTATAGTGGTTTTATGCAACTTTTAGCATTTCTTGTCAATGTAACTTTTCTTTGTTAATATAAGGATAAATAGAACTTGTTTAGCAAGTTAATACCACATTGAAAGAGGATTATTATGAAAAAGAAGAGACATATTTTTAGGAATATAATTCTATTGATTGTTTTAGTTATTGCGATAAGTGTTGGACTATTATTCTTACCTAAATCCGTAGATGTTAGCTATACCGAAGCGGATTTACAATCTTACATTGCTAAAGGTGGAATCACACTGAGTGAAAACAGTGCAAGTATCGAAGATATTTTCTTCGGATCTTATGTTTCCATTGGTCGTCAAGAAGTTGAAGGTGTCATCACAAGTGAAGAGGCAACTGCCATTCTTAATGAAGTTGCGAATTTAAACAGTGTACTTACTAATATTCGTGTCAAATTTGTCGCAGAAAATACATATATTGCCTCTGCACAAATTGGAAATGATTTGAGTATGGTATATGAAAGATTTCCTGCCACAAATGGTTATCAAAGTTTAATTGACACTACACTCAAAGGACGCTCAATTTATGGAGAAGGTACTCTTGTTCAAGGTACAGATAGACCGTTTGAAGCTGATTTTAAAAACATATCCATCGGATATGTTCCGTTCCCAGTTGACCAAGCCAATAATTATGGAACTTATCTAGGGACTGAGATGAATCGAATTTTTGATACTTTACCTGGATTCAGTATGGAATCATTTAAAATTGATGAAGAGGGTCTCCATTTTAAAGGGACCATTCCAACAGAAATTCAAGGGATTGGTTCCTGATTCCTTCTTCCAAGGCTTTTAAATCTGCTTTACGCATTTCATTCATTGGGATAGATTCAACAATATAATACTTCTTAGGGATACTCCAATCATCCAAGTCTTTTAAAGCTTGGATGATTTCTTTTTGGGTTAAATGTGTATTGGATAAATCATTTAAAACCAATACGGCAATCAATTGATCATTATCACTCACCAGTACTTTCGCATCTTCAACTGCTTTGATTTTAATGAGTTTTTCAATAATCTCATCAGGATTAATAATAAAACCTTTGATTTTAATAAGTTGGTCTTTACGGTGTTTAAAATGTAATATGCCTTCTGTATCAAGATATCCAATATCACCTGTTTTATAGTAATTAATCTCTTCGATATTGATTAATACTTTGCGAGTAAGTTCTTCCATTCCAACATAACCATTCATTAAAACTGGACCGCTTATTAAGATTTCACCAATTGTATTTGCATTTGCGAAAGTATGATCATTCTTTAATATTTTTATAGTATTTCCTTTAAAAGGCTTACCAACACCCGCTAAACCTGAATCTTTACGATCCATGAGAGTGACAGCTGTGACTGTTTCAGTACATCCGTATCCAACTTGAACAACTGCTTTAGATCCTTGTCTTTTTAATACTGTATTAAATTTTTCGATTAGGTTTAAAGGGACACTTTCGCCTCCTACAAACACCTGTTTAATAAAGGATAAATTCGCGTTTATAAAACGTTCATCTTTTAGAAGTACTTTTAATAGATAAGGAACAGCCGCAATATAAGTAGGTTTTTCCTTAAGCAGTGTTTTTATTAAGGTTTCTTTATGAAGTCTAGGGACTAATATACAGCGTCCACCTAGAGCTAATACAGTATGTAAGGCAATAGCTAATCCAAAACCATGAAAAAAGGGAAGTATACAAAACATAGAATCTATTCCACGTTGGGGTTCAATCACATCAAGCATTTGATCAACTAAACTATTTAATGCGTAATTACTTAGACTGATGCCTTTTTGAAATCCACTCGTTCCACTTGAGAATAAAACAACCGCATCTTTTTGATCATTATATTGAAGAGAATGTTCTGTAGCTTTGATTTTATCCCATAAGATTTTATTAGAGTTAAAGAAATTCGATTTTAGTTTTAGTCCTAATGCTAGTATCCCGGTTGAGCTATGGGATGCAGATATTGTGATCAGTTTAAACTGGTTAAGATAACCATCGAGTCGTTTTTCTAGTACATCTAAGACAAAAACAGCTTTACATCCTAACATTTCACAACGTTCTTTTAAGTTCTTTCCTGAACTTAAAGGATGGCACATGACTACGGTAATGCCCAATGAATTTAAAGCATAGAAAAGAACAACAGTCTCAATAATGTTGGGTAACACTAACGCAACTTTATCGTTTGTTTGAAGTCCTAATGCATCACATTTATGAGTAGCTTCTTGTATTAATTTATCCAATTGATAATAACTTACATGTTTAGCATTCAGCGTCAATGCGATTTCATTTGTATAATCTATAGCGTTTTGATGGACACGATCAACTAATAATGTCATCTGGATTCTCCAATATGTTTTTAAATGTTTCAATAGCTTTAAAGAAGGCAACACCTTCCGCAATACGTTCATCAACTGAGAATGTTACGTCTAAATCACCTAATGCATTGAATTCACCGATTGTAATAACTAAAGAACAAGTCCCCCAATTGAATAAATGATGTGATACACTTTGGCCTTTTATACTGCCTAAATTTGCGATTACTAAGCCGGTATGAAGGGGGTCGGATTTTATAATACTATTTGGTAGTAAATCAAAATTATCTAAGATTGAAGCTATTTTAATCGCAATAGAAAATATAAACGTTGGAAGAATTGAAAGAAATCTCATCAATTGATCTGTATTATGACTTTTCTTCGAACGAGTATGATTGATTAAATCATCCAATAAGTTTTGAACATCATTTACATTCATTTCTTCTTTGAGCTCAAATTTAACAAATGTATTAGAATTTCCATCTGTTTTATCTCTTTTAATTACAGTAGAAATCCATAAACGTTTATGGTTATAAACTTTTTGACCTATTACAAATCGCTTAAGATTGGGATGTTTGATAACTGTTTTTAAACATGCAAATAATACATATGGAAAAAAGCGAATATTATTCGATTTTAAATAGTTAATTAATTTTGGCGCATGTATATGAACTGTTGTAAAGATTGTTGCTTCATTGCGAGTCGGCATAATAAGCATTTCTACTCGATCATAATACTGTTGATTGACTTTAATACGATCATATTTATTCATATTGTTTACTCACTTATCATTATTCTATCAAAAAACTTAAGTCTTTTATGATAATGCTTTAAAAAACAGATAGAATCTATTAATTATCAATATTTAATCCAGCTGTATAACCAGTGGAAAAGGCAACTGTCATATTATAACCACCAGTTAATGAATTAACATCCAAGGATTCACCACAAATTGAGAGCCAAGGATGGATTTTTGATCGTAATGTCTTAGGATCGATTTCCTTTAGATTAACTCCACCAGAGGTCACAAATGCGGTAGTAAAACCACGAGTACCATGGAGCTCTAATGGGAATTTTTTTATTAGGGTATATAAATCAAGGGTAGGAAATTGTTCTTTCAAGACATTGATTAATCGCTTAGGAATTCCATAGGATTGTAAGAGTATTTCCGCGTCCTTAGATTGAGTTTGAAGATCCTCTAATCGTATATCAGGTAAGAAATCTATTAATAAATGGACTTTGTGTTCACCTGTAAAGGCATTGGTTAAATAACTACTGGTTTGTAAAGCACCAGGTCCAGATAAACCGAAATGAGTAAACAATAAATCATGTTTAACTTGAATAATCTTTTTATCATCGATAAAACTTGTGATTGATACATCTTTAAATGATAATCCTTGTAATTCTTTAGATTGAATAATGGACGCATTACTGACTAAAGGGACTTCTGCAGGTTTAAGTTCTGTGACTGTATGTCCTAATGATTCAATCAATTCAAATCCTAATCGATCAGAACCTGTTTCAGGATAAGTACTACCACCCATAGCAAGTATCAAATGATCAAATGCGATTTCATTCTTATTTGTTATAAGTTGTTTACGTTTAGCATCAATTCTAGTTACTCTAGTATTGAACTTTATCTGTACACCTAATTCATTGAGTTCTTTTTCTAGAACCTTCGCCACATCATCTGCTTTATTAGTCACTGGAAAGATACGATGATGATCTTCTTCTTTTAGTGCTAAACCTCTTTTAGTAAAGTAATCCATAATATCGTAAGTACTAAACTGACTCAAACTACTATAGAGAAAACGACCATTACGTGGTGTATGACGAATGATTTCATCAGAGGGTACATTAGCGGTAAGATTACATCTACCACCTCCTGTAAGCCTTAATTTAACACCTAAACGATCATTACCTTCAACTAAAGTGACTTTATAATCAGGGTTATTTCTTTTACATGAAATTGCGGCCATACAGCCTGATGGTCCTCCACCGACAACTACAATATGTTTCAAAATGATCTCCATTTCTATGTATTTAATATACAAATTATTAAATGATGCGTCTATATGATAACAGATAATTGATTATGAATATAATTAGCTCTATACAAATTGAATTATTGTAGATTATGCATATATTTAATACACGTTTCAAAATTTTGATATAGTAATTAAAAGTAGTATTTCTATATCCAATAAGGAGGAAAGCATATGTTGTTTATGTTAATCGTAAAGGCGACACATAGTTCTGAGAATGGAGGACATCCTAATGCAGAACTAAATCACGCAATGTCAAAGTACAATGAAGAATTAGTAAAAGCAGGAGTAAGAGTTATGGCGAAGGGAATTCATCCAAGTTCAAATGGAATGCGTTTCTCTTATGTTAAACCTGGTGAAGAACCAGTTGTGACGGTTGGACCATTTCAACCTTACCAAGAATTGATTACAGGTTTTATATTGATAGATGTTAAGTCAAAAGAAGAGGCAGTTGAATGGGCTAGAAAAATGCCAGATCCAATGGGAAATGGTGAAGGGCAGATTGAATTAAGACAGATAATCGAATAGAAATCAAAGTTAAACTTTGATTTTTTTATGTTAGATTTTTATATTAGTCCAGTTTGTAGTATCACATTGATGATATTTATTACTTGCAGTTGATACAACTGTCCCATCATTCTTTAAGCCTAAGGTATGTTAGTTACTTGTATATGCATTCGCAATTGAAATAGATGTAATATCTAGCCAATCACTTACATCACATTGTCCATATTTATTATCACCACAAGCGATAACTAACTCATCTGATCTAATTCCAATACTTTGACGGTATCCTGCTTTAATGGATTGAAACGTAGTATTATTCATCATTTGAACCTGTTTCTTTATACTTAATATTTAATTCTATTTTCAATGCGAAAGTTATGTATGATATGAGTCATTTAACGATTGAGACGATTAACTAATACTTATCCTTCAAGTATCTTTTTACCCGCAATCCGTCCCATCACAAGACACTCTGTAACTGAACAACTCCCTAAACGATTAGCTCCATGAGTTAAACCTGTGACTTCACCAATCGCGTATAATCCAGGAATTGGATTATTATTTATATCGAGTACACTAGTGTTAATATCTGTTACTAATCCACCTAAACTATAATGTGTTTTTGGAGTAATCGACATAGTGTAATAAGGTGGATTTTGAATTGGCGTCATCCACGATTCATATACTTTGCCCAATGTATCTAATTTATTTGATAACAGATTTGAATTATATGTATTTATTGTGTTTATGAGTGACTTAGTTGGGATTGAATAGAAGTTTGATACTTCATCAATTGAATTGAATTCTTGAACAATTTTCATTTTTAATGCACGATCTAAATTCCATCCAGACTTAATAACACTCACTGAATCGACTAATCCAATAACATTCTTCACTTTAAGAATTTCATGTGTTACGTGTTTTCGATTACCACATTCATTCACAAATCTCAATCCATTTTTACAATCAATTAAAATACCATTTGATGAAACGATATAATCACCGAATAGTCCTCCAATTCCATAACCATTTTCATTTTGAGTTGTCCATGGCATCCATTGAATCTTATCCAAATGAGCTGTTGCACAATGGATACTCATACACGTTTCTAGAACTTCCGCACTGGTTGTTTTTTTGTTTGTGGTTAGAAATGAAATAGGGAAGTTTGGCACATGTTTTTGGATGAATTTAGTATCTGCCGCAAAACCTCCTGTTGCGACAATAACTCCTTTAGAAGCATAGAGTGATTGAATATCTTTAGGGTGAGATGGATCTAAATTATATTGTGTATCTACATGTACACCAATGACTCGATTTTCTTCAAGGATAAATGATTCAACAGAATAACCTAAACGGATTTCTATACCTAATGATTCACATTTTTCTTTCATTCGTAGAATAATCGTCGAACCTGATAAAGGATCAGGTGAATAACATCGTGGAACTTGATGGCCACCAAATATATCAACTCTTGGCATGTATTTAACATTAAGGATATCTTTTGACCATTGATAGGCTTCTAGCGCATGATCGCAAATAATTTGTGTAATTAATGGTTCATTTAACCTTTCAGCGGATTTCATCATATCTTCAAACATAAGTTCTGGGGAATCAATGATACCTAGTTTGTGTTGTTCATCTGTATTCGGTGCAGCAATTCCACCATCACTAATGATAGAATTACCACCCACTGCTTTCATTTTCTCCAATACAATGACACTTCCACCGTTCATCTTACATTCAATCGCAGCCGTTAATCCTGCGAATCCAGATCCGATGACAATGACTTCAAAGCTATTTAGTAAGTTAGAATTTCGAGAAGTTTGTTCCATTATGATTCACCAATATTTCTTGATATAATTCTAACATGCTTAAATAGAAGAATTAATTGAAGTGTAATTAGCTATATTTATTTTTGATTATGAATAGGAACATTCATTGACCTATTACTAGAAAGCTTGAAGATGATAGTAAATTTCAGTTTATAAGTGTTAAAATTATACTAATCATCAAAGTGAGAAATCAAAATGAACAAAGACATAAACAATACTGAGATACTTGAAAACTTATATGAAGGAGTATATTTTGTCGATAAAACACGTACAATTACGTCTTGGAACAATGGAGCTCATCAAATAACTGGATTTTCATCAGATGAAGTCAAACATAAGAAATGTTACTCCAATATCCTTAATCATGTCGATATCAATGGGGTTGCATTATGTTTTGATGGTTGTCCTTTACATGCGACGATTCAAGATGGAATTGCACGCGAGGCAAACGTTTTTTTACAACATAAAAATGGGCACCGAGTTCCTATCATGATCAAAGCTCTTCCAATTTATAATAATGATGGAGAGATAGAAGGTGCAGTCGAAATCTTTACAGAAATTAAGGAAGAAACGAGCATACAGAGTGATCTATTAAAATTACAATTAGAGGCATCTCAAGATACATTAACCAATGTGCCAAACAGGAAATATTTAAACGCAATTATTGAATCAAAATTAAGGGAGTTCAAAGCGGTTAATGTCTCATTTGGGATTAATTTCATCGATATTGATAATTTTAAAAACATAAATGATACTTATGGACACGGGGTAGGAGATGAAGTTCTTAAATTATTAGTTAACACGATTAAATCTAATCTACGTAAGAATGATATTATAGGTCGCTTGGGTGGAGAAGAATTTATCATTGTTTTCGCAGATATTAATCAATCAAATCTAGAAATAGTTTCTGAAAAAATCAGAAAATTAGTTGAAGCTTCTGCCTTAAGACTTCCAACACAAGATTTAGGAATAACGATTTCAATTGGTGCAACAATAATTGAAGAATCAGATACTGTTGAAAGTATTATCGAAAGAGCAGATAAATTGATGTATATAAGTAAAAAGAATGGAAAGAATAGAGTAACCATTGGTTAAGAAGTTGCTAATTTTGAATTATTATATATTTAAGAACTAAATGCTTCGAAAGGAAGAAAGTATGTCATTTCAAAAGAAAAGCATAATCGTATTCTTATTTTCTCTTATAAGTTTTGGAGTATTCTTTCAATTTAGTCAAATAAATACTTTACTTTTATTGCCTTTACAAAGTGCTGAATCTTTTCTAAATCTATCACCTTTTATAACGATAAATAGTTTGATTATCCAGCAACCAAGCTCCTCAATTCTAGTATTCTTGCTAGCAATTATCACTACAGGATTAGGTATTGAATACCTATACCATCGTAAGAATAATTTCTCGATATGGTTAGGTATTAACTTTGTGTTTTGGGGTATAGGGGCATTTCTTGCGGGTCTAAGTTATCAAAGCTTTGGGTATTACTTAAAATGTGTAGGCAACGAATACTGTACATTTACTAATTGGGTTGAACTCTTATACATGACTTTTACAGTACTTAGTATTAATGCATTACTTGTTTCATATGTTTATATTATTGATTCACCTAAGATTCAATCATTTATCCGTAATTTCAGTTTAAGTAGTGTTGTCTTATATGCTTTCTTTCAAGGAATTGGGATGATCTTACCGAACCAATTTATGGTCTCATATGAAGGGATGTTGGTATTCTTAAGTCCAAACATTATTATAATGATGGTGTTAAGCTATAAACGGATTAAAGAAGCACTTCATAAGAAACTGTTTATCTTATGGATTCTATTCTTAGGGGTTAATATCGCTTATTTTGTGGCACTGTTTGCTCAACAAGGTCCTTATTTACTATCCAACTTCAATATCTGGTTTAATGAAAATGATACCTTACATGTAGTCCTTATGTTGTGGATGTTGGTGTGGAGATGGATGATTCCTGCTAAGAAGTAAATATTATTTAATTAAGAGAGATACATAAGTGTTTCTCTTTTTGATTTTTACAATTTTTGATTTTTGCGTTAATTATTTAAAAGTGCTTTAATTAGATTAGAAGTGAAAGGAGATTAATATGAAGAAATTATTGTATTGGACTCCTAGAGTATTATCGATCCTATACTGTTTGTTTATAATGTTATTCTCTTTTGATGTTTTCGAAGAAAATACATCATTTATTAACCTTATGATAGGTTTTATTATGCATAATATACCTGTTATTGTGATGATAATTATCACTGTGTTTGCTTGGAAAAGAGATTTAGTTGGAGCAATAGGTTTTACGCTTGTTGGTATATTTTTCTTCGTTTTAACTGGTTCTCTTATGATGATTGAGAGTGGAGTTTTCAATCCATCAGTCTTTATAGTAAGTGTTCCAGCCTGGATTATCGCATTTCTGTATGGTATTAATTGGTTTAAATACAAACCCTTATGAAAGATAGTTATTAACTTAAAATTTTGATAGAATAGATAAAAGGAAAATTATCCATGAAAATTAGCTATACATTAAATGTGGCAGGTCTAAAGAGAACACTACCAATCTTACGCCTAAATGAGAGTCTTTCCATCGCAAGCTTTGTCTTATTGGGAGATACTGAGTTAGTGGTGCATGCTGCACCATTATTAGCTAATAAATTACCGGATTTAGATATTCTTGTAGGAGCTGAGGCAAAAGGTATACCACTTGTTCATGAGTTATCTAAAATACTTAATAAAGACCGGTATGTTATCGCACGTAAAAGCATTAAACCATATATGGGATCTGCAGTAATCGATGAAGTTTTATCCATTACGACACAAGTTCCACAAATATTAGCACTTGATGAAATGGATGCGGCTAGAATAAAAGGTAAAAGAATCGGATTGATTGATGATGTGATTAGTACTGGAGCTTCTCTTAGTGCTTTAGAGAGACTAGTAGAACAAGCTGGTGGGGTAATTGTTGCTAAGGCTGCGATATTAGCAGAAGGTGATGCGGCAGATCGAGATGATATTATTTATCTTGAAAAACTACCTTTATTTTGGGATTAACAACTAGGAAGTAATTCCTATTTTTTTATGAAGGAATTAATATATTTTTCTTAACTTTAACTAAATGTTGGAAATTGTATAATTCGAGTATGAAGAACAAGGCAACAAGTATCATCGTTATTCTAATCGCTTTATTTGGTGTTATGTATCTTGGGTTAAGTTTTACACAAAATGATTCTTTAGAGAACACTAAGTGGCTTTTAAAAGAAGGGAACGGTATAAATCTAGAAGCTACAGATGTTAAAATTACACTGAATTTTGAACCCAATAAAAGTATATCTGGATATAGTGGAGTAAATCAATTTGGAGGTTCTTACAAACTAAATTCTAATAATCATATTGAGTTTAGCGAAATATTCTCTACACTAATGGCGAGTATGGACCCAATAATGAATGAAAATGAAAGACAATATTTAAGCTTACTAATACAAGTAAAGTATTATCAATTCGGTGAAAATGAACTTATATTACTGGATGAAAATAACAATGTTTTACTAAAATTAAAACCTAATAACTAAATTCTAAAGTTTAATCTAACTTGATTTAAGTTGTAAAATCAGTTACGATTTTACTGGACATAGGCAGAGTCCGAGGACTTTGCTTTTTTAATCCAAAAAGAGGTAAGAGAATGGAAAAATTAATCGCTCCAATAGCGAAAACACTCAATATTTCGTTTTCTCAAGTTAAAAATACCTTAGAACTTTTAGCGGATGGCAATACAATTCCTTTTATTGCACGTTATCGTAAAGAAGTGACTAAGGATCTTGATGAGGAACAGATTCGTTATATTGATGAACAATACCAATATCAAAAAAATCTAGCGAAACGTAAAGAAGATGTAAAGCGTTTAATCGAAACACAAGGTAAGTTAACCCCTGAGTTAATTGAACAAATTGATAAGTGTGAGACATTATCATTAGTAGATGATATTTATCGTCCTTACCAACAAAAACGTAAGACACGCGCTACAGATGCGATAGCGAAGGGTTTAAAGCCTTTTGCGGAATGGATACTAAAGTGCCCTGTTACTGGGAATATAGAAGAAGAAGCAAATAAGTATGTAGGTGAAAAGGTTGTGGATGTATCTGAAGCTATCCAAGGCGCAAAAGATATCATTGCGGAAATGGTAAGTGATGAAGCAGATTTACGTAAACGTATTCGTGAGTATATTTCATCAGAGGCAAGAATAGTCGTTAAACTAAAAAAAGATGCGTTGGATGAAGATAAAACGTATCGTGTTTACTATAGTTATAATGAGAGATGTGCAACATTGGTATCTCATCGTATCATGGCTATAAATCGTGGTGAGCGCGAGAAAATACTTGATGTGTCGATGGATTATAATCGTGAACGATTTGCGAAATATCAGTATGTACTTTTAACCAATGGTAAAGAAACAATTGTTGGTGAATTAATTGATGAAGCTATTAGAGATGGATTAAAACGATTAGTTTATCCATCCATTGAGCGTGAAATTCGTTCAAATCTAACAGATATGGCACAAGAGAAATCAATCGATGTGTTTTCATCTAACTTAGAGCGTTTATTATCACAAGCTCCAATGAAAGGTTCAATCATATTAGGACTTGATCCTGCCTATCGTACTGGATGTAAACTAGCGGTGATTGATAATACAGGAAAACTTTTGCATATTGATTTAATCTATCCGCATCCACCAGTTAATAAGAAAAATGAAGCTATATCTAAAGTAATTAATATCCTAACTAAATACAATGTGAATATTATTGCGATAGGGAATGGGACTGCAAGTCGTGAATCAGAAGCATTCATAGCGGAAATATTACGTGATAATCCTACGATTAATGCTCGTTATGCGATCGTCTCAGAAGCAGGTGCCTCAGTCTATAGTGCTGGTGATTTAGCACGCGAAGAATTCCCAGATTTACATGTAGAAGAACGTTCTGCAGTATCGATCGCAAGACGATTACTCGATCCATTATCGGAGCTTATAAAGATTGATCCAAAGAGTATAGGAGTTGGACAATACCAACATGATTTAGCACCAGCACGCCTTCAAGAAAGACTTGATTTCGCAGTGGTTAAATCAGTTAACCGAGTAGGAGCGGATGTTAATACAGCGAGTGAAGAATTATTACGTCATATTGCGGGATTAAATAAGAATGTCGCAAAAGCTTTAGTATCCTTTAGAAATGAAAACGGCCATTTTAATAGTCGAGTTCAATTGACTAAAGTCAAAGGATTAGGCGCAAAAGCCTACCAACAAGCTGCAGGATTCTTACGCATACCAGAAGCCAAAGATGAACTTGATCGTACCGCGATTCACCCTGAGAGTTATGATTTAGCACGAAGTATTATGCGTGAATTAGGGATAAAATCTCTAAACGATGAAAATCGTGGTATCGCATTAAGTACTGCAGATCCAGTTCTACTATCAAATCGTTTGAATTCAGATATTTATACAGTTAAAGATATTCTAAGTGTCTTAATGACGCCTTTTAGAGATTATCGTGAGCGCTTTGATGGGCCACTATTACACAGTGACATTGTCAAAATGGAAGATTTGAAAGTAGGCATAATTCTTGAAGGAACAGTAAGAAATGTGACAGACTTTGGCGCATTTGTCGATATTGGCTTAAAGAATGATGGCTTAGTTCATATCTCTAAATTAAGTAAAGATCGAATATCTTCACCGTATGAGAAAGTTGCGGTAGGGGATATTGTGAGTGTTAAAGTAATCGAGATTGATTTAGAACGTCATAAAGTAGCCTTAAGTATGTTGGATTGTTAGAAGAAGCGTAATGCTTCTTTTTTATTTAACGATAATTAATTATTGATAAACGATAAATATGATACAATTATCATACAGATAAAGGATATTGATATGAAACCGAGTTCTACTTTATTTTTAAGAATAGTTATCCTTGCTTTAGGATTACCAGTATTCGTATTATGTATTTTTGTATATCCAGTAATTACACTTAGAGGATCAGAAATACTTCCAGAATTTGCCTATCTAAGATTTCCTTATCTATTTGCGTTATATATTGCGTCATTCTTATATTTTTATGCTTTATATCAAGGATTTAAACTTCTAATCTATATTGATTTAAATAAAGCATTTTCAGATTTATCAGTAAAAGCATTAAAAAATATTAAAAATAGTGCATTATTGATAAGTTTAATTTTGTTCACATTTATGCCAATCGTCTTTCATGTTGCACAACTCGATGATGCCCCAGGTTTAATTATCTTTGGTGCAGCATTTATGTGTATCCCACTGGTTGTGTCTGTTTTTGCGGCATTACTTGAAAAACTTCTAAATGAAGCGATTCAAATTAAAACTGAAAATGAGCTAACTGTATGAGGAATAAACTATGTTAATCATTAATATCGATGTTATGCTTGCGAAACGAAAAATGAGTGTAACGGAACTAACTGAAAAAGTTGGGATTACAATCGCAAATCTTTCAATTCTAAAGAATGGAAAGGCAAAAGCGATACGATTTTCAACGCTAGAGGCTATCTGTAAAGCATTAGACTGTCAACCTGGAGATATAATCGAATATCGAAAGGATTAATATACTATTACTTGCATATAATTGTAGATAATCGTAAAATTAAGCAGTCGAAAACAGTTTAATAAACGAATAAGGAGTCTATATGAAAATAACTGAAGAAGCACAAGTTCTATTGAATGAATCCATTAAATCCAATAATGCGGACGCATTGTTTGTTCAATTAGAAAGTTCATGTTGTGGAGAATCATTATCATTTGCTTTAGCGATGAAAGAAGAAGATGATACAATTATGACCATTGATAATGTCCCAGTGATTATTGATTTGGTCGCATTAAAACGCGCTGAAGAAGTAACCATACTTGTACAAGATGGCAATCTATTTGTCGATGATAAAACAGTAAGTACTTCATCATGTTCAAGTGGTGATTGTGAAGGATGCGGAAGTCATTAATAAAATGTAAAGGAATTTACATTTTTTTATAAATAGGGGTTATGAATGAAAACTAAAGATAATGTTATTTATCGTAATGCATGTGTTAATGATGCACGTAGTATAGTTAAAATTAACCTAGAGGGATGGAGAACTACTTATAAAGATTTAATAAGTAGTAAAACAATAGAAGCTCGATTTATAAGCTATGAAAAGCGAGTTGATAAAACCAAAGAACAGATCACATTGAATAATACGTACTATGTTGCGGAAGTAAATGATGAAGTAGTGGGATTTGTACAATATGTTTTATCAAACAATGATAAATATAAAGAACATGGTGAAATAAAAGCATTATATATTAAAGATGAATATCATAAAAAGGGTATTGGTACAGAATTGTTTAATCGTGCGATTAATGAAATAAGAAAACTTGGTTTACACATTGTAATAATTGATTGTTTGGTGGGGAATCCAGCTAATGACTTTTATTTAAAGATGGGGACTGAAATAGATTCTATAAAAGAAGAGAATTTTATGGATGAAATTCTAATAGAAAATGTACATATTTTGAAAATATAGTTTTAGAAAAGTTAATATTTACAAGCCTACTCAATTATTCGATATAATAAAACTATAAGGAAATCTATGACAAATAAATCCACTGTGTTAATACCAATTAAAGATAAAGTAGGCTATGGGATAGGTAACCTTAGTATCGGTATTGCGATGCAAGTTGTTGGGACATATTTAGTCTTCTTTTCTACGGTTATTTTAGGAATTCCGGGTTATTTAGTTGGCTTAGCTGTTGGCTTTAGTGTGTTCTGGGATGCGATTACTGATCCACTAATGGGATATGTTTCAGATATAACTCGTTCAAAAACGTTTGGACGTCGACATTTGTATTTAATAATTGGTTCACTTGGTGTATCATTTACCATATTTTTAATGTGGATTATACCTACTGAATTAAGTACTAATGTTAAATTTACACTTTTGTTCATCGATATCATATTATTTAAATCGTTTATAACGGTTTATGTCACACCATATACTGCACTTGGGGCTGAATTATCGAATGATTATAACGAAAGAACATCGATTCAAAGCATCAAAACGATCTTCTTCTTATTTGGTTTAGCTTTTGTGTCTGTAGCTGGTCTGTATTTATTCTTTCAACCAAGCGTTGAGTACCCACATGGTCAGTTAAATCCAATGTCTTATCGAAATATGGGAATCATTTCTGCACTTGTTTTATTAGTTTCAACAGTTGTTTGTTATATGAGTACAAAGAAATATATCCCAATCTTAAATAAGAAACAGATTAAAGAAAGCAAAGGGGATAATGTTAAAGTATTTATAGACTCATTAAAGAGTACAGTAAAAAATAAAGCGTTTAGAGCTGTTGCGCTCTGCTATATGTTCAATAATCTCGCATCCGCATTCTTAAGTAATATTGGCTTACATGTTTTTACATATACCTTTGTGTTAACGAGTCAACAGATCGCAATAATCTTAGGGG
>Ga0209467_1001397_pt1 | contig 21432 bp, 21 predicted proteins | sample Higcelwee11metaG_FD_187175 | JGI IMG/M metagenome (GOLD analysis project Ga0209467, IMG submission 187175) | Freshwater pond sediment microbial communities from the University of Edinburgh, under environmental carbon perturbations - High... | ecosystem: Environmental > Aquatic > Freshwater >... | reverse complement strand
AGTTGCTGGATTATCCAGAGGGGAATTGAGGAAGGAGGGGATCGGGGGGCGGCATTCGGGGGTCGGGGGAAAGAAGCAGTCACCCTCCCCTTGCGGGAGGGTCGAAGTTTTGGGGAGCGTAGCGAGCTGAAACTTCGGGGAGGGGTTTTGGAGGAACTTCGGGTTTTGACCCCTCCCCGAAATTGCTTGCGCAATTTCGACCCTCCCGCAAGGGGAGGGTGATTTATGCGTCTTTAGCCCACCCGATCCCCGAATGCCGACCCCCGACCCCCGACCCCATACAAAGGTGAACAATGAATGACAGACAAAACAGAAACAATGATTGCCACCGCGCGCGGGTGTTTGGGAACGCCGTTTCATCATCAGGGACGCGTGGCGGGCGTGGGGCTCGATTGCATCGGGCTTATCGTTCTGGCGATGCGAGCGGCTGGGTTGAGTGTCGAGGACCAAACGGACTACGCGCCGCGTCCCGATGGAGCCTCGCTGATCGCCGCGCTGATCGCGCACGGGTGGAAGCCGATAGAGACGGGGGGAATCCATGGAGGTGATGTGCTTGTTTTTCGTTATGACCATCAGCCTCAGCATGTGGCGTTAGCCACCTCGCCCACCACGCTGATCCACAGCTTCGCCCCCGTGGGCAAGGTCGTGGAGACAGAGATTGGCGCGTATTGGATGAGAAGGTTGGTGGGGGTTTATCGGAGGTAGGGGATCGGGGGTCAGGGGTCGGCATTCGGGGGTCGGGGGAAGAAGCAATCACCCTGTCCTTGCGGGAGGGGCGAAGTTTTGGGGAGCGTAGCGAGCTGAAACTTCGAGGAGGGTGATTGAGATGGCCTTCCCCGACCCCCGAATGCCGACCCCCGACCCCCATTTTTAAAGGAAACAACATGGCTTCAATCGTTTTTGCAAGTGTTGGCGGATCGGTCGGCAACATGATTTTGCCCGGCCTTGGTGGGCGGCTTTTGGGAAGTTTTGCGCGGCAGGCGGGTAAGCTTGTGGATGCAGAGCTTGGCCTGACGACCTCCGCCAAGGATGGAGCGCGGCTTGAGAACTTCAAGGTTCAGGACTCGCGCTATGGCGTTACGCTGCCCGTGCTTTTTGGCTGTGTGCGCGTGGCGGGGAATGTGATCTGGGCTTCGGATTTGATCGAGACAGCGCATGAGACAAGCGTTAGCGGCGGCAAAGGCGGCGTGATGTCCAGTGGGCTTGGCGCGACGCGCACGACGTATACTTACAGTTTGCATTGCGCGGTCGCCATCGGGCTGGGCCCTGTTGGCGGGGTGCAACGTATCTGGGCCGATAGCAAGGTGATCTATGAAAATGGCGTGTGGGCTTCGGGCGTTGTCGGATCGGCTTCGTTTCATCTGGGCGAAGCGGCGCAAGCCGTCGATGCGTTTATGGAATCGTGCCTCGGCAGCGGGATGGCTCCGGCCTATCGCGGGGTGGCCTATATCGTGTTGGAGTCGCTGCAACTCTCGAAGTTCGGCAACAGGCTGCCTAACCTGACGTTCGAGCTGTTGCCCGCGACGAGTACAGGGAGCCCGACGCTGACGGGGAGCCTTAATCCGGCTTTGTCGGTGCCTGTGGTGAGCAACAGGCAGGGCGGGATGGAGCCTTTGGTTGCCGAAGGCGGTGATGTGGCGCGGCGCAAGGTTTATGTCGGCGGCTATCTGTTGTCGGGTGGGCTCGCGCAGTTTGTGGTGACGACTTATGACGTGACGAGCGAGACTCCCGTAGAGCTGCGCCGTGATGTGAGCGCGACGTTTGCTTGCGCAGGCGTTTATGAGCAGAGCTGGGTCGCGAGCCCTAGCGGGCGTTATGTGGTGATGGGGCTGCAAGATACAGGTGCGGGCTATCCGTATCGCACGATGATCTATGACACCATGACGCACAGTTTCGGCGCGGCGCAAAGCACGTCCATGACGGCGTTGGAGCTGCGCCAGATGGCGTGGCTGGATGCTTATCGCGTGGTCCTGACGGATCAGCGCAGCGGGGCGCGGGGCGTGCGCGTTTATCTGCGCTCTGGCTCCTCGCTGGTCGATCAGGGATTCTTTGATGTGTGGGGAAGCGGCTCGGCCAGTACGCGCTTGCCGCTGGCTTACGCGCAGTTTCGTGCCTATGGCGACGGGCTGCTGACTTATGCGGGGGATGCGTCGCTGAAGTTCAGCAATTTGTATATGCGGGTGATTGCGTGGAGCGGCACGGGCCTGAGCGTTGGCGCAGCGGTGACCGTTTCGAGTGGATATAACCTCGGCACCGGAAGCTCGCCGCAGGTGCATTTGATTGAAACGGGGGAGGGTGAATGGACGCTGTGTTACATGACGGTGTCGGACATGCAGATGTTGTCGTTTGTGCCAAACGCAAGCGGCGTGACGATCACGCGCCCGTGGCAGAAGATCAAAAGCGCGAAGTTTGTTTTGTCCAACACGAATTATCCCGTCTTGTATGGGGATCGTCTGTGCGTTTTGCATCGCTCTTATACCGAGAGCCAGTATCGCCTGAGCGAAATTAACCTGGAGGCGGGGGCGTTTACGCTTGTGACGGATGCGGCGGCGGTGGTGAACAGCTCGCCGCCCGCCAGTAATTTCAGCGCCTATAGCGTGAGCGCGACGCGCCTTGCGGTGCTGGGCAATTCGGGATCGACCGCGACGCTGGCGCAGGCGGCTTTGGTCAAGCGGCGCAATACAGGCGACACGCTGGCGCGGATCGTGGCGGCTATTTTGGAGCGGGCAGGTTATGCGGACAGTGATTATGACGTGAGCGCACTGGATGCGATTGAGGTTGATGGCTATGCGCTGTCTGACCAAACGACGGCGGCGCGGGCGATTGAGCCGTTGCAGAACTTCGCGCGGTTTGATCTGGTCGAGCAGGATGGGATGCTGCGCGCTGTTTTGCATGGGCAGGGCGACGGGGTGAGCGTGGCAGCAAGCGAGACAGGGGCGAGCCTTGCGCTGGAGAAAGGCGAGGATGGGCTTGTGCAGACTTCGCGGGCGCAGCAGCTTGATCTGCCTTTGGAGGTATGCGTCGATTATCTGGATGCCTCGCTGGATTACGAGACGGGCAGCCAGCGCGCGCGGCGAAGCGTGTCGGGCGGTGCGCGGAGCGTGGAGAAGATCACGCTGCCACTGGTGTGCAGCGCGACGCGTGCGCGGCGCGTGGCGGAAAACCAGCTTTATGCCGCTTGGGTGCAGCGCGAACGATACAGGCTTTATCTGTCGCTTGCCTTTGTGGGGCTTAATCCATCCGATGTGGTGGTTTATGAGGGCAAGAGGCTGCGCGTGCTGGCGGTGACACGAAAGCGCGGGATCGTGCAGGTGGATGCTCTGCCCGCCGTGCCGTCTGATATGGTGAGCGAGGCGACGGCGGAGAGTCCTTTGTCTTCAAGCGCAAGTGCGAACGTGGCGGTGAGCAGTGAGGCCTATCTGATGGACGTGCCTTTGCTGCGCGAGCAGGACGATCAGGCTGGGCTTTATGTTGCCGTGAGTGGCGTGGACGGTTGGCGCGGCGCGAGCCTGTGGCGGGCAGCGGACGGGGTGAGTTTCACGCGCCTGACAAGTTTTGTGCAAGCGGCAAGCGCGGGCGTGGCGACGACGGCCCTTGGCGCGGCCTCGCCTTTTTATAAGGACAAGGCGCGAAGCGTGCGCGTGCAAATGCTGCGCGGCCAGCTTGCGAGCTGTACGGAGAGCGAGCTTTTGAACGGCGCGAATGTCGCGCTGCTGGGCGAGGAGCTGATCCAGTTCCAGACCGCTACGCTGATCGAGGCGGGGCTTTATGAGCTGTCGGGCCTGTTGCGCGGGCGGCGCGGCACGGAAGACAAAACGGGATCGCATCTCGTGGGCGAGCGGTTTGTTTTGCTTACCGCGACGGCGATGCAGTTTGTGCCGACACCGCTCAGCGATAGGGGCATCAGCTATCACTTCCGCGCGGTGAGTGACGGCGGCTCGCTTGATTTCGCGCTGGACCGCACGCTGGCTTACGGGATGAAGACGCTGGAGCCTTATGCGCCTGTGCATATCAAGGGGGCGCGTAGCGCGGGGACGGGCAGCGATGTGACGCTGCGCTGGAAGCGGCGCGCGCGGATGAATGCCGCTTGGGTCGATTATATCGACGTGCCGCTTGATGAGGCGCAGGAGCTTTATGACGTCGAGATCATGAACGGCGGCACGGTTGTGCGCACGTTCAGTGATGTGGCGCAGGCGAGCGTTGTTTACACCGCCGCAATGCAAACGACGGATTGGGGCGCGAGTATTCCTTCGACCTACACGGTGCGCGTTTATCAAAAGAGCGCACGCTATGGGCGGGGGAAGCGGGGGGAAGGGGAAGTTTAGGAGGAGGGGTCGGGGGTCGGCATTCGGGGGTCAGGGGGGGACGAAAAACTGTATTCCCCGATCCCCGAATCCTGACCCCCGACCCCCATTTTTTACAAGGAGAACACATGACAACAAGTCCGAACTTATCTTTAGTCTATCTGTCTGCCTCGCAGGCGCAGAAGGAAGTGACTCATAATGAGGCACTTAATGATCTTGATGCGCTGGTGCAGCTTTCGGTCGCAAGCCGGACGCTGACAACGCCGCCCGCCACTCCGGCAGAGGGCGATAGCTATATCGTCGGCGCGGCGGCGACGGGCGCATGGGCGGGGCATGATCTCGCCGTGGCGGCTTACTATGGCGGCTGGGTGTTCAAAACGCCCAAGGCGGGCTGGCTCGCTTTCGTGCGCGGCGAGACGAAGTTTTACGTTTTCAACGGCTCAAGCTGGGCCGCTTTGGGAGGTTTTCTATGAAGCTTGAAGTGAATGACGGGATCGTGCGCGGCCTGCCGCTCGCCATCCTCGTTACTTTTTTGGTGCAGGGAAGCACGCTGGTCTGGTGGGTGTCGGCCAAGGCGCGAGACAACCATTTTCTTGAACAGCGCGTCACGACTCTTGAGCTGGCGCAGGGCAAGGCGAGCGATCTGCAAAGCCAGACAATGCAACGCCTCGCGCGGATCGAGGAACGTCTTGTCGCGCAAGGCGGGGTGTTGGAGAGGATTGAGAGGAATCTGGGGGGGAAGTAGGGGGATCGGGGGTCGGCATTCGGGGGGGGCGGGGAGAACGAGCAGTCAATTCGTTTTGCGTTTCGTTTTGCGTTTATTCTTCGTTCTTTCCCTTTCCCCGATCCCTGAATGCCGACCCCCGAATGCCATATGCTTTAAGGAGGAGACATGCTGATAGAAATTGACAACCGCTTTGACAACATTGTCGACCACTCCAAAGGCTGGCGGCGGATTAGTGAGCGTGGGCTTGCCCTGATTAAAGAGTTCGAGGGGCTGCGGTTTAAGGCTTACAAATGTCCGGCGGGCGTGTGGACGATTGGCTACGGCCATACGGGCGGCGTGCAGCCGGACTGGGTGATCACGCAAGAGGTGGCCGAGCGGTTCTTGCGCGAAGACCTTTTCCATGCGGAGCGATCCGTCGGAGCCTATGCCTGCATCAAGCTGAATGACAACCAGTTCGCGGCTCTGGTGTCGTTTGCGTTCAATGTCGGCGTGAAGAACTTCGAGAGTTCGCAGCTTCTCAAGCTGCTGAACCGTGGCTGGTACGATCAGGTGCCTGCCCAGCTGATGCGCTGGACCAAGGTGCATGGGGTGGAGATGCAAGGACTTGTGCGGCGAAGGGCGGCTGAGGCGGGGTTGTGGGGAGAGTAGGGGGTCGGGGGTCGGCATTCGGGGATCGGGGAAGAACGCGCAAAACCACCCTTCCCTTGCGGGAGGGTGACTGCTTCTTTCCCTGACCCCCGAATGCCGACCCCCGACCCCCTTTTTAACAGAAAGGAACAAACTATGTGGCAAGCACTCATTACGCCTGTCTGTGCGTTGATTGATAAGTTAATCCCCGATCAAGCGGCGCGGGAGGAGGCTAAACTCAAACTTATGCAAGCCGATGGCCAGCAGGCGTTGCAGGAGATACAGGCGCAGCTCTCGCCCATTCTGGCCGAAGCGCAGAGCGCGGATCCGTGGACCTCGCGCGCGCGGCCTTCGTTTATGTATGTGATTTATGTGCTGCTTTTGGCTTCGATCCCCATGGGGGTCGTGTATGCCATCAATCCCGCTTTGGCCGCGCATATCACCGAGGGGTTCAAGGCGTGGCTCGCCGCCATTCCTGAGTCGATCATCAATCTCTTCGGGATGGGCTATTTGGGCTATACCGGCGCACGGAGCTTTGAAAAATGGCGCGGAGGTGTTAAGAAATAGGCTCCTTCCCAGAATCGGGTCTTTGGTTGCTTTGTACGCCTTTGTTCTTAAAGTATTGGGGTTGTTGTCAAACCTGAGTCATTCCCGCGTAAGCGGGAATTCATGAGTGTCGACACGAGTTCCTGCTTTAACCGTGGATCCCCGCTTTCGCGGGGATGACGCGGTGGGGGCGCGGGGATGACGCGAGGGGAAGGGGTGGTTCGTCGTGCTTTTTAACATTCGTTCGGATGGATATGACTGCACCTGCTAAGAAATCCGGCTTTCTCAGTCCAGCACTTCAGGCCAGACTTTTGCTCTGGCGGATCGTGCTGGAGGGGTTGGCGCGTGATTATTGGAAGGATGCTCCCTTCGTTTGGCCCCAATGGATTCAAAAGAGGATTCAGGCACTTAAAAAACCAAGGGATCCCCAACCGCCCAAGCCGCCCAAGGTGAAACCGACGCCATCGGTGTCTGCCCATAAAGAAGCAGGGGGGGGCAATAGCCCTGCCGAGCCAGCTTCGCGCAAGGCGAAGGATCGGCCCCATACGACAACGTGGACGGCTGACCGTGTGCAGGTGATGGAACAGCTTTGGGGGGAGGGACATGCGATCCCGGGGGGAGATGCCTATATCGAGGAGCTGTCCGCGCCGCTGGGCATTACGCAGGACATGAGTATCCTCGACCTTGGCGCGGGGCTTGGCGGGTTGCCCCGTTATCTGGCCGAGAAGTATAAGACTTATGTGACGGGGTTCGAGATGGACCCGACGCTGGCCTCGCGCGGGATGGTGATGTCCATTGCGGCGGGTCTGAGCAAGCAGGCCAGCATTGTGTCCCTTGATCCCGCAGCCTATACGGCGGCCCGGAAATATGACTGTATTTTCGCGCGCGAGGTTTTCTATAAGATCATCGGTAAAGAGAAATTCTTCAAGGCCATCGACAGCAGTTTGAAGGGCGGCGGGGGACAGTTTGTCTTTACCGACTTTATCCTTGATCCCGCCGTGCGCGAGAAGCCTGCGATTTTGCATTGGCTGGCTTCCGAGCGCGGGGCGGCCCCGCTGTCCAAGCTTGAGACGATCAAGCTGTGGAAGGGCATGGGCTATGACCTGCGGATCGCCGAGGACCATACCGAGAAATACAAAGATTTCATCCTGACGGGCTTGCGCGATCTGGTTGTTTTTATGGCCGAGAATGTGCCCGACAGGGAAACCAAGTCTGTCATGCTGCGTGAGGTCGATCTGTGGTCCAAGCGGCTTGCTGCGCTTAATCAAGGGCTTAGCTATTGCCGCTTTTATGCGATTAAGTATTGAGGCGGTGAGGCTGTGACTTTTTCGGCTAAGGTTGCCTAAAAAGAAACCATTTAGCACCGTTCTGCTTGAAAAACCTTTATTTTTTGCGCATTCTGGCCCTCATCCACAGCGTTCGTTTGGGGTTGGTGTTTTATGGTTTCCGAAAATCTTTCTTTTTCCTGCTTGAGTGGGGGCAGCAAGGCTCTTGAGCGCGCTTTATCAGGCAGTGCCGAGGCCTTGGCTGCCTTACAGCGTCCCGACGGGCACTGGGTGTTCGAGCTTGAGGCCGATGCGACGATTCCCGCCGAATATATTCTGCTCGATCACTTTCTTGATCGTCTGGATGACAAACAGGTGAAGCTGCACAAGCGGATGGCGGCTTATCTGCGGTCCATTCAGGAAGAGCATGATGGCTGGCCTTTGTTTCGTCATGGCGCGTTTGACATGAGCGCGAGCGTGAAGGCCTATTTCGCGTTGAAGTGCGCCGGTGATGATGTGCATGCGCCGCATATGGTGCGAGCCCGCCGCGCGATCCTGTTCCATGGGGGCGCAGAGAAGAGCAACGTCTTTACGCGCATTCAGATGGCTTTGTTCGGCGCGGTGCCGTGGAAGGCCGTGCCGGTCATGCCCGTTGAGATCATGATCCTGCCGCGCTGGTTCCCGTTCCATTTGAACAAGATTGCTTACTGGTCGCGCACGGTCATTGTGCCGCTGCTGGTTTTGGCGGCCCTGAAGCCCAAGGCCAAGAACCCGAGCGGCATTACGATTGACGAGCTTTTTGTCACGCCCCCGTACAAGGTCAAGAACTGGCACAGCAACAAGTCGAAGTCGCCGTTCATTCCTTTCTTCCGCGTGGTGGACGCTGTTTTACGCGCTGGCGAGCCGTTTTTCCCCAAGGGGCTTCGTGAAAAGTCGATTGCCAAGGCCGAGAAGTGGGTCAAGACACGTCTCAACGGCATTGACGGGCTGGGCGCGATTTATCCGGCGATGGCCAATGCTGTGATGATGTTCGATGCGCTGGGCTATGAGCGGGACGATCCCTATTACGCCATGGCTCGCAAGTCGATTGATAATATGGTCGTTGATTTGCCGGAGCGGACCTATTGCCAGCCGTGCCTGTCGCCTGTGTGGGATACGGCTTTGTCAGCGCATGCGGTTTTGGAAGCGGGGCTGGATAAAGACATCGCCAAGAAAGCGTGTGACTGGCTGGTGTCGCGGCAGGTCACGGATGTGGTCGGCGACTGGGCTTTCTGGCGGCCCAAGGTTGCGCCCGGAGGTTGGGCGTTTCAGTATAACAATGCCTATTATCCCGATCTTGATGACACCGCTGTGGTTGTTATGGCCATGGATCGGCTCGATCCTTACAAGTATCGGGCGTCCATTGATCGGGCTGTGGCGTGGGTTCTGGGCTTGCAGTCCAAGAACGGCGGCTGGGGCGCGTTTGACGCAGACAACACCTATACTTACCTGAACCATATTCCGTTTGCCGATCATGGGGCCTTGCTTGATCCGCCCAGCGCGGACGTGACGGCGCGGTGCTTGTCGATGCTGGCGCAGCTTGGTTATAAGAAAGACCGTAACGTCGTGAAGAGGGCCCTTGAGTATTTGCGCAAGGAGCAGGAGCCGGAAGGCTGCTGGTTCGGGCGGTGGGGCACCAACTATATCTATGGGACTTGGTCCGTTTTGTGTGCGCTCAATGCGATTGGCGTGCCATCCAGCGATCCGATGGTGGCCAAAGCTGTCGCGTGGCTGAAGGCCGTGCAGCAGGCGGATGGCGGCTGGGGCGAAAGCGGCGCGAGCTATTATGCCGGACAGCCCAAGGGGCAGGGCGTGCCCTCGACTCCGACCCAGACGGCTTGGGCGTTGATGGGGCTTATGGCGGCGGGCGCGGTGGACGAGCCCGAGGTTGCGCGGGGCATCCAGCATCTGATGGACACCCAGAAAGAAGATGGGACGTGGGCCGAGGATACCTATACCGCCGTCGGGTTCCCGCGCGTGTTCTATCTGAGCTATCACGGCTATAAGGCGTTTTTCCCGCTTTGGGCCATGGCACGGTACAAAAACCTGAAGCAAGGGAACGCGACCCGCGTTCTTTACGGGATGTGAGGCGCGATGATCGGAATCCTCTGCGGCCTGAAAAGTGAAGCGAAGCTGGCGGACAGGATTCCGGATGTGCTGGTTGGCGTCTCAGCCGCGCGGCCCGAACGCGCCCGCGCCTTGGCCCAGCATATGGCCGAACAAGGCGCGACGCGGCTTGTCAGTTTCGGCCTCGCCGGAGCCGTCAGTCCCGATCTTGTGGCGGGAGATTTGTTGCTCGGCGCGACGGTGATGGCTGCGCGTGATGGCTGTTGGGAAGCTGATGCGGCTTGGCAGGGCGAGATGGTCGAGCGGCTCCCCCACGCGCTGTGTGTTGCCTTTTGGGGCAGCGACCGGATGGCGACGCTGGCCAAGGACAAGGGGCTGATCTATCGCCGCACGGGCTGCATGGCTGTGGATATGGAAAGCCATATTGTCGCGGAGACGGCGGCTTCCTTCAGGATACCGTTTAGCGTTGTGCGGGCTGTCTCTGACACCGCTGCACTTGACCTGCCGCCTGCCGCGCTGGTGCCGCTGAAGGAAGATGGCGGTGTGGATGCCCGCGCCGTTTGGGCCAGCCTGCGCCAAGACAAGGGCCAGCTCGCCGACCTTATGCAACTCGCCCTCGGCACCCGCAAAGCCATGAAAGCCCTACGCCACGCCGTCGATGTGATGCGGGAGTTGGGGTAAAAATATCTCAGTGTCTCGTCACTGCGAGGAGCCTTGCGACGAAGCAATCCAGTCCTTTGTTTCGTGATTGGGGACTGGATCGCCACGCAGGGCAAGCCCTGCTCGCGATGACGATCTCCTTCCCTTAATGCTTGTGCCCGCAACAGCAGCTACAGCAGCCGTGGCTGTGATCGTGGTCGTCTTCGCACTCACTGTCGTCCGTCAGCGTGCGGGCGCGACCGGCTTTGATGGCTTCCATCGTTTCTTCGACGTGCTTGCCGAAGACATATTCGGCTGGACGCTGGTTTGAGGTGTCCAGCTCTGGAGCCATCGGGCCGCTGGTGCGCGGGCCGCGCAGGGCGACCAGCATGGATTTGAGCGGATGCGCGATGGCATCCTCGGCAGCCGTAGGCTCATAGCCGCAATGGACCATGCAGTCCGCGCATTTCTCATAACGGCCTGTGCCGTACTTGTCCCACGCCGTCGTTTCCATCAGCTCTTTATAGGTTTTGACGAAGCCCTCGCCGATCAGATAGCACGGACGCTGCCAGCCGAAGACGTTATAGGTCGGATTGCCCCACGGCGTGCATTCGTAAGTCTGGTTGCCGCACAGAAAATCGAGGAACAGCGAGGACTGGCTGAACCTCCATTTCGGCAGGCCTTGCTTGACGCGATCCTTGCCGAGTTGAAGGAGCTTGCGGAAGATTTCCTTGGTCGTCTTGCGATTGAGAAAATGCTGCTGATCTGCTGCGCGTTCATAGGCATAGCCCGGAGAGATGGTGATCGCGTTCAGGCCAATCGCCATCATGTGGTCGAAGAAATCGGCCATGCGTTCGGGCACCGCGTTGTTGAAGAGGGTGCAGTTGATATTGACCAGAAAGCCCCGCGCAATCGCGTTCTTGATGGCGCGTTCGGCAATGTCATAGACGCCTTCGCGGGCCACCGAGCGGTCATGGTCTTCGCGCAGCCCATCTAGATGCACGGAAAGAGTCAGGTAAGGCGAGGGGGTGTAGTCGTTCAGTTTCTTGTCGAGCAACAGCGCGTTGGTGCAAAGATAGATATAGCGTTTTTGTTTGATAAGACCCTCGATAATCGCGGGCATGTCGCGGTGGACGAGCGGCTCGCCTCCGGGAATGGAGACAATCGGCGCGCCGCATTCATTCGCAGCGTTCAGGCAGTCTTCAACCGACAAACGCTGATTAAGAATCTCCGCCGGATAGTCGATCTTCCCGCAACCTGGACAAGACAGGTTACAGCGGAACAAGGGCTCCAGCATCAAAACGAGCGGGTAACGCTTGTTGCCTTTCAGCTTTTGCTTGAAGATATAAAGAGCAACATCGAATTGTTGGCGCAAGGGTACGGACACGGGAACCTCTCCTATTGTTTTTTTGCTGTGATGAGCATCCAAGGACTTCCTTGGTAGTGGGGAACGACATCTGGGTATTCGTGAATCTCTTCAATTACGAAACCTGTCGCCGCAAGTTGTTTTGATATAGAAGATAAGGAATAGTGATAGTTTGTAAGTTCCATTGTTTTTTGGTTATCTTTGATTTCTGCCTTGTAAGTAACGCTGTCCTTTAAGTAGTTATTCATGTCGAGATGCAAAATGTTTCCAGAAAACGCCCTGTCTCGGAAACATGGATGCGTTATGGCAGCATACATACGCCCAGATTCAGATAAAAGCGCGTGCATGGAACGAAGACATTCAAGACAATCTTGTTCTGATTTTAATACCATCCATAAGGCTATATGCGTGATGGCATCAATCGTGTTCGCACCAATGGATCCAAGATTGCTGGTTATGTCGGTATTTGTGTGGTCAGTACAATTTTTTTGTGCCAGTGAGATCATTTCTGCATCTACGTCGTATCCAAATTGTTTTATTCCCAAAGATGATGAGAATTCGGATAAGAAAATGCCGGATCCACACCCGAAATCGAGAAGGGATTTTGCTTGTTGTTTGCGTATGCGATCTACAAGATCGGGGTAAACGAGGGAAACCTTCGGGGATCGAATTTGCGCATACAAATTTGATCCGCCTTTGGAATTCCATTCGGTTGCTTCGGTGGCCATTATTTTTTCCTATGCTTTTGCCGTTCCCTCGGTTTTGGTGAGCGAGAGGGGGAGGCGGAAATGGACGTTTTCTTCCACGCCCGGATGGACGGCGACTTCCTCGACGGGGGCGAGCTCCTTGATCCGTTCGATCAGGCCTTCAATCAAATCTTCGGGGGCCGAGGCTCCGGCTGTGATGCCGACGGTTTGCTTGTCCTTGATCCATGCGGAATCAAGCTGGCTTGCGTCTTCGATCAGATAGGCAGGGACTCCAACTTCCTCGGCGCGTTCACGCAACCGCGAGGAGTTCGAGCTGTTATGCGCCCCGATGACCAGAACGACATCGACGTGGCGGGCCAGCTCGCGCACCGCGCCTTGGCGGTTTTGTGTGGCATAGCAAATATCACGGATCGTCGGTCCGACGATATTGGGAAAGCGAGCTTTCAGCGCGTCGATCACGGCCTTCGTGTCGTCGACGCTAAGCGTCGTCTGGGTGATATAGGCCAGCTTGTCGGGGTTCTTGACATCAAGCTTGGCAACATCTTGTGCGGTTGAAATCAGGTGGACTTTGGCCGGTACGCGCCCAAGCGTGCCTTCAATTTCAGGGTGGCCTTCATGGCCGACCATGATGATTTCATAGCCCGTGCGGGCGTAACGCTGGCCTTCTGTATGGACCTTCGAGACAAGCGGGCAGGTCGCGTCAATGACCGTCAGACCGCGTTCGCGGGCATGGCTTTCAACCGCTTCCGATACGCCATGGGCACTGAAGATAATCACGGCACCTTCAGGCACTTCGTCGGTTTCTTCGACAAAGACAACGCCTTTGGCCGCCAGACGACTGACGACGTGACGGTTATGGACAATTTCGTGCCGGACATAGATCGGAGGGCCGAACTTTTCCAAAGCCAACTCGACAATCTCGATGGCGCGCTCGACGCCTGCGCAAATACCTCTGGGCTGTGCCAAAAGAACCTTCATCGTAGCCTCTTATTATTCTGAATGCAGGGCCGGACTGTAAAGTCCCAACAAGGCAAAGTAAAGGCGGGGGTGCAGCTTTTTGATTTATAAGTCTCTTTCGCTCTCATGCCTCCCGTTTGTGCGCGTGCGAGACTGGGGGCTGGCTTCCTGTGGATAAATCGTGTAGAATGCGCCCAAGCAAGGAGGTCAAGTCATGGCAATGGGTGGTTATTCAGAGACACTACAGCGTGAGGGCATGAAAAGTGCCGGTTGGTACATGCTGTTCGATTCCCTGATGTCGATGGATAGACCCGACCTGACCGAGGCGATTGACTATGTGAAGGAGGACCCCTCCTTTGATGATCGTTTCCGTTATGACCTTGAGGGCCTCTATCATTATCGCGATTTTTATGGCGACCGGATGGGCGACTTCACCCCCGAGGAACAGGCCCGCATCGAAGCCTATGACGAGGAATGGTCCCTCCACCTCCTCGACCAGCTCCACAAAAAGCAATATGGCGACCCCGCTGGAACAGTTCTCGCACCTGAGTACGATATTTCTTAATTTCGTAGGCCTTGGCCCGTTTTTTCCGTTATCATCCCCTTATGTCCGATTCGCTGCCAGAGCTGTCGATTGTGATGCCGTGCCTGAACGAGGCGCGGACGTTGCCGCTTTGCCTTTATAAGGCGCGGGCGTTTTTGGAAGAGAACGGGATCGAGGGCGAGATTGTTGTCGCCGATAATGGCAGCGAGGATGGATCGGCCCGCCTTGCCGAAGGGTTCGGAGCGCGGGTCGTGCATGTGGCCGAGAAGGGTTATGGCGCGGCGTTGGCGGGCGGGATTTCGGCGTGTCGCGGTCGCTATGTCATTATGGGCGATGCGGATGACAGCTATGACTTCTCTGACCTGATGCCGTTTGTGCAGAAACTTCGCGAGGGCGTGCAGCTTGTCGTTGGCAACCGTTTCAAGGGCGGGATCAAGAAAGGCGCGATGCCTTTTCTCAATCGTTATCTCGGTAATCCGGTTTTGAGTTTCATCGGGCGGCTGTTTTTCAGGATTCCTTTGGGCGATTTTCATTGCGGGCTGCGCGGCTTTTCGCGGGAGGCGATTTTGTCGCTGGGTCTGCGGACCGTGGGCATGGAATATGCCAGCGAGATGATCGTCCGCGCCTCGTTGATGGGGCTGAGGATGGAAGAAGTATCCGTGACCCTCTCGCCCGATGGCCGCGACCGCAGCCCGCATCTGCACCCATGGCGAGACGGCTGGCGGCACTTGCGCTTTTTGCTTCTTTACTCGCCGCGCTGGTTGTTTCTTTATCCGGGCCTTGCGATGATCGTTGTCGGGGTTCTGATGTCGCTGTTGCTATTACCCGGCCCTGTGATGATCGCCGATGATGTCGGGCTGGACGTTCATACCTTGCTTGTTGGCGCGATGAGTATTCTGGTCGGGATGCAAAGCCTGACCTTTGGCGTGCTGGCGCGCAGCTTTGCCAAGCGCAACGGGATGCTGCCGCGCTGTTCACCCTTTGACAAGTTTTTGACCGAGCTTCGGCTTGAGCATTTCCTTTTGGCTGCTCTTGTCCTTTTGGCACTTGGCGTGGGGACCGTGGGCTGGGCCATGCACCGTTGGTCGGCGGTTCATTTCGGCGCGCTGGATTACCGCGATGTCATGCGTATTCTGATTGTCGCCGTGACCTGTATTGTTGGCGGGCTTCAGTTGGGTTTCTCTGCCTTTCTCCTCGGCGTGATGCAGATCAGGCATAAATGAAGACCGACGGATATGAAATTTTAAGAAGTTGGCGATAGGCTGTCCAAGTATTTTTGAAAAAGGACTTCCTCCATGGAACATGAAGTAACACAAGTCGGCTCTGGGCTTCCCTATCGCAACGGCGTTGGGATTTGCCTGATCAACAACGATGGCCGCGTTTTCTGTGCCGAGCGGCGGGACAAGCGCGGCGCGTGGCAGATGCCGCAGGGCGGCATCCGCAAGGGCGAGGACCCCGCGCTCGCCGTCTTTCGCGAGATGAAGGAAGAGGTCGGCACCGATCAGGGCGAGATCGTCGCTCGGCATCCTGAGTTGCTGCGCTATGAGTTTCCCGATTATCTGCAATACAAGAATGGCGTGTTTCGCGGCAAATACAGAGGTCAGGAGCAAACGTGGTTTGCTGTCCGCTATCTGGGCAGCGACGGCGACATCAACCTGACCAGCGAGTATGAAAGCGAGCTTCCCGAATTCGTGAACTGGCGGTGGGCCGAGCTTGCCGAAACGCCATCCTTGATTGTCGATTTCAAGCGACCTGTATACGAGAAGGTGGTCGAGGTGTTTATGCCAGTGATTGAGCAGGTACGGGGGACTAGGGACTAGGGACTAGGGACTAGCCTCGCGAGCGCACGAAGACGCGCAATGGTTTCCTCGTTAAAGCCTGCTTCCAATCGTTCTGCATGAAAGTGGCGCAGGAAGGCGATTTGGCTGGCGGCCAAGACTTCTGGCGTGCGGATGTCATAGCCGACTTTTTGTAAAAGCGTTGCCACTTCTTTTTCATCCCATGGGCCGTTATCGGCGGGCGCAGGCTGTGCCCAAACGCCCATCCCCTCGGCGGCGAGGTCTTGCCATGGAAAGAACTCCCCCGGATCTTCTTTGCGCAAGGGCGCAATGTCGCTGTGCCCCCAAAGGCAGCTTGCGGGCAGGCTGTGCGTTTTCATCAGGAAAGCGATTTGTGTTTTGAGCGCTTCAATCTGCGCGGCAGGGAAGGGCGTATAACCAAACTCGTGCCCCTTGTTCACAAGCTCAATCCCGATGGACAGGCTGTTAAGGTCGGTTAGCCCTTGCCAGAAGCTTTGCCCCGCGTGCCATGCGCGATGCTCGTCGGCGACAAGGCGATAGACCTCGCCCGCTTCGTCGATCATCAAATGCGCACTGACCTTGCTTTGCGGATCGAGCATCCGCGCCAAGGCGGTATGCGCATCCTGCATGCCCGTATAATGCACGATGATAAAGTCGAGCTTGGTGTCATCGGCGCGCACGTTAAAGTTGGGTGAGGGTGTGTGCTTCATTTAATATCCCTCATCTTGCAAATCTCGGCATAGGCGGCGTTGATGATTTTCACTTTCTCGGTCGCCTCGGCGATTTTGTCGGCAGGAAGCCCCGCCGCCAGAAGCTTGTCGGGATGATGCTTGCGCAACAAGGCGCGATAGGTGCGTTTGATCACATCCTCGCTGGCCGTGGTTGGCAGGCCCAGAACGTCATAGGCCGAATCTTTTTTGGGCGGCGGTGGTGCACTGTTCATGTTGAGGCCTACGCGTCCGGCGATGCGGGCAAAGTCGGCCTCGGTAAAGCCGAAGATCACGCTCACGCGGCGCAGGAAGACAAGCTCGGCGCGGGTCAGGCGCGGGCTGTCGGCAATCGCGACATAGAAAAGTCCGGCCAGCACCTCTTCCAACAGAGCGTTGGCCCGCCCAAATACCTGAGCCAGACGCGCGGCATAGGGTTCATAGCCCATCGACGTCTGTCGCGCCATGTCGAACCGTTCGCCGACTTCGGCGACCAGAGTCTCCGGCGTGCGGAAGATGCGGCGAAAGGCCAGCACTTCTTCGCGCGAGACCATGCCATCCGCTTTGGCCAGCTTCGCCCCAAGGACGATCAGGCAGGCGGAAAACAGCGTTTTGTGTTGGCGGCTCATGACAAAGTCGGGGAACAAATCGTCGCCGCGTGGGCGCGGAAAGCTTGATCGTTCTTGAATCCGATCGTTTTTCCGGTCGTTCATATGGCCAATAAGCAAGCCAAGCGCACCACCCCAAGGGCCGCCAAGGGTCAGTCCCAGCACAGTGCCGACGAATTTTCCAACGAATCGAGCCATGGTACGGTTATAGCCGCTTGCCTTTTCTTTTTCCCGCATAATGTGTTTTTCGGGTTTTGAAAAAGGGTAAGGATCAAGTATAGTCCCCGCCATGAAGACAGAACATACCAATAAGATCCCCGAAGGGGACTGTCTCCCCTCTGTTTTGGCAGATCGAGGGATACGTCCGACGCGTCAAAGGCTGGCCTTGGCTTCGGTCCTTTTCGGTGGCGGCCACAAACATGTGACGGCTGAACAAATTGTCATGGCCTTACATAAACGCAAGGCGCGTGTCTCTCTGGCGACCGTTTATAACAACCTGCACCATTTTACGCAGGTTGGGTTGCTGCGCGAGATCGCGGTGGACCAGACTTGCACCTATTTCGACACCAATACAACCATTCATGGCCATTATTTTGATGAGGTTAACGGGGCACTCTATGACATCCCCGATGAGGCCCTGACCATGATTAACTTGCCCCAGCCGCCACAAGGCCGCAAAATCAAGCGCGTTGATATTACAATTCGGTTGAGTAAGGCCGAGGGATAGGGGTATAAGGCCCGCTATTCCATGCTTTTTGAACAGGTTTGGCCTTATGAATGATGCAGCTTCACCAAAATTCTATCCCGTCAGCTGGGACGAGCTTCACCGTAACGGCAAGGCTCTGGCTTGGCGTCTTTTGGATCAGGGCAATTGGAAAGGCATCGTCGCCGTGACTCGCGGCGGCCTTGTCCCCGCCGCCATTGTTGCCCGCGAGCTTGAAATCCGCGTGATCGAAACGGTGTCAGCGGTTGGTTATCATTGGGATGATAGTAATCCGCTACAGGCCGAGGATATTCAGATCATTAAAGAGCCTGCCAATGTCGGGGACGGCGAGGGTTGGCTGGTTGTCGATGATCTGGTGGATTCGGGACGCACGTTTGAAGTGCTTCACAAGATGATGCCCAAGGCTCACTTCGCCACGATCTATGCCAAGCCTCAAGGTCGTCCGATGGTCCAGACCTTTATCACAGAGGTCAGTCAGGACACATGGATCTATTTCCCATGGGATATCGAACCGCAATTTAAACAGCCCATCGCTCTTATCGGCAAGAAGGATTGACCCACTCCATGACAAAGCTCCCTGTTCTTCGGCTTCAGCCTTCGCGGCATAAACGGGTACAGGGCGGGCATCCGTGGGTTTTCTCGAACGAGCTGGTCATGGACGGCGCGGCCAAAGCCTTGGAGGCGGGCGTGCTGGCGCGGTTTTTTGCGCATGATGGCTCCGCTTTGGGGATGGGGACGTTTAACAGCCATTCCCTGATTGCCGGACGCATCCTTTCGCGCAAGCCATTGGACGAGATCGACGCCGATTGGTTTGCTGCGCGTTTTAAAGCGGCGGCGGCGCGTCGTGATGCGCTGATCGGCGTTCCCTATTACCGTTTGATCCACGCTGAAGCCGATGGTATCGCGGGGCTGGTCATTGACCGCTTTGACCGTCATTTCAGCGTCCAGCTGAACAGCGCGGGGATGGAGCGTCTTTGGCCCTTTATCGAGCACGCGTTGGATAGCGTTTTCGAACCTGAGAGCATCATTCTGCATAATGAAAGCTCCGTGCGAGCCCTTGAAGGCTTGCCGCGCGAAACGCGCCTTGCCAAGGGGCAGAAGCATGAGCGCGTGAAGGTTATTGAAAATGGCCTGACCTTTTTCACCGATATTCAGGGTGGGCAGAAAACGGGCTGGTATTTCGATCAGCGCGACAATCACGCGCTGGTGGCGCGCTTTGCCAAAGGTAGGTCTGTCCTTGATCTTTACACCCATGCGGGTGGCTTCGCTCTGTGCGCCGCTCAGGCGGGGGCTGCCTGCGTGATTGGTGTGGATTCCTCGGCTCCGGCTTTGGTGCTGGCTGCCGAGGCCGCCGCACATAACAAGCTGGACAGCCTGTGCAAGTGGGAGCGGGCGGACGTGTTCGATGACCTGGAAAAGCGCATCGCCGCCAAGGAAGCCTATGGCATCGTCATTGCCGATCCGCCGCCTTTCGTGAAAAGCCGCAAGGACATTAACGCAGGCGCGCGTGGCTATCGCAAACTCGCCACCATGGCTGCCAGTGTTACGGCGCGGGGAGGCCTGCTCTATATCGCGTCGTGCAGCTATAACATGGATCTGCCAACCTTTACGGCAGAGGTGGCAAGGGGCCTTCACGAAGCCAAGCGGGAGGGGCAAATCCTCTTCACCACCTTCGCCGCGCCCGACCATCCGGTCCACCCGAACGTGCCCGAAAGTGCCTACCTCAAAAGCCTGCTCATCCGTATGGACTAGACTCCTTGCATAACCCCAGCAAGAACCGTCCGACAAAGGAAACCAAATGGGATGCCAGCCTTCGCTGGCATGACAGTGTTTTTGGCGGACAGTGTGGCTCAAAATCACACTGTCACCCCAGCGAAGGCTGGGGTCCCATTTCTCTTTTTATGCTGGTCTATCGAGCCCGCCCTTAACTATATTCCGCTTTAAAAACGATAGGCCTTTTCCACGCGTTTTAAAGGCCGTAGAGGGGTCTAAAATCTGGCCGCTAGGGGGGTACATGCCACCTTCTAAAGGTGCGCCTGAGGAGCTTCTATGACTTCATGTGAGCATATTTGACTATTGAGTCTGGCCTTTTTCTCAAATCCGGCTTTCGAAAGGCTTTGACAAGGTTAATTTCTCTACCCTCAATGCCATATGCTAAATGCTCTCTTCCCCTACTTCACAAACAAGGCCGCCAGCTCCATATGCGTGGACCAAAGGAACTGGTCCACGGGCTGGATATTCTCGAGGCGATAGCCGCCCTCGACCAGAATCTTGGCATCGCGCACGAAGCTGGGGGGATCACAGCTGATGGCCACCACGGACGGGACGCTGCTTTTGGCAAGCTTCTCCGCTTGGGCCTTCGCCCCGCCGCGTGGGGGATCGAAGATGACGAGGTCATAGGTCGAGCATTCCTCAGCGGTGAATGGATTGGTCATGAGGTTACGCAGACTGGTTTCCATCGTTTTGTGTTTTTGAATAGCCTTAGCCAAGGCCTTGATCGCGGGCCCGTCCAGATCGCAGAAATGAACCTTCTTGGCTTGCGTTAACGACAAACCGAAAAGCCCGAGGCCGCAAAAAAGGTCGAGCACTTTCCCCTCGCCCAGCGGCGCGGCCAACACAAAATCGACCAGAGCTTCCGCGCCGGCATCGGTGGCCTGAAGGAACGAAGCGGGCGGAAAGGCGAGGACGGTTTCGCCGAACTGGACGGCCAGTGGGGCGCGGTGCGAGACAGGCTCCACAGGGCTGCGATCCCACTTGCGCCACGACAGATGCGCAACGTCAAGCCGCTCGGCCAGCTCGGCCAGATTTTGCCGCGCATTCACATCCAGCTTGGGCCCGCCGATCAGGGTGACATCCATCCCGCTTGGCAGGGCGGTGATCTGGATATCGCAGCTTTCCCCCTGTCCCAGCCAGTGGGGGAGGTAGGCCCGCAGCTTGTCGATCAAGTCGGTGATTTCGGGCTTCATAACCTCGCACGAGCGCAGGTCAACAATCTCATGGCTGCGCCATGCGTTAAAGCCGAGGATCAGGCCAGCCTCGCCATAATGCGCCGCGACCCGCGCCCTGCGCCGCGTTTGCGTCGCCGTGGTCACGGTGGGCATAAGATGCGGCGCGGCAAGCCCCTCGCGCTCGAACAGATACACAAGCTCGCTTCGTTTGAACGCCTCATAGGCCGAGTCGTTCATGTGCTGCAACCGGCACCCGCCGCATTGCGGATAGTGCGGGCAGGGTGGCTTCATCCGTTCACGGACGGGGACCAGCACCTCCACAAGCTCACCCCTTTTGACGGCATTGGTGCTGTCGGAAAGCTCGATGCGGACTTTCTCGCCTTTCAAAGCCCCCGAAACGAAGATCGTCGCCCCGTTTTCATGAGCGATTCCATCGCCTTGCGCGCCTAAATCATCAATTGTGATCTCAAGGGTAGCCATAAGATGCCCGTTTCCTTATAAAGAGCCTCGAATTGCAACGATAAAAGAAGGTTTAGGAGAGATGCGAGGCTATTTCGCCATAGGCGTAGAAGGTATAAGCAAAAGTTTCAATCTTGGCAATCTGGTGCGCACGACGCATGCCTTTGGGGGCAGCTTTTTCTTCACGATCAATTCCGAGCTGGATTACCAGAATATCCGCGCCTCCGACACCTCGCACGCCGCGATCCATATGCCGTTTTATGCCTATGACAGCGTCGAAAACTTTTCGCTGCCCAACGATTGTTCGCTGGTTGGCGTTGAGCTGATGGACGAGGCCGTGGATCTGCCGCAATTCAAACACCCACTCCGCGCCGCCTATGTGCTGGGGCCAGAGAAGGG
>Ga0209467_1001396_pt1 | contig 21444 bp, 21 predicted proteins | sample Higcelwee11metaG_FD_187175 | JGI IMG/M metagenome (GOLD analysis project Ga0209467, IMG submission 187175) | Freshwater pond sediment microbial communities from the University of Edinburgh, under environmental carbon perturbations - High... | ecosystem: Environmental > Aquatic > Freshwater >... | reverse complement strand
GGCGTGCCGGTGCTGGGCCTCCTGCCCAAGGTGGCCGAGAACCCCATTCCCGAGCGGCACATGGGGCTCGTCTCCGGCCTGGAGCACTCCGGACGCGAGGCCGCCCTCGACGCCATGGCGGACATCCTGGAGCGCTGGGTGGGCCTGGACCGCGTGCTCGCCCTGGCGCGCCGCGCGCCGGCCCTGCAGCCCGCGCCGCCCGTGCCCTGGCCCGCGCCCGTGGACGAGGCCGCTGGCGGCCCGCCGCGCATCGGCTACGTCCACGACGCCGCGCTGTGGTTCTACTACCCGGAGAATCTGGAGGCCCTGCGCCGCGCCGGGGCCGAGACCGTGCCCGTGAGCCTGCTCGCGGACGAGCCCTGGCCCGAGCTGCACGGCCTGTACCTGGGCGGCGGCTTTCCCGAAACCCAGGCCGAGGCCCTCTGCGCCAACACCGCCGTGCGCCGGCGCATCCGCGACCTGTCCGCCGCCGGCCTGCCCATCTATGCCGAGTGCGGCGGGTTCATGTACCTTTGCGAGGCGCTTGAGCTGCCGCAGGGCCGCTTCGAGCTGGCCGGGGCCCTGCCGCTGACCACGCGCCTGTGCGCCAAGCCGCAGGGCCTGGGCTACGTGGAGGCTCTGGTCGAGGCGGAAAATCCCTTCCACCCCCTGGGCGCGCACATCACCGGACACGAGTTCCACTACTCCGCCTGCGCCGAACCACGCTGCACGGCCGCGCTGCCGCCCACCGCCCTCAGGATGCTGCGCGGCCGCGGCATGCTCCTCGGCCGCGACGGCCTCGTCAGCGCGCAGACCTTCGCCGCCTACACGCACATCCACGCCCTGGGCGTCCCGCACTGGGCCCCCAACTTCGTCCGCGCCGCGGCGAAATACCGGGACCGCGCGTAAGGGTCGCGGGAGAAGTGTTCCGCCGGCCCGGGGCCGTTTCTGGCCGCCGAGGGCGCGCGCGATGTGGCGCTCGTGCTCCTGCCCGGCCGCCGGGACAGGGGCGTGGCGGACCTGCTTTCCCGGGCCTTGCCGCGCATCGGGGCGCTCCCCGACGGCCTGCGCCGGAGCCTGGGCGCTGCCTGGGGCTGCGAGGTCTTCGACCACTGGGGCATGACCGGGACCGGCTTCGGCGGCGGCGTTGAGCGCGCGGCGCATTCCGGCTATCATCTGCGCGAGGCCGCGGCCTGGCTGTCCGGGCCATGCCCCTGCGGCGGTCCGCTCAGGCGGCTGGGGCGCGTGCCGGGGAGGATCGCCGCGAACGGCGCCATTGTCCATCCACGCAAGGGAGGAGGCGGAACATGAACGACATCCTGGCGCAGCTCGTGTCCGCGCTGGAACAGGGAACACGTCTGGCGCAGGCCACCATCCTGACCCACGAGGGCAGCACCCCGCGCTCCGCGGGCAGCAGCATGCTGCTGGCCGAGGACGGTCCGGGGCTGCGCATCCTGGCAGGCACCGTGGGCGGCGGGCTGGTGGAGGCCCAGGTCATGGCGGCCGGCGCGCAGGTCCTGGTCGAGGGCCGACGCCGCGTGGAGTCCTTCGACCTCACGGGCGAGCTGGCCGCCGGGGCGGACATGATCTGCGGCGGACGGCTGCGCGTGTTCCTGGAGCGTCTGACGCCCGCGGACCTGCCGCTGTTCCGCGAACTTGCCAGCGCCCTGGCCCAGGGCGGTCGCCGCCTGCGCCTGACGCCACTGTCCGGCGGGCGGTCGATGCTCCTCGACCCCGCCGCGCCGGGCCAGTCCGACCCGCTCTCAAGCGCGGCCCTGGCCGCCGGGCGGGGCATCGCCGCGCCCGCTGCGCTGGAGCACGCAGGGGCCTCCTACGTCCTGGAGCCCTTTGCCGCCGCCTCGCCGCTTTTCATCTTCGGCGCGGGGCACGTGTCGCGGCCCACGGCGCAAGTGGCCGCCCTCTGCGGCTTCGCCGTCACCGTGCTGGACGACCGTCCGGAGTTCGCCTGCGCCGAGCGCTTTCCCTCCGCCCGGACCCTGGCGCTGGCCTCCCTGGGGGACTGTTTCGCCTGGCTGCCCCCGGGCGCGTCAATCGGCCCGGAGGCCTTCGTGGTCATCGTCACGCGCGGGCATGCGCACGACGCCGACGTTCTGGCCCAGACCCTGCGCACCCGCGCCGGATACATCGGCATGATCGGCTCGCGCCGCAAGCGCGAGGCCGTGTACGAGCGCCTGCGCGGCCAGGGCTTCACCGACGCGGACCTGGAGCGGGTGCGCTGCCCCATCGGCCTGGACATCGGGGCCGAGACCCCCGAGGAGATCGCCGTGAGCATCGCGGCGGAACTGGTGCAGGTACGCGCCGGACAAGCCAGCGCCAGGCGATGTCCTGTCGGAAAGGCCCTTCCGTGACGACCGCGCCGCCCAGCGGTCGATGAGCGCCATCCCTCGGCGTCATGGCGAAAGAGGGCGTACGCATTTTCCCTTGACCGGGGTCAAGGGGCGGGGCCCCTGCGCCCTGGCCCTGGCTCCGGCAGGGACGGCCCCCGGGAGTGCGTCATACCCAGGCGGGCACAGCTAGTCCTCGTAGGTTTCCGGCTCCCTCCTGGCCGAACAGTTCGTGGTGAGATACTCGCGGAACTGCTGAATCCTGGCGTCCGTCAACCGCAGCGCGCCTGTCGGGCAGGCGCGCACGCAGGCGCAGCAGCGGATGCACAGCGAGGCTTCCGTATGCATGGACTCGCGCTGGGATATGGCCGCGGTCGGGCACGCCGGGATGCACAGCCCGCAGCCGGCGCACAGCGCCATGTCCCTGTCCGGGCAGACGCCGAACACGTTGCTGGGATCCTTGTACGGGAAGCTGCCGGGCACGGGGATGGGGATGGCGGCGTCGGCCGGGGACAGGCGCTCGATTTTTGAACGGATCCGCCGGCCAAAGGCCGTCGCCTTTGCCAGGTCGTCGGCGTCCGGCCGCCCGACAGCGATGGGCGCGGACTTCTGGGAATAGGAGTGCTCCCCGATGAAGGCCCCGGCGGCAATGGGCCGGAACCCGGCGTCCGCCGCCATGTCCCGCAATTCCAGCAGGGCGTCCTCGTAGGCGCGGTTCCCGTAGACCACAACGACCACGGCCAGCGTTCCGTTTCCGCAAAGCCGCTGGAAGCGGGCGCGCATGTCCGCCGGGACGCGGCCGGCGTAGACCGGCGAGCCGATCAGGGCCAGTCCGTGCAGGGGCGGCGCGCAGGGCCGGCGCAACGCGTCCGGAGGGGTCAGGTCGACATGCTCAAGGGCCGTGGCCTCCAGGCCGGAGGCGATGCCCTCCAGCACGGTCCTGGTTGTCCGCGTCGGGGAGAAGTACACGAGGCTCGCGGCGCTGGGGTCCATCTCATCTCTCCTTGGCAGGTTCCGCAACGTGGGATGCGGCGCGGGACGGTCACAACGCTGGACTGGGCCACGGTCCCCCCTGAAACTCCCGAAGGGAGCGGAGCGCTCCCCTCTGGCCGCCGGAGGCCTAGCTCGTCTCCGGCAGGCGCACGGTGCAGACCTCCACGTCCTTGTCAAAGCCCTTGACCTTGATGCTGGTGGGCGCGTCGAGGCCGAACTGGTCGCGCACCAGGGCGGCGGTGCGCGCGCTGACGAGCACGCCGCCGCGCGGGCAGTTGGATTCCAGGCGCTGCGCGAGGTTGACGTTGCGGCCGAGGAGCGTGAATTCGCGCCTGGTGCGCGAGCCCATGTCGCCCACGATGGCGTGGCCGGTGTTCACGCCGATGCGGATGGCGATCTCCTGGCGGCCCTGGGAGCGCCAGCGCAGGTTGAGGCGTCTGAGGGCGGCCTGCATTTCGACAGCGGCGGCCACGGCGTCCAGGGCGGAGCGCCGGGCGTTCTCGGTGGAGTCCAGGCCCGGGGCCTCGGGGTAGCCGAAGAAGGCCATGATGCCGTCGCCCATGAACTTGTCCACCGCGCCGCCGTGGCGGAACACGCAGGCGGTCATCTCCTCCAGGTATTCTCCCAGGAAGCGCTGCACCTCGGCGGGCTCCATGCGGTCGCTCATGGCCGTGAACCCGGCGATGTCCGAGAACAGGATGGAGAGGTCCACGCCGCGGCCCTCCATGATGTCCGTGCCGGACTCCAGGATCTGCCGGGCGATGGCCGGCGAGAAGTAGGCCTCGAGCATCTTGCGCTGCCGCGCGCTGTCGCGGGCGGTGCGCGCCAGGCCGTGGGCCAGCAGGGTCGCGACGAACAGGGCGCAGGCCAGGGCGCTGCCGGCGAGGTTGAGCGCCAGGCCGGAGGCCCGGTAGACCAGGACGTTGGCCGCCGGGCACAGGGCGGTGAGGGCCAGGCCGGCGGCCAGGAAGGCGCGGATGGGCAGGCGCAGGTAGAGCAGGGCGGCGGCGGCCAGGAACGCCGCGGCGAAGAGCGCGGACGCCCAGGCCGGGGCCGCGCGCAGCAGCGACTGCGTGAGCAGCGAGCTCATGAGCCCGGCGTGCAGGGTCACGAGGGGCTCGGCCGGCGCGAGCGGCGTGGCCTTGATGTCGGTGGTGCCCGAGGCGGCCAGGCCCACCACCACGAGCTTGCCGGCCAGGCCCTGCCTGAGGAAGGCCAGGCGCGCCGGGTCGGCGGCGGAGTCCAGCAGCTCGGCGTAGGACAGGTGCCAGAAGCCGCCCCCCCAGCGCGCGGGCAGGTTCACCGGAGTCATGCCCTGGCCGTCGGTGGGGACGAGCAGGCCGCCGCCGCGCCAGGCGAGGCGGATGCCGGCGGAGCTGGCCGTGGCGTTGGCGTCCAGGTGGCGCAGCACCGCCGTGAGCGCGAGGCTTGGCAAAAGCTGGCCGTGGTAGCCCACCATGAGCGGCATGCGGCGGTGCACGCCGTCGTCGTCCGGCGTGGCCGCGATGTGCCCCATGCCGAGGCCAAGCCGGGCGAAGCGCGCCAGCGGCAGGAAGGTCTTCTCGGCCTGGAGCAGGTCCGGCGCGTGGACGCTGCCCGGCGTGAGCAGCGAGGGCAAAAGCGGCAGGTCGTCGGCCTCGGGGGTCAGGCGCACCACCTCGGGCTCGCTGACCAGGCCCACGCCCACGGGGAACACCACGCGGCCGTTGCGGCGCACTGCCGCCTCCAGGGCGTCGTCGTCCTGCTCGCCCCTGGGGCCGGCGGCAGGGCCGTGGAACACGATGTCGTAGACGACCGCCGACACGCCGCAGCCGGTGAGGATGTCCAGCACGCGGGCGTGGGCCGCGCGCGAAAGCGGCCACTTGCCCAGTGCGCGCACCGAGGCGTCGTCGATGTCCAGCAGCACGATGTCCGGGTGGGGCCTGGGGCGCGGGGCCAGGCGGTAGCGCAGGTCCGTGACGGAAAGCTCCAGGCGGCCGGGCAGGCCGGGGGAGAGCAGGAACAGTGCGCCGAGCAGCGCCACGGCAGCCGCGGCCAGCAGCAGGCCGCGGGCCTTGGGGGAGGATGCGCCGGGGCCGGGCATGGCGCGGCCCTAGGGGACGCCCTTGATGACCACGGGCAGGCCGCCCTCGCGTCCGGCCGCGCCGCTCATGTTCACCGGGGCCTCGGCGCCCTTCTGGCGCATGGAGCGCAGCACGCCCGCGACCCCGTGGGCCTGGGTCTCCACGCACTCGGACACCACGCCCTGAAGCACGGCCGGGTGCGGCCGGCCCTCGCGCGCCTTGGCCAGGGCGGCCTCGGCCGTGTGCGGGTTCACGGGTGGATTGAGCCCGCCGGTGCAGGCCAGGATGTGCAGGCGCGTTTCCGCTCTGGGCAGGGACTGGCGCAGGGGCTTGCCCGGGGCCAGGCGATAGGCCGCGCCGCCGCCGCCGGGCAGGATTTCGGGCTCGGCGTCCCTGGCCGCCAGCACCACGATGACCTCGCAGGGGCGGCTGGCGTCCACCACCAGGGTGGCGGCGTCCATGGCGAGGGTGAGCGTCGGCAGATTCAGCTCCGGCGCGGGCGGTTCGTTCATGCCGCGCAGGCGGAACTCCACCAGGGCCACGGCCCGGGCCTGGGCGAAGCCGAGCACCGGGAAGCGGTGGGCGCTGACCACCCGCCGGCCCTGTGGCGAGGGATCCAGCGCCGCCGCGCCGCCCAGCGCGGCCAGGCGTTTGACGGCGAAGTCGCGGGCGTTCCGCAGGGCGTCCTTCTCGGCCTCCTCGGAGGTCAGGCCGTCGCCCAGGGCCTTGACCAGCAGGTGGCGCACGGGAGCCGGGTTCACGGCGCGGGCCTCGTCGGCGTCGGGCGCGCCTGTGGTCGCGTCAGGCGGCGTTTCGGCGGTAAGGGCCGGGGCGGCCCAGGCGAGCAGCAGCGCCAGGGCGAAAGCGGCGGCGAGGCGCGGGCGGCGCTGCTGCGGGGAATTGCAGGGGCTGGTGACGCGCGACGGCATGGCGGCCTCCCGGGTTGCAGGACGCGCCGAGTATAGAGCATCCCGCCGGGCAAGACAACCGGCGGCCGGGTGGTGCAGACGCGGGGGAGGGGCGCACTGTCGCGGCGTGGTTCATGCTCCGCAGGCCAGGTGGCGCCACCCCCTGGACCCCGGAGCGTTTCCGGCGGCGGCGCGTTCGCGGGCGTTGCCCTGCGCGGTCGGCTCTGGTAGACGCCTTGGCAGCGCATCCAACCCGTTCACAAGGAGAACCCGCCATGCAGCGCATATTCCGTCTGATGCTCGCCCTGGCCCTGTGCCTTGCCCTGCCGGCAGCCAGCCTGGCCCAGAACCCCGCCCCGCAGCCCGGCAAGGCCTATGTGAAGATGGAGACCAGCAAGGGCGACATCGTGCTGGAGCTGGACAAGGTGAAGGCCCCGGTCAGCGTGGCCAACTTCCTGATGTACGTGAAGAAGGGCCACTACAACGGCACCATCTTCCACCGCGTCATCAACGGCTTCATGATCCAGGGCGGCGGCTTCGACATCACCATGAACGAGCGGCCCACGGACCGGCCCATCCGGAACGAGGCGGACAACGGCCTGCGCAACACGCTGTACACCATCGCCATGGCGCGCACGGCCGAGCCGCACTCGGCCTCGGCGCAGTTCTACATCAACGTGAAGAACAACCCGAGCCTGGACCACCGCGGCAAGAGCGAGATGGGTTGGGGCTATGCGGTGTTCGGCGAGGTGGTGGACGGCAAGCGCGTGGTGGACGCCATCAAGGGCGTGGCCACGGGCCGGCGCGGCATGCTCGACGACGTGCCCCTGCAGCCGGTGGTCATCAACAAGGTCACGGTGCTGTCGCAGTAGCGCGGCGGCTCTAGTTTTTCCCCTCGGGACAGGCGGCCCGGGCGCGTGGAGCTGCGCGTCCGGGCCGCCTTATTATGCCGCCTGGGGCGGCGGCTCGGGGAGGAGCTCGCGGGACTTGCGCACGGCGTCTTCATGGCTCAGGCCGCGGCCGTGGCGCAGGATGGTGTACACGAGGGCGGCCGGACGCGACGGGGGCAGAGGGCGGCCTGGCACGGCTGCCGGGACGGGGAGCGTGAGGGGCTGGCGCGTGGTCATGGCTGGCCTCCGAAAGTTGCGGTGACTGACGCCAGTCCCTTGTGCCCGCGGCCTGTGACGCCAGTGCGAAGCGGGCGCAACAGTTCGCCCGGCGCAAAAAAAGCCCCGCCGGGGCGGGGCCTTTCGGGCATGGCAGAAAACTGACGCCCTAGCCGCCGTTGTTGCTCGTGTCGTCCAGCACCGGGGGCGCGCTGCAGGCGCGGGCGCGCTCGGCCTCCTCGGCGCGCAGGGCCCGGCGCAGCACCTTGCCCACCATGGTCTTGGGCAGGCTCTCGCGGAACTCCACCTGGCGCGGCACCTTGTAGCTGGCCAGCTTCTGCCGGCAGAAGGCGATGATCTCGGACTTGGCGGGCTTCTCGCCGGGGCGCGGCACCACGAAGACCTTGACCACCTCGCCGCGCGCGTCGCAGGGCACGCCCACGGCCACGGCCTCCTGGACCTTGGGGTGCTGGTGCAGCACCTCGTCGATCTCGCGCGGGTAGATGTTGTACCCGGCGCTGATGATCAGATCCTTCTTGCGGTCCACGATGAAGAAGTAGCCGTCCTCGTCCATGTAGGCGATGTCGCCGGTGTAGAGCCAGCCGTTGCGCAGAACGTCGGCGGTCTCGTCCGGGCGGCTGTAGTACCCGACCATGACCTGCGGCCCGCGCACGACCAGCTCGCCCAGCTTGCCCGGGGGCAGCGGCGGCCCGCCCACCTCCATGTCCACGATCTTGGCGTCGGTGCCGGGCACGGGCAGGCCGATGGAGCCGTGCTTGGCCACGCCGTGCAGCGGGTTGATGTGCGTCACCGGGCTGGCCTCCGAGAGGCCGTAGCCCTCGCAGATGCGCGCGCCCGTGGCCCGCTGGAACTGCTCGAACCAGTCCACGGGCATGGGCGCGGAGCCGGACACGCAGTAGCGGATGGACTTGAGGTCGAAGGAGCTGACGTTTTTCTGCTGCAACAGCGAGATGTACACCGAGGGCGCGCCTGGGAACACCGTGGGCCGCTCCTTCTGGATGGTCTTCAGCACGTCGCCGGGCACGTAGCGCGGAAAGGGGATCTGGGTGGCGCCGAGCGCGGTGCAGAGGTTCAGGCTGACCGTCAGGCCGTAGATGTGGAAGTAGGGCAGGATGCCGAGGAAGACCTCGCGCTTCTCGCCCATGCCGGGCAGCATGGCCGTGCACTGCATGGCGTTGGCCACGAGGTTGGCGTGGGTGATCATGCAGCCCTTGGCCAGGCCGGTGGTGCCGCCGGTGTACTGCAACAGCGCCAGCTCCCTGTGCGGATCCACGTTGGCCTCGGCGTAGGTGGCCGAGCCGGACAAAAGCTCGCTCCAGGGCAGCACGGCCGGGTCGTTCTGCGGGGCCTTCCCGCCCGAGCCGTCGCGCCAGGAGCGCAGGCGGTAGAGCAGGTTCAGGGGGAAGCGCAGGGAGTCGGCGATGGTGGTGACGAAGAACTTTTCCACGGGCAGCTTGGCGCGCAGGGGCTCGATCTTGGGCCACAGGAGGTCGAGGGTGATCAGGAAGCGCGCGCCGGAGTCCGTGAACTGGTGGATGATCTCGGTCTCCATGTACAGCGGGTTGGTGAAGACCACCACGCCGCCGGCCAGGAGCACGCCCCAGTAGGCGATGACCGTCTGCGGCGTGTTGGGCAGCATGACGGCCACGCGGTCGCCGCGGACAAGGCCCTGGCGGCGCAGGTTGGCCGCCACGAGCCCGGCCAGGCGGCGCAGGCGCGCGTAGGACACGCTCCAGTTCTGGAAGACCACGGCCTGGCGTTCGGGCCAGCGCTGCGCCGCCTCGTCGAGGATGGCGAACACGGGCCGCGCCGTGATGGCGGGGATGGCCGGAACGTCGTGGTCGTAGTGCTTCAACCAGGGGCGGTCAATCTCGGGCATGGGCCAACCTCGCGGGGTGCATGAGCGCTTGAAACGCCGCGAACTATAGGTGCGGGCAGGAATTGAGGCAAGAAAAATTGCTGTGTTCCGCGCTGGAGGTGCAGGGGCCGAACCGACGGATCATTGCGTATGTGAATGATTCTGGGGAAAATCCCGCCCTGGGCGCGTTGGGCCGCGGAGGCGCCATGAAATGCCGCAAACATTGACGGCTAATGTATTTGCGGGGTATTGACGATAAGACGCATGCGGCGCTGAAGCGAAAAAAATTATTGGACGAGTGAATGATCCGCAGGTTTGTTGCCCGAAATTTGCATGGGTTCCGGCAGGGGGCATGCCCGGAGGTTCTTTCCCGGTGCGCAGGGCGGCCCGAAACCCTCAAGCCAGGTCCAGGCACCAACCACAGGGTGAATGAACATGCTGCTCGCTGACGGAAAGTACATCAGGCCAAGCAAGGAGACCAGGGTGCTGGCCATCCTGGATTCGCTGGCCCAGGACTCCGCGCTCTCGCAGTACGAGCTGGGGCGTCGCCTCAAGCTCAGCGGGGCCATGGTCAACCAGTACCTGAAGCTCCTCCAGGAGCAGAACCTCATCGAATACCGCCCGGTGAACGGCAAGAGCTACCGCTACGTCCTCACCTCCGGCGGCGAGAGGAGCCGCAGGCAGATGTTCTCCGACTACTCCAGCGAGACCATCCGCCTGTACACCAACATCAAGGACTTCATCCTCTCCAAGCTGCTCATGCTGGAGCGCCGGGGGAGAAAGAAGATCAGCCTGTTCGGCGCGTCCGAGACCTGCGAGGTGGTGCTCTCGGCCCTGCGCGACACCGGGTTCCAGGTGGTCACCGTGGTGGACAACGACGCCTCCAAGCACGGCGTGCTCTTCCACGGCTACGTCATCTCCTCCCCCCTCGTGCTCGATCACGTCGATTGCCAGGCGGTGGTCATCACCTCCTTCGGCCGGCAGGATGAAATCCACCAGCAACTGCAGCCCGTCTCCACCCGGAGGGGGCTCGAGATCGTGAGGTTGTGAGCATGTCCTACGTCAGCTCCATAACGCTCCGCTCCGGCCACGTCATCGGCCAGGGACAGCCCTGCTTCATCGTGGCCGAGGTGGGCAACAACCACCAGGGCGACATCGGCCAGGCCAGGCGCATGGTCGAGGAGGCCGCGCGCGCCGGGGTCCAGGCCGTGAAGTTCCAGAAGCGCCACATGGAGTCGCTCCTCACCCGCGCCGGGCGCGAGGCCCCCTACACCGGGGCCAACAGCTTCGGCCCGACCTACGGCGCGCACAGATGCGCGCTGGAGCTCTCGGTGGAGCAGATGGCCGAGCTCAAGGAGCTCACCGAGTCCCTCGGCCTGGTGTTCTTCGCCTCGGCCTGGGACGAGGTCAGCCTGGAGGAGATGCTCGGGCTCGGCATGGAGCTCATCAAGGTCTGCTCCGCCGACGTGGTCAACGTGCCGCTGCTGCGCCGCGTGGCCGCGGCCGAGCTGCCGGTGATCATGTCCACGGGCATGAGCAGCCTGGACGAGGTGGACACGGCCGTGTCCATCCTGCGCGAGAACAGCGACGAGCTGGTGCTGCTCCACTGCAACAGCTCGTACCCCTGCGCCGAGGAGCAGATCGGGCTCCCGGTCATGGACGCCCTGCGCGAACGCTACAATCTTCCCGTGGGCTACTCCGGCCACGAGCGCGGCCTGGCCCCCAGCGTGGCCGCGGTGGCCCTGGGCGCCTGCGTCATCGAGCGCCACTTCACCCTGGACAAGAGCCAGGTGGGCACGGACCACAAGGCCTCGCTGGAGCCGGCCGAGCTTTCCCTGCTCGTGCGCATGATCCGCGAGGTGGAGGCCTGCATGATCCTCAAGGGCAAGAAGGTCTTCCCCGAGGAGCTGGCCGCGGCCAAGAAGCTGCGCAAGTGCATGGTCTTCTCGCGCGATCTGCCCGCCGGGCACGTCATCACCCCGGCCGACCTGACCACGCGCAGTCCGCTGGACGGCATCTCGCCCGTGCACTGGGACGAGGTGCTCGGCGCGGTCATCGTCCGCCCGGTGAAGCACGAGGAGCCCCTGCGATGGGAGCTGCTCCGGCTGCAGGGGGCCGAGGCCCGCGCCGCCTCCTTGTCCACCTGAGGCGATCTGGTGTAGCATCTCCAGAGGGGGCGGCCATGAACCAGACCAACATCCTGCTGGAGAGCGGCACCAACGAGCTGGAGATCATCGAACTCTACATCACCGAGGCCGGGACGGCCGGGACGGGCGAAAACGCCTACTTCGGCGTCAACGTGGCCAAGGTGCTGGAGATCATCGAGTCCCCGCCGGACCTTGAGCCGCAGCCCTCGGCCGCGCACGCCTGCTTCCTCGGGGTCATCCCCCTGCGCGACATGGTCTTGCCCGTGGTGGACCTCGCCATCTGGCTGAACATCGACCGCGCGCCCGGCCGCCACGAGCCCATCCTCGTCACCGAGTTCAACGGCGTGCGCACCGGCTTTCTGGTCTCCGGCGTGACCATGATCCACCGCGTCAGCTGGAGCGATGTGGAGCCGCCCAGCCGCTACCTCGCCGACATGCCCGGCAACTGCATCACCGGCACGGTGCAGCTGGGCGGGCACTTCGCGCTTCTGCTCGACCTGGAGCGCGCCCTGGCCGAGATGGGCGCGGTGGACACCAGCCTGCCCGAGGGCCAGGCCGCCGAGCCCGACCCGGACAAGCCCCTGCGCATCCTGCTGGTGGACGACTCCACCTCCGTGCGCTTCCTTTTGCGCCGCAATTTCGAGTCCGCCGGCTTTGTGGTGGAGGTCAGGAGCAACGGCGAGGAGGCCTGGAACTTCCTGGCCCAGCTCAAGAACGAGGCCGCCGAGCGCGGCCAGGCCGTGACCTCGCTGCTCGACGCCGTGATCTCCGACGTGGAGATGCCGCGCATGGACGGCTACACGCTCACGCGCACCATCAAGGCCGACGCGGTGCTGAAGGCCCTGCCCGTGGTGCTGTTCTCCTCGCTCATCTCGCCGGGGCTTCTGCACAAGGGCGAGAGCGTGGGCGCGGACGCCCAGATCACCAAGCCGGAGTTCGGCGGGCTGACCACCCAGGTGCGCGACATCATCCTGGCGCGCCGGGCCGGGTCCGGGGCTTGACATTTTTCCCGGAACCCGCGTAGCTATGGGCCAACGTCACCGCAACCAATGGATTTGTGACATGAAACGCAGTGCTCCCGCCCGCTTCCCGCTAGCTTCCGGCGTCGTCGTAGTCGTCGTACGCACACGCGCGTCGTAGCGTGCAGGAAGCATCCACGCAACCTCAAACCCCCGCCGGCGCGCCGGCGGGGGTTTTTTCTTTCCTCCCGATTCCCCAGGAAAGCATTCCCGCACCGGCACGCCAAGGGGCCTCCCAAGGAGGAGCCCATGTTTGCAATGAACGGTGCGGAACTGGTGATCCGCCTGCTTGAGCGCCAGGGCGTCACCATCATCCCGGGCATCCCCGGCGGGGCCAACCTGCCGCTCTACGACGCCCTGGGCAAGAGCCGCAAGATCCGCCACGTGCTGGCCCGCCACGAGCAGGGCGCGGGCTTCATGGCCCAGGGCATGGCGCGCAGCACGGGAAAACCCGCCGTGTTCTTCGCCACCTCCGGCCCGGGCGCCACCAACACGCTCACCGCCATCGCCGACGCCAAGCTCGACTCCGTGCCCGTCATCTGCATCACCGGCCAGGTGCCCCGGAGCCTCATCGGCACCGACGCCTTCCAGGAGGTGGACATCTACGGCATGAGCCTGCCGGTGACCAAGCACAACTTCCTGGTGCGCAGCGCGGACGACCTGGCCCAGATCATCCCCGAGGCCTTCCGCATCGCGTCCTCCGGCCGGCCCGGCCCGGTCTTGATCGACATCCCCAAGGACGTGCAGACCGCGCAGGTGCGGCTTGCCGAGCTTCCCGAGCCCGGCGGACGCGATCCCGTGGAGCCGCCCGCCGGCCACGACATCGCCCAGGCCGCGGAGATGATCAACGCGGCCCGGCGGCCGATCCTGCTCCTGGGCGGCGGGGTGGCGGCCTCTGGCGCGGCCGACGCCGCCCGCGAACTCGCCGAGAAGGCCGGCCTGCCCGTGACCATGTCGCTCCTGGGCCTGGGCGCGCTGCCCGACGCGCACCCGCTGGGCCTCGGCATGCTCGGCATGCACGGCACGCGCGCGGCCAACATCCTCATGGAGGAGTGCGACCTGCTGCTGGTGGCCGGCGCGCGCCTGGACGACCGCGCCACGGGCCGGCTGGAGCGCTTCTGCCCGGAGGCCAGGCTCATCCACGTGGACATCGACCAGAGCGAGCTGGACAAGCTGAAGCTGGCGCACCTGGGCATCCGCGCCGACGTGGGCGCGGCGCTGGCCGCGCTTCTGCCCCTGCTTCAGCCCGCGGAGCGCGGCGACTGGCTGGCGCGCGTGGCCGCCTGCAAGGCGGAGAACCCGCCGCAGCTCCCTGGGGCCGACGATCCCCTGACGCCCTACGGCATGGTGCGCTGCGCCGGGGAGATCCTGGCCCGGGCGGCCACGTCGTCCGGCGGCCAGGGGGCGATAGTGGTCACGGACGTGGGCCAGCACCAGATGCGCGCGGCCCAGGCGTACCCGGACCTCGCGCCGCGCGCCTGGCTGACCTCCGGCGGGCTGGGCGCCATGGGCTTCGGCCTGCCCACGGCCATCGGCGCGGCCCTCGCCAACCCGGCGCGGCCGGTGGTCTGCTTCAGCGGCGACGGCAGCCTCCAGATGAACATCCAGGAGCTGGCCACGGCGGCGGAGACCGGGGCCAACGTCACGGTCATCCTGGCGGACAACGGCGGGCTCGGCCTGGTGCAGCAGCAGCAGGACCTGTTCTACGGCCGGCGCATCTTCGCCTCGGACTACCGGCACCACGTGGACTTCCTGAAAATAGCCGAGGGCTTCGGCGTGCGCGCCCTGGACCTGGGCGAAAGCCGCGACCCCCTGGCCGATTTGGCGCGCGCGCTCCTGCGCGAGGGGCCCTGCCTGGTGCGCGTGCGCGTGCAGGCCGAGGACAACGTGTATCCCATGGTGCCGCCGGGCGCGGCCAACATCGACATGATCGGCGGCGAGGCCGAGGGGAACGGGGAGGCGAGCCATGGCTAACGGAAACGGCGAGACATTCGTGGCGCTCCGGCTCACGGTGAACAACCACCCCGGCGTGATGAGCCATGTCTGCGGGCTGTTCGCGCGGCGGGCCTTCAACGTGGAGGGCATCCTGGTGACGCCGCGCGAGGACGGGTCCACCAGCCGCATCTGGCTGGTGGTCTGCCGCGACGAGCGCCTGGAGCAGATGATCCGGCAGGTGCGCAAGCTCTACGACGTGCTGGAGGTGCTGGCCTTTGACGCGGACGCGAGCGCGCTCAAGCACATGGACTCGTGCATGGCGGTGTGGGAGGCCGAGGGGCCGCGTCCGGGGTAGGCCGCCTAGATGTCGTGGACCTGCGGCGGAGGCTGGAGCGCCGGCTGCGGGGCCGGCTGGCGGGGCGCCTGCTGGCCGGAGCGGCCGGCCTTCGGCAGGGCCGGCTGGGCGGGCTGCGCGCCCGTCTGGCCGGCCAGGCGGCCCAGCTCCGCGCCGAGCTGCATGTGCACCGGGCCGGTGTGGTCGCGCGCCAGCAGGTTGGTGGCCAGCTTGCGCGTGGAGATGACCGTGACCTCGGCGCCCTCGCCGCGGGCCCGGATGTACACGCCCACGTTCTCGCCCTGGGAGGTGGCGGTCATGCCGCGTTCGGCCAGGATGTAGCCGCGCGCCGGGTTGGCCTCCACCACGAACAGGCCGAGCATGGTCAGGCAGCGCGAGGCGGCCTGGAACACCACCTCGGGCCTCTGGGGGTAGAGCATGGTCACGCCGCCGGAGGGCGGATTGCCGTCCGGGCCGGGCCGCAGGCCGGCCGTGCTTGCGCAGGCGGCGAGCAGGAGGCAGCAGGCCAGGCCAAGAGCGCGCAGGCGCATGGCTAGAACCCGTGGTCGCGCAGGAAGTCCAGGCTGAGCTTCGAGGCGCTCCTGCCGCCCTGTCCGAGCCAGGGGCCGAGCATGTTGCGCACGTACTTGCCGATGAGGTCGGTCTCCATGTTCACCTTGGCGCCGGGCGTCCAGCCGGAGATGGTGGTGGCCTCCTGGGTGGCCGGGATGATGTTCACGGAGAGGAAGTCGCGGCCGCAGTCGTTGACCGTCAGGCTGATGCCGTCGAGGGTCACGGAGCCCTTGGCCACCACCAGCGGCCCGAACTCCGCCGGGAAGTTCAGGGTGTAGACGCGGCTCTCGCCCGCGGGCTTGATGTCCGTGACCACGGCCAGGCAGTCCACGTGGCCGCTGACGAGATGTCCGCCCAGGCGGTCGCCCAGGGCCAGGGCGCGCTCCAGGTTGACCTGGCCGCCGGTCTTGAGCCCGCCCAGGCTGGTGTGGCTCAAGGTCTCGGCGCTGGCGTAGACCGTGAACCAGTTCTCGCCGCAGCTCTCCACCGTGAGGCAGGCCCCGTTCACGGCGATGGACTCGCCGAGCACGATGCCCGGCAGCTCGAACAGCGCGCGGATCTTGAGCCGCGTCTCCCCGCCGCGGGCCTCCACGACCTCCAGGCGGCCGCGTCCCATGACCAGTCCGGTGAACATCTTACGCCTGCCTCCTGGGCTTGTAGGTGAGCTTCAAGTCCTCGCCGCAAGACGAGGCGTGGGCCAGGCGGAAGTTCAGCGTCTGGTCCATGCTCTGCACGGCCTCGCCGGAGAACAGGCTCTTGCCCTGGGCGTCGCCCAGGACGCGCGGCGCGAGGAACAGCACGAACTCGTCCACCAGGCCGTGCCTGGCCAGGCTGAAGGCCAGCCGGCCGCCGCCCTCGCACAGGGTGCGGTGGCAGGAGAGCTCCGCGCGCAGCCGGGCGAAGGCCGAGGGGAAATCAAGCCCCCCGCTGGACAGTCCGGCGAACTCCGGCAGGCCCCAGATCTGCGTGCCGCGCTCGCGCAGCTCGTCGGCCAGCGGGGTCTTGGCCGAGTACTCCGTGGTCCAGAAGATCACCTGCTCGGGCCGCTGGCGCAGCAGCGCGTAGTTGGAATAGGCGCTGGGCAGCTTGCCCGTGACGATGACGGCAAACGGCTGGCGGAAGCCGGCCGGCAGCTCGCTCGCGTCCAGCCTGCAGGTGAGCTGCGGGTTGTCGCCGTAGAAGGTGTTGCCGCCGACGATGACCGCGCCGGCCTGGGCGCGCAGGCGGTGCACGTCCTCGCGCGCCTCCGGTCCGGACACCGGCTGCGGCCGGCCGCCGCGCGCCGCGATCTTGCCGTCGATGGTGGCGGCCATCTTGAGGATGTTGTAGGGGCGGTCCGTGGTCTTCCAGACCAGGAACTCCTCGATGATATCCTGGCAGAGGCGCTCCTCCACGCCCAGGGTGACGGACACCCCGGCCTCGCGCAGGGCCGTGATCCCGCCGCCGGCCACGTCCGGGTTGGGGTCGGCGCAGCCCACCACCACGCGCCTGATCCCGGCTTCGATGATGGCTTTCGCGCAGGGCGGGGTCTTGCCGAAGTGGTTGCAGGGCTCAAGCGTCACGTAGAGCGTGCAGGCGGCGGGATCGATGCCCTTGGCCCTCGCGTCGGCCAGGCACTCCGCCTCGGCGTGCGGTCCGCCGAAGGCCTTGTGCCAGCCCTCGGCCACGATGTCCTCGCCTTTGGCCAGCACCGCGCCCACGCAGGGGTTGGGGGCCGTGGCCCCGCGTCCGCGCAGGGCCAGCTCGACCGCGCGCAGCATGAACCGGTCGTCAGGGCCGGTAGTCACCAGGCAGGTAGGCATGTTCCACTCCCGCTTCCTTGAGCATGGCGTTGGCCAGTTCGTCCGGGTACGTTTCCGCGAAGAAGATGGCGCGCACCTGGCAGTTGATGAGCATCTTGGTGCAGATGAGGCAGGGCTCGGTGGTGCAGTAGATCTCCGCGCCCGAAAGCGAGAGCCCGTGCAGGGCGCACTGGATGATGACGTTCTGCTCGGCGTGGAGTCCGCGGCAGAGCTCGTGGCGCTGGCCCGAGGGGATGTTCAGGCGCTCGCGGATGCAGCCCACCTCGGCGCAGTGGGGGACGTTGGTCGGGGTGCCGTTGTAGCCCGTGGCGATCATGCGCTTGTCGCGCACGGCGATGGCGCCGACCTTTCGGCGCAGGCAGGTGGAGCGCTCGGCCACGAGGTGCGCGATGCGCATGAAGTAGACGGGCCAGGGGACGCGGTCGCTCATGGGCGTGGGCCTCCTCCCTTCAGCCGGGCAGCCGGAAGATCGCGCCGCCCGGGGGCCTTCGGCCCGTTCATGGGCCCGCCGGCGTCCCGGGCGGCCGTGGTCGGTGTTACCAGGCGAACAGCGGGAATTCGCGCGCGAAGTCCTCCACCTCGAGGCGGATCTCGTCGAGCACGGAGTCGTTGTCCATGTTCTCCAGGGCCGCGGTGATGGCCTCGGCCACGGCCAGCATGTCCTCCTCGATCATGCCGCGGGTGGTCAGCGCCGGGGTGCCGACGCGGATGCCCGAGGTGATCATGGGGGGCGTGGTGTCAAACGGGATGCCGTTCTTGTTCACGGTGATGCCGGCCTTGTCCAGGGCGATCTCCGCGTCCTTGCCGGTGATCTTCTTGGCGCGCAGGTCCACGAGCATGAGGTGGTTGTCCGTGCCGCCGGAGACCAGGTCGAAGCCGGCGTCCTTGAGGTAGCCGGCCAGCGCGCCGGCGTTTTTCACCACCTGCTCCTGGTACTGCTTGAAGCCGGGCTGCAGGGCTTCCCCGAAGGCCACGGCCTTGGCCGCGATGACGTGCATGAGCGGGCCGCCCTGGATGCCGGGGAAGATCTGGGAGTTGAGCACCTTGGTCTGGTCCTCGGCCGCCAGGATCATGCCGCCGCGCGGGCCGCGCAGGGTCTTGTGGGTGGTGGTGGTGGTGAAGTGAGCAAACTCGATGCAGCTGGGGTGCAGCTCGGCCGCGATGAGCCCGGCGATGTGCGCCATGTCCACCATGAGCACCGCCCCCACCTCGTCGGCGATTGCGCGGAAGCGCTTGAAGTCGATGACGCGCGGGTACGCGCTGGCCCCGGCGATGATCATCTTGGGCTTGGACTGCTTGGCGATCTTCTCCAGCTCGTCGTAGTCGATGGTCTGGGTGTCGGGGTTCACGCCGTAGGACACGATGTTGAACAGCTTGCCGGAGAAGTTCACCGGGCTGCCGTGGGTGAGGTGCCCGCCGTGGGCCAGGTTCATGCCGAGCACGGTGTCGCCGGGCTTGCAGGCCGCGAAGTACACGGCCATGTTGGCCTGGGAGCCGGAGTGGGGCTGGACGTTGGCGTAGCCCGCTCCGAAGAGCTGCTTGGCGCGGTCTCTCGCCAGCTCCTCGGCCACGTCCACGAACTCGCAGCCGCCGTAGTAGCGCTTGCCGGGATAGCCTTCCGCGTACTTGTGGGTGAGGACGCTGCCCATGGCCTGGCGCACGGCCGAGGAGGTGAAGTTCTCCGAGGCGATGAGTTCGAGCTTGCCGACCTGGCGGTCGATTTCCCCGGCGATGGCCTGGGCGACTTCGGGATCCTGGATGAACAGTTCTTCCATGGTGCGTCCTCGTTGTGCTTGCTGATGCCGTTAGTCCGCGAAACGCCGGAACAGGATGCAGCCGTTGGTGCCGCCGAAGCCGAAGGAGTTGGACAGGGCGTAGGCGGCCTTTTTCTCGCGCGGGCCCTCGACCACGTAGTCCAGGTCGCATTCGGGGTCCGGGCTGTCGCGGTTCACGGTGCCGGGGATGACGCCCTCTTTCAGCGTCATGACGCTGAACACGGCCTCCACGCCGCCGGCCGCGCCGAGCAGGTGGCCCATCTGGCCCTTGTTGCCGCAGATGGCGATGTTTTTCGCCTGCGCGCCGAACACGGTCTTGATGGCCCGGGTCTCGCACAGGTCGTTGAGCTTGGTGGAGGTGGCGTGGGCGTTGATGTGGTCCACGTCCGACGGGTTCACGCGCGCCTCTTCCAGGGCCTTGCGCATGGCCAGGGCCATGCCGCGGCCGTCCTCGGGCGGGGCGGTCATGTGGTAGGCGTCGCCGGAGGCGCCGAAGCCCACGACCTCGGCCAGGATGGTCGCGCCGCGCTTTTGCGCGTGCTCCAGCGACTCCAGCAGGAGCAGGCCGCAGCCCTCGCCCAGCACGAAGCCGTCGCGGTCCAGGTCAAAGGGGCGCGAGGCGTGCTCCGGGTCGTCGTTGCGCGTGGACAGGGCTTTGAGCGCATTGAACCCGGCGATGGCCAGCGGCGTCACCGTGGACTCGGCCCCGCCGCAGACCATGACGTCGTTGCGGCCGAGCTTGATCTCGGAGAAGGCGCAGCCGATGGCGTGGGTGCCGGAGGCGCAGGCCGTGGTGGTGCAGATGTTGGTCCCGCGCGCGCCCAGCTCGATGCTCACCTGGCCCGCGGCCATGTTGGCGATGATGGTGGGGATGAAGAACGGGCTGATGCGGCCCGGCCCGGAGTCCTTCAGCTTCTGGTGCTGGTTCTCGATGCCGTCGAGCCCGCCCAGGCCCACGCCGATGATCACCCCGGCGCGCTCGACCTCCTCGGGCGGAATCTTCCAGCCGGCCTGCTCCATGAGCATGTGCGCGGCCGCGACCGAGAACTGCGTGAAGCGCTCCATGCGCCGCGCGGCCTTGGGATTGATGTACGCGGCCGGGTCGAATCCCGGCACCTGTCCGGCGATCCTGGTCTCGTGGCCGGAGGCGTCGAAGCCGGTGATGGGGCCGATGCCGGACTTTCCGGCCAGCAGGTTCTCCCAGCTGGACTTGAGATCCGGCCCCAGGGGTGAGATGGCGGCAACTGCCGTGACGACAACCCTGTTCATGCACTACCCTTGTTCAAAGGTTCCGCGGGAAAAAAGGCGGAGCGCCCCAGAGCCCAACGCTCGAGAGGGCGCTCCGAGAGGTCCTTGGTCCAGGGGGCCAAAAGCCTGCCCGGACTTACTTGTGTTTCTCGATGTACTCGATGGCGTCCTTGACCTTGAGGATCTTCTGGGCCTCTTCGTCGTCGATCTCCAGGTCGAAGGCCTCTTCCATGGCCATGATCAGCTCGGTCAGGTCGAGCGAGTCGGCGCCCAGGTCCTCGACAAAGGAGGCCTCGGGCTTCACTTCGTCGATGGAAACGCCCAGCTGCTCAACGACGATGGCTTTCACTTTCTCGGCTACGGACATATTCCCTCCAAAAGGTGTTTTTTGTGTGAAAGTTTGGTTACATGTACATGCCGCCATTGACGGCCAGGATCTGTCCGGTGACATAGCCCGCTCCCGGACCGGCCAGGTACGACACGGCGGAAGCGATGTCCTCGGTCCCGCCCAGGCGGCCAAGGGGAATGTTCTCCAGCATTTTGGCCACAACGGCCTCGGGCAGCACGGCGGTCATGTCGGTCTGGATGAAGCCCGGGGTCACGGCGTTCACGGTGACGCCGCGTCCGGCCAGCTCGCGCGCCGCGCTCTTGGTCAGGCCGATGAGCCCCGCCTTGGCGGCCGCGTAGTTGGCCTGGCCCGCGTTGCCCATCTGTCCGACCACGGACGCGATGTTGATGATCCGCCCGGAGCGCTGCTTGGCCATGATCCTGGCCGCCTCGCGCAGGCAGGCGAAGGCGCCGGTCAGGTTCACCTGCAGCACCCGGTCCCAGTCCTCGTCCTTCATGCGGATGATCAGCCCGTCCTTGGTGATGCCGGCGTTATTGACCAGCACCTCGAGCTGCACCTTGTCCTTGATCTCCTCGGTGAAAAAGGCGGACACGGCCTGGCGGTTGCTGGCGTCCAGGCGGAAGGCCTTGGCTTCGCCGCCGGCGCTCGTGATGGCCGCCACGGCCTTGTCGGCCTCCTCCGGCCGGCTCACAAAGGTCAGGTAGACCTCGAAGCCGTCCTTGGCCAGGCGCTCGGCGCAGGCGCGGCCGATGCCGCGCGACCCGCCGGTGACCAGCGCAACCCTGGGCAAATCGCTCATGTGGTTCCTCTCTCGCGGCGGGTTCTCGCGCCGGCCCGCCCGTTTGATGGCTGGTCCTTACCCGAAATCCTTCCCGACTGCAAACCCGGCAAGGGGCCTAGAAGCGGAGCAGGCCCTAAAAACGCACCAGGGCCGACCCCCAGGTGAAGCCGCCGCCGAAGGTGCCCAGCAGCACCAGTCCGCCGTCCTT
>Ga0209467_1001393_pt1 | contig 21473 bp, 25 predicted proteins | sample Higcelwee11metaG_FD_187175 | JGI IMG/M metagenome (GOLD analysis project Ga0209467, IMG submission 187175) | Freshwater pond sediment microbial communities from the University of Edinburgh, under environmental carbon perturbations - High... | ecosystem: Environmental > Aquatic > Freshwater >... | reverse complement strand
GTGAATTTTGAGTGTCGAAATATTGGTTAAGAGTTGAAGGAAATTGAACTGTGGACACTAACATGGTTAAAAATCTTTCATCTGGTTGAAGATGTTGATTTTGATCCCAATTTAATCCGAAAAGACGTAACCCTAAACTCAGAAAAAAAATTGAAAAAATGATAATTAATTGGTGTTTAAGATTTTTTTTGACAAACATAATAGACATGAGGATAGAAAAAATTTAAAAAATTCCCCTCTTTAATAATTTTAAAATTATTTTTAATTAAAAGATTTTTCATCTCTGATGATGATAAAAAATATAGTTTGGAAAATTTAGTCATAACTAAATCATGAAAATAATTCCACCAATATTTTAATAAAGGTTTGGTATCAATATCTTTAATAATTAAAAATCCGTTTGGTTTTAATTTAGAAAAAGCATCTTTTAAAAAGACATCTTTTTGAGAGGGATTGATATGATGAAGAAGATCGATGGCAAGAATAGACTCAAAATTGGTTTTATCTTTATCGATTAAATTTGCCGTTTTAAAAGAAACATTGGAAATGGAAGCAGAAATTTTTTGAGCAATTAATACCCTTTTTTCATTTATTTCCGAACCGATAATTTTTCGATTTTTGTTTTTAAGAGCAAAGAAAATCGAGGTAAAACCATAACCACAACCAACATCTAAAATAGTACCTTTTTTTGGTAAGAGAGATTCAATTTTAGAAACTGGCAAAATTATTGATCTAAAAATTGAATAAATTTTTGGAAAAAAATAAGGATAAAGACTAATAGTTTTTTTAATCATTTTTTTTATAAATTCTAATAGTTGGGTTATCAAAAACACTCCACGTTTCTTCGGCATTTTCATCATTTAAAAATAAAGAAAGATTATAATCAAATTGTTTAATTTGAGAGAAACCAAGTTGATGAGAAAAAAGGAATTGATAATATTTTTGACTAAATGGAAAAGTAGAATTATTTTGATTTTTAAAAACTCGACGAGATGGAACAATAATATAATCTGATTTAAAGATTTGAGTGGTTAATTGGGAATATAAGTTGGGAACAGAATCTAAATTGTAAAAGTCAAAGTTATTAACTTGAAAATTAGAATTATAAACAGGAAGATTAACGACATTACCAAACTCAGACAAAATTAAAGAAGTTGAAGGAATTTGATTGATTAACCAAATGGAAGCAATGGGGCGATTGTCAGTTAAAAAATAACGACGACAAAAATAAATTCCCGGAAGGATAGATAATAAAAATAAAATTAAATAAATTATTTTTGATTTCACTTTTGAAAGAAAAAAAACAGTAAATAAAGGAGCTATAAAAAATAATGGAGACATGAATCTGGTCCATTTGATAAAAAGTTGACCATTGTAGAGAAAATAAATTAAACAAGGAATAAATATTATTAAGTATTTTGTATTAAGTATTTTGTATTTTTTATCAAATATAAAAATAAAAAATCCGATGATAGAAAAAATAAACATAAAAATACCAAAGGTATAGGGAAAAATATGTTGGAACTGGAATAGATAAGGAATAGTATTGAGAAACTGACGAGTATAGAAAACTTGAGTAGTACCGGTAGCTACTCCTGTTTCATAAACCATCGAATTTTTAAAATCGGCAAATTTTAGAAAAGAAAAAGGCGTAAAAATAAAAGTAAAAACTAAAGTTAAAATAGATAAAAATAAAATTGAAAAGAAAAATTTTTTAAATCTATGTAGAGACGCATCATGATGCGTCTCTACTAATAATAAAATAAGAGAAATTAAAATTGGCAAAATAAAAAAAACACCAGTAATTTTGGAACCAATAGCAACACCGCTAATAAGAGCTGTTAAAAATAAATATTTGAATTTTGGATGATGAAAATAATTTAGGGCTAAAAAGAGATTGACCGAGAAAGTAAAAATTAAAATTGATTCAGTGGTGCCAAAGTGAGCTAGTTGAATTAAACCTGGAGTAAAAATTAATAAAAAAACAAAAGTTAAAAGTTCCCTCTTTTTAGAAAAAAAGTTTTTAGCAATTAAATAAAAAAATAAAATTGAAAAAGAAGAAAAAATAGCTGACCAAAAACGAAGAGTTAAAGCAATATGGTAAAAATCATGTTTAGGAGTAGTAAAAAAAGTTAAAAATAAAGGAAATTGATTGTAAGCAAAAAAATTAGGATTAAGATTTTTAAAAGACATAGACAAAATGGCATTAACCATATTGTTTTCGTCGGGATTAAAAAAGAAAGAATTACCCCAATTTAAACCGTAAAAACGAGTAAATAAAAGACAAATTAAAGAAATAATGAAAATTATAAAAAACTTATTTTTTTCAAAAAAACTTTTTTTAGAGGACATAGACAATGCCAATAATTAGCAAGCCCCACAGTAAAATAGAAAATAAAATAGGAATATCAGTAGCGGCAATTCTTTCGGGGCGCTCACCTTCTTGCATTTCAAAAATTATTTGACCATAACGCATGAGTCCAAAAATTACCGGAATTAAAGTAATCATGTACCATTTACGATCGATAACGGTTGGGAAAGTGGCTAATAAAAAATTATGAATTTTACCAGAACCAGTAAAAGCGATGGTTTCTTCAAAAAAAGTAAACATGGCGTAACAAATTAGAGTACAAACAGCAAACATAGTGGTATAAAAATTGAGTAAATTTTTACCATATCCAGCCATAGCAGATCTAGTTTTTATACCAACATTAAACAATTCTGTTCTTCTTTTGCCACTAGCCAAAAATAAAGATAAGAAAATAACCGTTAGCATAATCCAAATTGGAAGATGGTAACCAGTAGCTAATTCACCAGCAAAAGCTCTAATAATGAAGAAAAAAGCAATTCCAATAATATCGATTATGGCTTTCTTTTTGAAGAAAAATGAATATGAAAATTGAAGCAAAATAAAAACAATAGAAATAATAAAGAAAGAATAATTAACAAATGAAGCTAAAAACAAACCAGTTAAAAATAAAAATAGAGAAGTAAAAATAGCCAAAGATTTTGAAACATCACCTCGAGCAATTGGTCTATTTTTCTTAACAGGGTGAAGTTGATCTTTTTTAACATCGACAACATCATTAATTAAATAAGATGATGAAGATAATAAACAAAAAACAATAAAAGCAAAAATAGTTTTATTTAGAAGAATAGGATTAAAAAGTTGAGCATTAAGAATTAGAGCCGAAAAAACAGCCAAATTTTTTATCCATTGCATTGGACGAAGAGCTTCAATTAAAGCCATTGGTTTGAATTTACTGGTCATAATTACTCTAATGATAACACTTAGGCTATTTATTTTGGGATTATTTTTTGAAAAACAAGACTGAAGCAAATAAGAAAAAACTAGAAATGACTATTAAAATGATTGTTGGAATAAAATTTCCAGTTACAGGAACTCCAGAACTGGTACTAGGACGAGTGGTTCTAGAACTGGTAATAGTAATTGTTGGGACAATAGTAGGGATTGAAGTTGGAGTAATTTTGGTGGTAGGAGTGGCAGTTACATTAGGAGTAGGAGTGGCAGTAGGAGTTGTGGCTGATGAAGAAGCTGAAAATGAAGTGGTATTATCGGCAGCTAAAACTATAAATTTTCGAGAAATAGTTTTAGTAATTCCATTTTCAATAGTAGTAGCAGTAATTGTATGCTCACCTGGAGTTAAATCTGATGGAGGTGACCAATTCCATGAACCATCATTATTAGTAGTAACCTCACCGTTATAAACGGTGTCTGAATGAACTTCAATTTTAACTTTAGAATTAACTGGACCAGTGCCAAAAAAATCTGGTTTTTTGGTTGATAAATTTTCATTATCTTTAGGATTCAAAATATCTAATTGTTTAGAAGAAGTTACTGGATTAATTGAATTTAGAGAACCAGTAGATGGAAGTTGAGAAGTATCAACAGGGGTAGATGAAAAACTGTTTTGACCAATAATAATATCTGGAACTGAATTATTACGACTAGTATTACCAGTGATTTGAGTTGAAGGTTGATCTTGAGCAATAACAATTATTTCTTCATCAACATTTGAAGGAGATATAAACCAAGAAGTTTTATTTTGATTTAAACTAGTGGCTAAAGATATATCCCAATTACCAGAAGAAGTGACTAGAGCTGATAATGGATAGGCGCCAGGAATGTTTAAATAGACAATAGCTTCAGAGACTGGTTTTAAATCAGAAGTAAAAACTCGACCCCAAGCTAAACGAGAAGATGGAACTGATTGGCTAATTTTACTGGCAGTATTAATTTTATAATTTGAATTTTCATATTTTTTACCATCACTAATGACAATAAAAGTTAAATCTGAAGCCTCTTTTAAATTATTTAATTCAAAATAGTGAATTTTACTTTTAATTTCTTGACCAGAAACAACTCTTTTATCTTGATAAATTTGATCATTAAGAGAAATTGTGGCTGGACAAATAGATTCTGTAGTAAAAGAAATTACTGCAGATTTATCGGTGATATTAGTTATTTGAGGATTGATTGGCTGACAATCTCCACTAGCTTTAGTAATAGTATTAGCTCCCTGATGGTTAGTTAAAATATAACCACCAACAATTCCTCCAAATAAAAGGACTAAACCGAGAATGGATGGAATTTTAAATTCTTTAATCATATTAATTTGGAATCGGAGTAATAGTTGTGGCTGATGAACTAGAGATTGGAGTTGGAGTAGTAGAAACTGCTGATTCAGATTCAATAAATAAAACACTATTTGAACTATCAGACCTACTTTCAATTTGATCTAAAACATCTAAATCTAGGTTTGGATTAATATTGGATAGAAGAGTATTTGACTCAACATTAGATTTTGGAGTAGTCACTAAATTAGTGTAACTGTTTTGAACCATAATAACTAAAATAGTTATTAAAGTTAGAATAGAAACAAAAATGAAATAAAATGAAAATTTTACCTTATTCATTTTTCTATTGGGAGATAATGTAAATCACTAATAAGATTAACATTTAAAGTTGTATTACTGACGTCACTAGATTTACTAATTTGAATTTTGTTTAAATCTACTAAACGACGGTTATTTAAAAATTGTTTAACCATTTTCAGAATATCCGAATATTGACCAGAACCATTAATACTAAGAATATATTTTTCATCTTTAGTATCTTTTACAACTGGAGTGTTTTGTTGATTAAGATCAAAAGAAAGTCGAGTGACTTTAATTGAATTATCTTTAAAAGAAGAGGTTAAAGAACTAGCACTTTTATAAAAATTTGGATTTGAAGGAAAACTTGACTCTATTAAGTCATATTTGTTTTGAATGTTACTATAAGATTCTTGAGCCTTAATAACATTATTAATTTTAGTATTCATTTGAACAAGAGTCGCCTCTTTTGTTTTTATGTCTCCTAAAAGTGCTGAAATAGTAATAATGGTTGGGAAAACGGCAAAAATTAGAAAAACGATGATTAATAAAAAAGTTGCGGAAATTTCTAAATATTTAAGAAATTTTTTATTGGCAGCTTGAATTCTAAGATGTTTATATAAAGATTGGAGTTGAAACCAAGATTTATTTTCCATTAGTGGCAGGTGAATTAAAAACTAAACTAATAATGACATCATATTGATTTTCTTTAGATTTTTTCTCAATACGTTTAATATCTACTTGTTTAATATCTGGATTAACCATTAGATTGGTAATGAAAGTAACAATTAAATCTTCTCTGTAGGCGATAAGATTAGAATTAATAATGGTCTCTAAAGTTTTTTCATCTTGAGTTATGTTTATATCTTTATAGTAAATTTCTTCAGGCGTACTCTTAATAAGAGAATCTAATTGTTGGTCATATTTTGGTTGATTGGTATAAAAAGACTTAATGGATGATAATTTTTGTTGAAGTTGTTTAAATTCTGTTTCAAAAGTTTTAGTACTTTGTAAAATTGCAGTTTTTTGTCTTAAAATTTCAGAAAGATCAGAATTTTTTCTATCTAGCCAGAAACGAGAAACAAAAGCACAAACTACGATTAACTCAGTGAAGATGATTATAACTCTACCAGTAGTGGTTGACCACTTAATTAAACGCGAACTAAACGAGTTAGGATTTTCAGAATTTGGTAAAAGAGAAACCTCTTTTTTGACAGCCATATATTAAGTATATACGACTATTTTCTAAAAATAAAACTTCTTATTTTTAAAAAATATTTTTGATAGTCAAAGAGTTCTTCTATTTTCAGAAAATAAGCACAAAAAACAAAAGTGATAAGTCCAATTAAGGATGAAATAATTAAGAGAATTAAAACTGGAAGAGTACGGGTAGTGTTAAGAATAAAAAGGTCTAAAAATTTAATCGATAACCAAGAACTTATACCCATAAAAATGGATGATAAAAGAATTTTGTAAAATTTATTTAAATTACTTTTCCAATCGATACCATCAACTGTTTTGATAAAAACAAATAAAAGACCAAATAATTGAACTAAATTACCAATGGAAGAACTAATCGCTAATCCAATAACTCCAAAACTAGTGTAATTAACAAAATAAAAACTACTGGCTACGTTAGTAAATAAAGAAATCATTGAAATAACAAAAGGAATTTTAGTGTTATGAAGGGCATAAAAAGCTCTAACTAAAATTTGAATTAAAGCTTGGCAAATTATTCCAGGAATTAAAAAAGCGAGAATTCTGGCGGTTAAAAGAGTGGCTGACCAAGGGAATTCACGAGAGCCATAAAGAATACGAATAATAGAAAGCCTTTCAGTAAGGATTAAAATGGAAATAGGTAAGGCAATAAATAAACTTTGAAGAATAATCCGATTAACAGTATCTCTAAATTTATGTAATTCATTTTCAGCCACATTTTTGGAAAGAAGTGGAAGAGAAGCTTGACCGATAGTAGTACCAAAGATACGACTAGGTAAATACATAAATTGTAGAGCTAAATTTAAAAGAGAAATAGAACCAGCGGCTAAAGAAGATGCAAAAAATAAAGTAATAGTACTTTCAATTTCACCTAAACCTAAGGAGAGAACTCGAGGAACCATAAGGACAAAAACTTCCTTAACACCTTTTATTTTGAAATTAATTTTTCGAGAATAAACAAAACCTAATCGTTTAAGAACAGGAATTTGAATAGCAAAGTGAAAAAAAGCACCAACAATAGCTCCATAAACAACTCCATAAATTCCAAATAAAGGAGAGAGAGTAATAATTCCAATAATAATAAAGAAGTTATAAATAATAGGGGAAAGAGCCGGAACAATAAATATTTGATTGACTTGCAAAATGGCGGTCACAAAATTACTTAAAAGAAAAAATATTTGGGCAATTAAAAGAATTCGACTAAGATTGGCCATGAGTGCTAATTGAGAAGGATCAAAACCAGCGGCAATTACTTTAGTAATAGGGGTAATAAAAATGAAGGTAATAATAGCAATAACAGTAAAAGCAATTAGAAGAATATTGATGACTGTTGAAGCAAGTTCATCGGCAACTTTTTTATTTTTGTGAAGATAACTCGAAAAAACAGGAATAAATGAAGCTGATAAAACTCCAGTAACTAATAATTTAAAAATTAGATCTGGGATTCTAAAAGCGGCATTATAAACATCAAGTTGAGCCATGCAACAGGAATAGAATCGAGCATAAAGAAAACGATTTCTAAGCAAACCTAAAATTGAAGATATTCCAAAAGTTATAGCCAAAACCAAAGAGGCCGACAAAATAGTGTTTTGTTTTTTTTGACTAATTAACTGAATTCTCTCTTTAAAGGTCATGGATTGAATTATAACTTGATTATTACCTAAATTGAAACATTTTTTAAGGGGTAAATGGAAAGATAATTAATAGTTGCAGAAAATATCAAGATAAGATAGAATATTGCTCATGCCAATTAGTTTATCTGCAAAAAAATCACTAAGAAAATCTGTAAAGAACCATAAAGACAATGTTTCTTTCAAAAACACGTTAAAAACTACTGTTAAAAAGTTTTTAGCTAAACCAACTGCTGAATCTTTAAAAGATGTTTATTCTTTTTTAGACAAAGCTGTTAAAAGAAACTTGTTTCATAAAAATAAAGCTAATCGTTTGAAATCTAACTACTCTAAAAGAGTTGGAGGTGAAGCGGTTAAAGCTATTGTTACTAAAAAACCTACTAATAAAAGAGTAGTTAAAAAAGTAACTAAAAAATCTAGTAAAAAAATGTAAAAGCCACTTAATTTGGATTTATCCAAATGATGTGGCAAAATAAAGAGTATCGAAAGATACTCTTTTTTGTTTTTTAATATTAATTTAGGATCTAAATTTATGAATAAATTTTTTATAACCACCCCAATTTACTACATTAACGATATTCCTCATATTGGTCATACCTGTACAACTGTGGCGGCTGATGTGGTAGCTAGACTACACAGACTTAAAGGTGAAGAAGTTTTCTTTTTAACTGGAACTGATGAACATGGTCAAAAAGTGGCCGAAACTGCTGAAAAAGAAGGATTAGAAGTAAAAGAATATTGCGATAAAATTTCTCCAAGATTTCAAGAAGCTTGGAAAGCTTTAAATATTAGTTTTGATTTTTTTATTAGAACGACTGATCCTCGACATGAAAAAATAGTCAGTGATATTTTACAAAAGATTTATGACAATGGAGATGTTTATAAAGCTAAATATGAAGGTTTATATTGTATTGGTTGTGAAAAATTCTTAACTGAAACAGATTTAGTTGATGGTCATTGTGGACTTCATCCTCCAGAAAAAACAGTTCAAAAAAGTGAAGATAATTGGTTTTTTAAATTAAGTAAATATGTACCTCAAATTATTAAATTAATTGAGGATGAAAAAACTAATTATATTTTTCCAGAAGGAAAGAAGTTGGAAATATTGTCTAAATTAAGAGGGGGAATTAGAGATGTGTCGATTTCTAGAGAAAATGTGGCTTGGGGAATTCCTACTCCTTGGGATGAAAAACAAACTGTTTATGTGTGGTTTGACGCTTTAATAAATTATTACAGTGCCACTCAGTTTGTGGAAGGCAAAAAAGATTTTTGGCCAGCTGATTTGCATTTATTAGGAAAAGAAATCTTATGGTTTCACACTGTAATTTGGCAAGCAATGTTGTTATCGGCAAATATTGCTTTACCTAAAAAAACTTATACTCATAGTTTTTATATGATTGATGGACAAAAAATGTCCAAGTCTTTGGGAAATGTTATTTCACCACAACAATTAAGAGAAAATTTTGGAATTGATGGAGCCAGATATTTAATCGCTAGATCTTTTCCAACTGACAATGATAGTGATGTGGGAATTGATAGATTTAAAGAAAAATATAATGCTGATTTAGCCAATAATTTGGGTAATTTAGTTTCGAGAGTTTCGAAGTTGGCTGAAGGTCAAACTGGGGAAAACATAGAATTAAAACTTGAATTTGAGTTTGAAAATTTGATTGATGAGGTTAAATTTGACCAAGCTATTCAATTTGTTTTTGATAAATGGATTGATAGTTCAAACCTAAAACTAAATCAAGAAACTCCATGGAAACTAGACAAGGAAGATCCTAAGAGAAAAGCAGTTTTGGATGAATGTATTAACAATATCAAACTAGCGGCTTTCCATTTGCAAATTGTGATGCCAGAAACTGCAGAAAATATTTTAAATTGTTTTAAAGATACAGTTAAACCACTGGAGACAGGACTATTTCCAAGAATAAAATAATTTTAAAATTATTTTTCTCGGTGAATCCATTTTTTATCAAGAGCTTCTTCTAAATCAATGCCTAAAAGATGGGCATTAACTATGGCCATGCCAACAACATCAGCCAATTCTTTACCTAATTCTTGTCTAGATATTTCTTCAGTGACGTATTTACTTTCTCGACATTTTTTCTGATGGATTAGAAGAGCTTGAGCAAATTCACCTACTTCTTAAAAAAGCTTAATTGCAGCAAAATCCTGAGTAAATTCAATTTGATGCCTTTTGCTATAATCAAAAGCATTTTTAACTATTTTCTTTTCTAGTATTTTGAAATTCATATAAATTAAGTTAATATACCACTAATTATGATAGATACACATGCTCATTTAGATCAAATATTGTGCGACATTGACAGGGGATTAGACAAAATAATTTTGGCGGCAGCTAATTTGGAAACTTCAAAAAATAACCTATTATTAGCCCAAAAATATCCAGATATTTTTTTGGCCAGTGTGGGAATTCACCCTCAAGAATTGGATAACTCCCCTGTTGAACTTAAAAAAGTAATTGAGCAAAATTATGAAAAAATAGTGGCGATTGGTGAATGTGGATTAGACTTTTCAGAAATATCAAAAGACTCTCCTAAATTTAAAGATGTATTTAAAATTCAGGAAGAAGTTTTTAGAATACAAATAGAATTAGCCCAAAAATATAATAAACCATTAATAATTCACGCTCGAAAAGCAGTTGATGAAACAATAGAAATTTTAAAAGAATACGAAGATTTATCGGGGGTATTTCATTGTTACGCGGGTGGAATAAAAAGAATTAAAAAAGTAATTGATTTGGGACCAAATTGGTTTTTTGGAATTGATGGAAACTTAACTTATGAAGTTGGACTAGCTGAGGTAGTAAAAAATATTCCAATGGAAAGATTGGTAATTGAAACTGACTCCCCTTGTTTGACTCCAATTCCATTTAAAGGTGAGGTTAATAGTCCAAAAAATGTGATTTATATTTACGAAAAAGTTGCCGAAATTTGGGATAAAAGCTTTAAAGAAACAGAAAAAATAATTGACGAAAATGGGAAAAGATTATTTAAATTCGTCTAAATTTTACCGTCGAGTAAAACTAAAATAATTCCTAAAATAATCGAAACGATATAACTAAAAAGTTTGTTTCCTGGAAAAACAACTAAATCTAAAATCCCCCAAACCCCACGCCAAATAGCAATGGCTCCAAGTAAATCAACAAGGATTCCTAAATTTTTGCGACGATTGAGAAATTTTCTTAGATCTTTAAACATAATTTTATTATATCAATCTTCCCCTAACCCTTTCTTTGACAAGACGGGGAATTATTAAAGAAGTATTTATTATAAATATTCGGAAATAAGCGATTCCAAATCTTTGAGAGAAGGAAATTTATCGACGAGAGCGATTTCGTTATCGATTAAAAGCACGGTAGAGCCCTGAACGCCCATATTGTAGACTTTATTCATATCTTTGACGTATTCAGGATCATAATCGATTTGAAGTCTTTTACAAAGAATTTCAATGTTGGCAAATAACTCTTTACCTTTTGGGGTTCCTCGATCAAAAAGTTGTATTTTCATATGTTTATTATAAACCCTCCGCTCCGCTTTGCGGAGCACCTCCCTTGACAGGGCGGCTTATTATTATCAAAACCCCTCAGTCCCGATAAATCGGGACAGCTCCCCTTGAGGAAAGGGAGCCTTTTATTTTTTGGCGATGTGGACAGTGTTGTAGAGAAGTGAAGTGATGGTCATGGGACCGACACCACCCGGAACTGGAGTAATAAAACTAGAAATCGGAGCAACTTGGTCAAAATCAAAATCACCGGAAACTTTATTGTCGGAATCGGTGGCAAAACCAACATCAATAATAATGGCATCTTTTTTAATATATTCGCTAGTAAAAAATCTTGGTTTACCAATTGCAGAAACTAAAATATCAGCTTGCTGACAAATTTCTTTTAGATTTTTAGTGTAAGAATGACAAATAGTAGTGGTGGCATTTTTAGATAAAAATAAGGCTGATAAAGGAATGGCCACTTCAGAACTACGACCAACAATTACCGTATTTTTGCCGCTTAAATCAAGATTGTATTCTTCTAATAATTTTAAAATTCCAAGAGCAGTAGCTGAAATAATTGGTTGAGAATCTTTTTGGAATAAAAGACCTAAATTTAAAGGATTTAAACCATCAGCATCTTTTTGAGGATCGATAAGGGATAACACTTTTGGAGTATCAATTTGAGAAGGAAGTGGTAATTGAACCATAAAAGCAGTCACGTTTTTATCGTTATTGAGTTGATTAACTAAATCTAAAACATTTTCAGTAGTACTATTTTGGTCTAAATGGTGAACGGTGCCACCAATACCAATTGAAGAAGCTTGGTTTTGTTTCATGGCCACATATTTCAAACTGGCCGAATCATCACCAACAATAATAAGATCCAGAATTGGATTTACATTTAAATTAGAAACTTCTTCCTTAAGAGAAGTCATTATTTTTTGAGAGAGAGTTTTGCCGTCTAAAATTATCATAAATTAGTTTATAAAGTAGTAAGAATTTCGTAACCATTATTGGTAATTAAAATAGTGTGTTCAAACTGAGCCGAAAGAGAACCATCGACAGTGCGAACTGTCCAATCATCTTTGCGGTCAATAAAAACCTGAGGGTTTGAGGAAGAATTAATCATTGGTTCAATAGTAAAAATCATTCCTGGTTTTAAAATTACCTTATCTTTTTTAGTGTCAAAATGAAAAACAAAAGGATCTTCATGAAACTTAATACCAACTCCATGACCACCAAGTTCACGAACAATACTATAACCTTTTGATTCAGCATAAGGTTGAATTATTTTACCAACACAATTATTTAAAGATTTACCAGCCTTAAGGGAACGAATGGACAGGTCGAGAGCAGTTTTAGTGGTTTTAATTAAATCTTGAGCTAATGGACTAACTTTACCAATTGGATAAGTAGCGGAAGTGTCGCCATAATATCCATTTAAAATGGTAGTAATATCGAGATTAATAATATCCCCTTCTTTTAAAATTTCTTTTGGGGAAGGAATACCGTGGCAAACAACATTATTAATGGAAGTACAGATACTTTTTGGGAAACCACCATAATTTAAAGGAGCCGGAATGGCTTTGTGTTCAATAATATATTTATGACCTAAAGTGTTTAATTCTTCAGTAGAAATTCCTGGTTTTAAAAACTTAGACAAATAGACAAGTGTCGCCGCGGCAAGCTTGGACGATTTACGGATACCTTCGATTTGTTTTGCATTTTTTATAATAATCACTCGCTAATTATACCCCAAGCTACAGAAAATGTTAAAATCTAGCCATGGAAAACAGTTCTTGGCAAAAAGTAAGCAAATGGTACAACCAATCGGTTGGAGATGAAGGTCATTATTATCATCAACATGTGATAATGCCAAACTTAAAAAGAATATTAAATTTGAAAGACAATGAATCACTTTTAGATTTAGCCTGTGGACAGGGAGTTTTGGAAAGAAACATGAGTAAGGGAATTGAGTATATTGGAGTTGATTTGGCCAGTAATTTAATTAGAGAAGCTATAGACAAAAAAACTAATCCAGCTCATAAATTTTTATTGGCTGATGTTAGTAAAGAGTTACCAATTACTAAAACAAATTTTGATTGTGGAGCAATTGTACTAGCATTACAAAATATTAAAAAACCATTTGGAGTAATTAAAAATTTTGCGAAACATTTAAAAACTGGTGGTAAATTAGTAATAGTTTTAAATCATCCAATTTTTAGAATTCCTAAACACACTAGTTGGGGTGAAACTGAAGGAATTCAATATCGTCGAATTGATGATTATATGACTCCTCTAGAAATTCCAATTTTGGCTCATCCTGGAAAAAAAGAATCAGAAAACACTTGGTCGTTTCATTATTCCCTGTCAGCTTACACAGAGATGTTGTTTAACAATGGATTTGTAATTGAAAAAATTGAAGAATGGGTGTCGGACAAAAAAAGTACTGGACCTAAAGCCAGAATTGAAGATAAAGCTAGAAAAGAATTTCCATTATTTATGACGATTATAGCTAAGAAAATTTAGTTACCAAGGAACATCTTTAATAACTTTTCTGACGGTAATAGTTTCTTTATTAAAATCAACATTACCATATCCTCCTTTTTCTTTTGATATTTTATCTACTTTTTCGGCTAAACGATGATTACCATTAAGAACACAAATTCTGTCGGTTTCTTTTTCACTATAGACTTCAATAGGTCCAGTTTCGTAACTTTTTCTACCATCATCAATATCACTGCGAACTATTTTTGATATTGGTACTTCTATTGTTTCACCTGTTTGTAATTCTTTAAATTTCTCTTCTATGGTTGGTTCTTGATGAATTTCGTTTTTAATTGATTTTTCCATATTAGTTTTCGTTAACAAAAATCTGACAATGCCAAATTTCGGGAATTGATTTGGTTTTGGGAGAATTTTCAAACCAAAAATAATCTTTATTTTTAAATTTATCTTTAATTAAAGATTCAATTTCAATTTCTGAAAGTGGACCTTTTTTACTCCAAAGACAATAATGACCAATATTGCCAAGATTTTTAGTTAAATGATTGTAAGGAAAAGCATTTCTAAGTATTTTGGCATCATTTTTACCAATAGTTTTAAAAATTATTTTATGTCTAATTTCTTTAGAAAATAATTTTTGATAGTTTAAATAAAAAATCTGATGATCATGAAAACGAAGATTATCACAACCACAAACACTTAAATAATCTCTAAGAGCTATTAACTCTGACCAAGTTTTAGGAATTTTTGATTCAGGAATTTTAGGATTCTTCATATTAACCAACTACTAATTGTTTACCAAAAGCGACACAAGTCTGAGTGGTTTCAACTAAAGAGAAACCCTCAAATTCAATGGCCTCTTGGGCAATTTTATTAAGAGAAATAATATCTTTAGCATCAATTGATTTGGCAAAAACATTAGGATTAATGGTTTTGATTAATTCAATAGCGTTAATAGCTTCGTTATTATTACCTAATGGAGTTGATTTTGTTTGAGAACCTTTTGGGGTAGTTGGACTGGTTTGACCAGTAGTTAAACTATAAAGAAAATTATTGGAAACAAAAACAGTAATATTAACGTTAGCTCTGGCAGCAGCAATAAGATGGTTTAGACCCTCACCATAAGCACCCCCATCACCAGCAATAACAATTACGTTTAATTTAGGATTGGCCATCTTAACACCCATAGCGGTGGTTATAGCTCGTCCATGAAGTCCATGAATGGCATAAGTCTTTAAAAAATCAGCCATATTACCAGCACAACCAATGTCATAGCTAATAACTAAATTTGAAGGTGATAATTTAAGAGCGTTAAAAGCAGTTTGAAGAGCACTAAAAACTAAAAAATTATGACAACCAGGACACCATGTTGGAGCAATTTTTGATCGGTAATTAATCATAATTTTATTTTTTTTCTAAAATTTTAATAATTTCTTCAACAAAAAATGGGCGACCATCATTTTTATTGATAATAGAAGTAGGATTAAAATCAAATTGAGATTTCAAAAGAGCAACTAGTTGATTAGTACCATTATTTTCAATAACGATAACTTCTTTAAAAGGATTAATTAATTTTTGTAAATCGGGATTGATTGGCCAAAGAGTTTTGATTTGTAAAAAGGCATATTCCTCTTTATTTTTAATCATAGAAAGGGCCTGTAGAATTGAACCTTTTGGAGAACCCCAACTAACGATAAGTTTTTTAGCTTTATCGGTTCCAAAGAAATTAGCTTTTGGAGCTAATTTAATGGCTAGTTTAGTTTTAGCCATTCTTTTATCAAACATTTTTTTAGAATTTGCTTCATCTTCAATAGAAAAACCAAATTCATCATGTTCATAACTGTTAGCTAAAAATTCACCATTTGGAGTGCCAGGAATGGTTAAAGGAGAAACCCCATTTTTAGTAAAACTAAAACGTTTAAAATCAGTAGTTGGTTTAGTTTCAATTTGACCATATTCAATTTTTACCTTGTTATCGGGTAAATAAGTTGTACTAGCACCTGATTCACCAATCATTTTATCGCTGACCACAATAATTGGAGTTTGAAGTTGAGCCGCTAAATTGAGAGAAGAAACTCCCATTTCAAAAGCTTCTTGAGCATCGCCCGGAGCAATTACAATTTTTGGAAATTCACCATGACCAGAATAAATGGCGTGCATTAAATCGCCTTGAGATGTCCAAGTTGGTAAACCAGTAGCTGGACCTGGTCGAGAAACCAAGTAATAGACCATACCAATTTCAGCCACACCACAAAAACTAACGGCTTCATTCATTAAAGCGAAACCACCACCAGAAGTACCAGTCGCAGCTCTGGAACCAGCAAAAGCAGCTCCAGCAGCCATATTGGCAGCCGCAATTTCATCTTCAGGATGAACTACAGTAAGATTATGTTCAGTTTGTTTGGCAGCTAAGAAATGAAGAGTTCCAGTGGCTGGAGTCATAGGATAAGCAGCATAAAAATTACCACCACCTTTAATAAATCCCCAACCAAAAGCTTCATTACCATCATAAAAACCTAGTTTAATTTTCTTTTTAGGAAAATTTAATTTTATTCTTAAATCAGAAAAATTTTGAGAGGCATATTGGTAAGCCAAATCGAAAGCAGTGGTGTTTAAATCACTATATTTACCATAAGCTTGGCTCATTAATTTTTTAGCTAAATTAACATCGAGGTTATAAAGATAGACAGCGACTCCAATGCAAAAAGTATTAATAACCAAACGACTACCAGCTTGAGTAGCCAAATCAGTTAAAGGAAGTTTGAAAAATTTAAAATTAACGTTTTCTGGAGCTTCTTCATCGGAAAAAACTAAAGTATTTTTAGTAAATTCAGATTGGTGTTGTTGCCAATGACCAGGATAAACAGAAAAAAATAAATTAACTTTAGAAAAAACAAAATAAATAGGATCAGCCGAAAAAGAAATTTGATAAGTGTTGTGTCCACCTCTAACTAGAGACGGATATTCACTATAATCCAATAAATTAAAAGATGAATTAATTAAAAGCTTGGAAAAAATTTGTCCACTAGATTTAATTCCAGAACCAGCTGGGCCAGCAATTTTAATAGTAGAAAAATTGGAGTTCATTTTTATATTTTACTACAGATTACTAACTTATTAATTAATAAAATTCAAAACCCCTCTGCCCCGCAGCTGCGGGGTATCTCCCTTTGATGAAAGGGAGACATTTATTTATTAAAATAAAAAACTATTTTTTATGTAGACAAAGGCTAAAAAACCAGATATCTTTAAGTGTGATATTAAAAAAAATCAAAGGGTTTTTTAAAAAAATTGGACCAGGGTTTGTGACTGGGGCGGCTGATGATGATCCATCTGGAATTGCAACTTATTCGATGGCTGGAGCTAGATATGGCTATAAATTAAATTGGATGTTTTTGTTTTTATGGCCAGCGATGGTATCGATTCAAGAAATGTGTGGAAGGGTTGGAATGATAAGTGGTAAAGGATTAGCAACTATTATTAAAAAATATTATTCCAAAAGATTATTGGTGTTGGCAACTTCCCTACTGGCTGTAGCTAACATTATAAATATTGGAGCAGATTTGGGAATAATGGCGGCTTCAATGCAAATGATTTTTGGTTTTAATTATTTTTATTGGCTGGCAGTAGCAGCAATTTTTATTGTTTGGATGCAAATTGCTGTGCCTTATAAAAAATATATTAAGTATTTACAATTATTAGGCTTAACTTTGGTGGCTTATTTAATTACCGCTTTTTTAGTGAAACACAGTTGGAATGATTTGGTTTGGGACACTTTAGTGCCACAAGTGGAAATTAATTTGGAATATTTAATGGTGATTATTGGATTAGTGGGAACAACAATTTCACCATATTTATTTTTTTGGCAAACCTCTGAAGAAGTTGAAGAAGAAATTGCGGAAGGAAAAATTAAAGATTTTAATTATCATCCAAAAATTGTAAAAAAAGACATAAAAAGAATGGAATTTGATACAAAATCAGGCATGTTATTTTCAAATTTAATTGCTTTAGCCATTATGTTAACCACAGCCGGAACTTTAAACGCTAATGGAATTTTGTCGATAGATACCCCAATTCAGGCAGCTCAAGCTCTAAGACCATTAGCTGGAAATTTTGCCTACATTTTATTTGCCATAGGTATAATTGGTATTGGTTGGCAATCGATTCCGGTTTTAGCAGGATCTTTAGCTTATGCCTTATCAGAATCTTTTGGGTTAAAAGAAGGATTATCAAAAAAATTTAGCCAAGCTAAGGTGTTTTATATAATTATTGGAGTGGCAACAGGAATTGGATTCATAATAAATTTACTAGGAATTAATATAATGGATGCTTTGTATTATGCGGCCATAATTAACGGAATTGCTTCAGTTCCATTAATTGCCATTATTATTAAAGTGGCTGATGATGAAAGAGTGGTAGGAAAATTTAAAAGTAAGAAAAAACATAAATTTGCAGCTTCGATAACTTTCTTCTTTATGACTTTAGCAGTATTAGTGATGTTGTGGCAGGTACTTACAAAATTATTCTAAACCCACCCGCCCTGCGGGCACCCTCCCTTGAAGAATGGAGGGCTAAAATATTTGCAATTGGAATTCAGTGTGGTAGACTACAAACTGATTTGAGCAAATTGGTGCATTTATATTTTGTGGGCACCGCAAGTTCTTAGGTTACGGCTGAAGAATAGTGTTTGGGTCAACAAAATTATGTATCAGAATAAGTTCACTAACAATAGTGGCGCAGGTCGTCGTCGACCTAGTAGCCAAAATAGACCAGTTTTTGGAAGTCAACCAAGATCAAGTTCAAGTAATTCCAGTCAAAGTAGACCATCTTTTGGTGGTCAAGCCAGACCAAGTTATGGCGGCCAACAAAGATCCCGTTTTGCTGGTCCTAGCCGAGGCGGTAATGGTTTCGGTGGTGGTCGAGGTAGAGGCAAAAGAAGTTTTGCTAGCCAAATTGATCCAGCCATGTTTATTAAAAAAGCCTGTCCAATTGTAAAAATTGAAGATGCTCCAGTAACCAATAATTTCACTGATTTTAATTTCAATGAAGTTTTAACTAAAAATATTGTTGATAAAGGTTATATAAAACCAACTCCAATTCAAGATCAGATTATTCCCCATATTTTAAATAACCAAGATGTTTTGGGGATTGCTAATACTGGAACTGGTAAAACAGCTGCCTTTGCTTTACCTTTAATTCATCAACTTTTAGAAGATCCTAACAAAAGAGTCTTAATCTTAGCCCCAACTCGTGAATTAGCTCAACAAATTAAACAAGAAATTAGATCGTTTACTTTTGATTTGAGAATTTATGTGGCTTTAGCCATTGGTGGAGCTTACATTAGAGAACAAATATTGGATATTAAACGTGATCCACATATTATTGTTGGAACTCCAGGAAGAATCAAAGACTTAGCCAATAGAAGAGTTTTAAATTTTTCTAAATTCAACACTATAGTTTTGGATGAAGTTGACCGAATGTTAGATATGGGATTTGTCGGTGATATTAAAGAAATCATTGAACAACTTCCTAAACCTCACCAAACTTTATTTTTCTCAGCTACAACTAATAAAAAAATTGATGTTTTAATCAATTCCTTTTTAACTAATCCAGCTAAAATTTCCGTTAGAACCCAAGAAAGTTCTAAAAATGTGGAACAAGATGTGGTTAAAGTTAAACGTGAAGATAAAGAAAGAGTTTTAGTTAGTTTATTAAAACAAGATGGTTTTGAAAAAGTCTTAATTTTTGGAGCTACTAAAGTTATGGTAGAAAAAATTTCGACCACTTTAAAAGCTGAAGGATTTAGATGTGGATCACTTCATGGAAATAAAGCTCAATATCAAAGACAAACCACTTTAAGAGCATTTAAAGAAAATATAATTAATGTTTTAGTGGCAACTGATGTGGCTGCTAGAGGTTTGGATGTGGCAGATATTACTCACGTAATTAACTACGATATTCCAAATAATTATGAAGATTATGTCCATAGAATCGGGAGAACCGGTCGTGGTGATGCTGCTGGTGTCGCTTTGACTTTTATTGAAGATCGTTATTAATACAAAATCTACCCCTGCCCCTCCTTTGACCTAAAGGAGGGGTTTTGTTTTATTTAGATAAAATCCAATCTTTGACATCTTTCATTAATTCAGTACATTCGGTTTGGAGAATGCCGCCGATTACTTCCATTTTTTTACTATTAGTAGGAATTAATTTTTGGGCATGATCGATGGCGTGATAATCAGAAATTTCGTATTTGTTTTGAGATACATCTTCTTGATAAGCTCCAAAAACAACCCTGTTTAAGCCCGCCCAAGAGGCGGCAGCTAAACACATGGAACAGGGTTCAATTGTAGTATAAAGAGTGCAATCTGAGAGGTCAAAAGTATTAAGTTTTTTAGCGGCATGATTAATACAATTAAGATCGTTATGACCAGCAGGCTCTGGGGTTCCATGTCCTTCAGCAATAATTAAATTATCTTTTACTATCAAAGAAATTAATGGTAATTCTTTGGCAGCTAATCGTTGTTTACTTTTAGTAACAACTATTTTCATAAAATCTTGATCGGTCATTTTGTTTGTTTATTTGTTTTTAATTTTTAAACCCCTCTGTCTCATTTTATTCGACATCTCCCCTTGATGAAAGGGAGACATTATATTTTTTTGTTATATTTTCGGCCAGTGGTGGCTTTGGATAAAGCTTCGCGATAAGCAATTTTAGGTAATTTGTCTTGATTAGTCTGAAGATAAATTAAAACTTCATCTTTATGAAATTTAACTAGGCTTCGAAGCAACCAAGAAATAGCTTTAGTAATTAAAATTTCCTTTTCTGATTTTAAATTATCAATATTTTCAAAAGCTAATTTTGATAATCGTGGGTCATCAGATTGACTTAAAGATTTAGTTAATAAAACTAAACTGGCTCGACGTTTGTTAATATTAGAACTTTGATTAAATTGTTTTAAGACTTTTTCCCAAGCTGACCAATTGGAAAGTGAAATTTCACTAGTAAAATTTGACTGACATAAAACATCATTTTCAGCCCAACCACAAGTATAATTTAACCATAAATCTAAGTGGTTTGGATTAAAGTTTCTTAATAAATCTTTTGATAATCCTAAAACTACAGCCGCAACAGCAATTTCAGTATAAGTGGTGCCATTTTGATAAAGAGAATCTAATAAACCAATAGTTTTAATTTCATCTAGATTGTTTTCTTTAATAATTTTATTAGCAAGATTTGTTATTTGGGCACTGGTAAAACCATGATAGATTTTGTCAGTACCAAGATAATTTTTAGGCCATTGATAGTTAGATTTGGAGTCTGGTTTTAATTGATTAATATCTTTTAAAAGTTGGAGATGAAAAGAATTTTTTATTTTATTGTTTCTTTTTAGAGAGTTTTTTACCGATAACATATAGAGGAATAATACACCTAAAAAGAACAATCCATTGTTCCTAAAATAAATTTAAAAATCTTTTATTTATTAGTATTGATTCCAAATAGTTTGTAGAGTAAACAGAATCCAGTTAGTCCAGTAAAGATTGCTAAAGCAGCAATTATTAAGGCAATTGTTTGAATAATTCCAGAAAATACAAATATTCCTAGAAATAAAGCAATGACTCCAACAACTAATCTGATGTTTTTATCTAATTTATTTTCGTTTTGTTTAAACATAATTTTAATTAATTAATAAATTCTCCAAGTTCTTC
>Ga0209467_1001392_pt1 | contig 21481 bp, 16 predicted proteins | sample Higcelwee11metaG_FD_187175 | JGI IMG/M metagenome (GOLD analysis project Ga0209467, IMG submission 187175) | Freshwater pond sediment microbial communities from the University of Edinburgh, under environmental carbon perturbations - High... | ecosystem: Environmental > Aquatic > Freshwater >... | reverse complement strand
TGCCGCCATATTTTTCAACTCGCCGGGAATGGCAAGCTGCTGCGGACAGTGACTGACGCAATTGCCGCACTCGGTGCACTTGTCGGCGCGCACCGGCGCGTCGATCCAGTTCCAGGCGCCGCGCGCATTCTCACTTTTACCGAACATATAATATTCGTTCCACACCGCGAAGTTGCGGGGTATATCCACACCCGAAGGACAGGGCATGCAGTAGCGGCATCCCGTACAGCCGATTCTGATGTTCTTGCGGTAGAGCCGCTCGGTCTCGTCGATAAGGGTGAGCTCGGCCTGCGAAAATGAGCCGGGTTCCGCCGTGTTCGCGATTTCGAGATTCTCGGTGAGCTGATCCATCGTGCTCATGCCGCTGAGAACGAGCGACAGATCTTTCTTGTCGAAGATCCACCCGAGTGCCCATTCGACGGCCGATCGCTGCTTCGCCGCCTTTTTCCACAGTTCGGTGACCTCTGCGGGAACCGGCGCGACAAGATTTCCGCCGCGGAGAGGTTCCATTACAATTACGTCGATATTCTTTGCACGGGCATAATTGAGCCCCTCCAGGCCCGCCTGTTCGCTCCGGTCAAGATAGTTATACTGAATCTGACAGAACTCCCAGTCGTAGGCGTCGACTATCGTCTTGAAAACGGGGAGCGCGTCATGAAATGAAAATCCGAAGTGGCGGATCTTTCCCTTGCGCTTCATCCTCTCGCCGAATTCGATCGCATTATGCTGCTGGCAGACACCCCATGACCAGCTGTTGAGCGCGTGCAGAAGATAAAAATCTATGCAGTCCACATCGAGCGCGGCCAGCTGTTTGTCGAGATACTCCTCGAAGTCTTCGTCCTTTTTGATGAGCCACACCGGCGACTTGGTCGCGACAAAGCTTTTCTGGCGGTATCCCCCCTTTAACGCTTTGCCCACAAGGGCCTCGCTGGTGCCGTTATGATAGACCCACGCGGTATCCACGTAATTTATACCCGAATCGATCGCGTGATGAATCATACGGATCGCCTCTTTTTCGTCTATCTGGCCGCCGCTCTGAGGCAGGCGCATCGCGCCGAAACCGAGCTGTGATACTTTTTCTCCGGCAAGTGTTCTGTATATCATCGCTGGTTTACCCCCTCGCGCAATTTCGCAATCAGCCGCAGCGCAAGATAGGCGCCCGCAACCATAAGCAGCATACCCGGAACGCCGAGCCGCAGCGCGCCGAGAGCACGTTGTGCGCTGCCCGACAGCAGGTAATCAAAGAGCGCACCCGCCAGCTGCATCACCGCGACACAGAGGCCGATCGCCCACAGAGAGATTTTTTTCATTCTCGAAGAAATAGTTGCAGCTAACGCCGCAAGCAGCAGCGACTTGAACAGAACAGTCGGCAGCATTGTCACAGCCGGCATCCCCGTGAGGGCGTGGTTAATAAGCGGCGAGGCAAGAGCGACCAGTATCCCCGCGAGAAGGCCCTCGCTGTATGCGGCCACGAGCGTGAAGAAAAAAAGCGGAAGAAAGATCAGACCGCCGTTGGGAACCGTGTGTACGGCCATCGGCAGAAGAAGATTTCCCGCAGCGAAGGCGGCGCAAAAAAGATAGAGCTTCATGTCCGCGAGTCGGCGCTGCGCCGGCACAAACGGTTTTTCAAAAATCGCCTGTAATTGCATTGAAGACACCTCAATCTGAAATTTTGTTCAGCCGTTTCCGCGCTGAAGAATACTCGAGTAATAAACCTTCGAGTAAACTCTAAGGCAAGTTCTTTTTTATCATTTATTTGCGCGGGGGGATTTCTGTAACAATCTTCGCTGCGGGTCAGCGGCGGCATGCTGCGCCGTTTTTTGCTTGCAATTTGTGTTTTCTGCCGCCGCTATAAATGAGTCAGCTCGTCCTTTTCATTCCGCACGTCTTCGTTGTACCATTAATTTAAAACGATGATCCGGGCAGAGCTGCAATTCTAAGCGGCAGGTGAAAAAATGTTTGATCGTGTTTCTTACAAAAAAAGCGCAAAAGAACTCTTAAAGGGCAACTGGAAGCAGCCCCTCCTTGTCATGCTTGTCTGCCTCGGGGTGAGTCTGCTCATCAGCTCCATCGGCGTGCAGAACAAATCTCTCGAGAGGGCAGCGACACTGCTGGAGACTCTCCTGAGGGGAATCCTCTCCATCTCAATTTCATTCTTTTTCATATCGTTTGCAAAGGATCGCGAGAACACCTCATTTAATACCTTCGTGAACGGAGCGACATCACTTTGGCTTAAAGGTCTTCTCGCCCATCTATGGATTCTTCTGTGGGTCTTCCTCTGGGCGCTGCTTCTTATTGTTCCCGGCATCATCAAGGCGATTTCATACTCACAGACTTATTTTCTTCTGGCCGAGAATCCCAAAATCGGAGTTCGCAAAGCCATGAAGCTGAGCATGAAGATCACCAAGGGCCATCTCGCCGACATTTTCATCATGGCCTTAAGTTTTACCGGATGGTTACTGCTCAGCGTCTTCACTCTGTTTATCGGGCTGTTCTGGCTCATTCCCTACATGTCTCTCTCTTTTACCAAGGCATATCTCGCCATGAAAGATGAGGCCCTTCAATCGGGAGCGATAACCGAGGCTGATCTGTCGGATACCCCCTCTGAAAGCCCATCGGCGGCGGAGCCGGCAGCGCAGAACTGATTCTTCACAGCTAAGCTTTTTCCATGCGTGCCCAAAGACATAAAAGCTCCCTGAAAGGGAGCTTTTTATTATTCCGCTATCAAATCACCTCTGCCCGATTTTACTCTCCTTCTCCATCCGGGAGTACCACTCTATCTTGCTGTTAATGCGCTCAAAGGCATCCCGAAGTTCTTCAAGGCGAAGTTCGAGATTTGCCCGGTGATTTTCAAGGATGTGTTTTCGCTCGGTAATTGTGCGGTCTCCCTGAATTGAAAGCTGGGCGATCGCCCGAATCTCGGCGATCGGCATGCCCGTTTTGCGCAGACAGTTGACAAGCCGAAGCCAGCCGATATCACCCTCCGCAAAAACGCGGTTACCGTTATAGTCACGCTTCACGGGAGGTATCAGCTCCTCCTTCTCGTAGTAACGAATCGTATGCGAGGAGAGCCCCGTCATTCCCGACGCCTGCATAATTGTACAGCCATCCGCAAGTATCGCGCTTTCTCTTTCTGTAGTAATCATCTGTTTCTCCTGTTCGCAAGCCGCCTATACCTGCCAATCTGATCACAGCACTTCCTGCCGCGGGTAAGCCGCCCGGACAATATAATTTTTTTGCCGGCGGCCTCAATAGCAAGCCGGTTTTTGCAGCACAACAAAATTTTGCGGGGGGCGGTGATCTTAAGCTACACGGGGGGATTTCAGCGCAGGATTCCTCTGCATCAGGCGGGCGAGTCCAGAATATCCCTCACCTTATTGAGAAGAGCCCGAATGGAAAAGGGTTTGTGCAGAAAATTGACACCCGCCTCAATTACACCCTGATGCTCTATTATATCCGCGCTGTATCCCGAGACATACAGAACCTTGATCTGCGGATGGGTTTTGCCGATTATCTGCGAGAGCTCGCGCCCGTTCATCTCGGGCATCACAATATCCGTCAAGAGCAAGTCGATAGTTTCACTGACCGTGCTCAGATTTAAAGCCTCTTTCGGCGAACCGGCGGCAAGCACTGTATAGCCGAAACGCTCAAGTATTGTTTTTGAAAGTTCGAGTATTGACGGCTCATCCTCAGCGACAAGAATTGTTTCGGTGCCACCGGCCGCAGCTGTTTCGACATGGGCATCAAGCTCATCTGACGAGAGGTAAGTTCGGGGCAGATAGATTCTGAAAGTTGTTCCGATATCGAGTTCACTAAACACACTTACATATCCATTATTCTGCCGTACCGCACCGTACACCGTGGCAAGCCCCAGCCCGGTGCCCTTGCCGATTTCTTTTGTCGTATAGAAGGGCTCAAAAACATGCTCGAGCACTTCGCGTCGCATGCCCGTTCCCGTGTCACTTATGGTAATCAGAACATAGTCACCCGGAGCAAACTCACCGCCCTCGATAGAAAAGGCCTCATCGGCGGTGGTGTTTTCGGTTTCGATTGTAATGCTGCCGACCCCGCTTATCGCATCGCGCGCGTTGACTGCGAGATTAACAAGTATCTGATCGAGCTGCGTGGGGTCAATCTTTACCGGCCACACACTTGAGGCGGGTCTCCAGACGAGTGCGATATTCTCGCCGATCAGCCGGTTTATCATCTTCATCATGCTTGAAATCGTCTCATTGATGTTGATCACCACAGGCTCAATAACCTGTTTGCGGGCAAAAGCCAGAAGCTGACGGGTAAGGTCCGCGGCCCTTGTCGCGGCTTTTTTTATCTCAGTTATCTCTTCAGCGCCGGTCTGTGGATCACCCATCGACAAAAGCGCGATCTCGGCATTTGTCATGATAACCGTAAGCAGATTATTGAAATCGTGCGCGATGCCGCCCGCCAGCCTTCCGATAAACTCCATTCTCTGCGACTGGTTAAGCTGCGCGCGAAGACGTTCACGATCCTCCTCATTTATCTTTCGCTCATCGATATTGATTATTATACCGTGCCAGAGCGTGCCGCCGTCTTCCGTACGAACAGGCTTCGCGTCGCATGAAACCCAGATAATCTCATCTTCGCTCTTCATAAGGCGGAATTCAGCATGAAAGAAATTAAGGTTTTTGCCGCACCTGTTCACCTCGCTGATTACCCACTCCATATCCTCTGGGTGAATTTTGCGGAACATGGACTCTCCGTCCGCGAGAGCCTCTTCTACGGAGAGTCCGTAAAGATTCAATATTTCGGGGCTGACATACTGTACTGCCGAGCGGCCGTCGGGATGAAAGCGGTGCTGAAAGAGAACCCCGGGCACACGGCTTGCAAGATTAGTGAGAAGATCATAGCTTTTACGGAAAGATTCCTCCGCCTGTTTCCGGGCAGTGATATCAAGCACAATGGCGAGTATATAATTTTCACCGAGAACATCGATGTGCTCGAGATTTACCGCACATATAACCGGAGATCCGTCCTTGGCTCTGAAGACACCCTCCTCCTTTCTGACGAAACCATCCCGAAGGAAAAGATTCATAAAGCGTTCTCTGTCCACTTCAGGATTCGCGTACACCTGTTTTATATTCAGAGTTTGCATCTCATCGACCGAGTAACCGAGCATATTGCGGGCAGTCACATTGCTGTCGAGAATTCTGCCCTCCATATCCGTTATGGTTACACCCACACTCACCGCGTCGAAGAGAAAGCGGTACTTTTTCTCGCTTGCCCGGAGCGATTCAATAATTCTGTTCATTTTTGTTACATCACGAACAGTAGTAATAAGAACCTTTTCGCCCGGCAGCTCGAGCAGGTCAACATTCAGAAGAGCATTTATCACCGTGCCGTCTTTTCGCCTGAAATCGACCTCATAATCCCGGATACTCTTTTCTTTTTGCAGGCGTGCTACTAATCGCTCACGATCCTCCGCATTCAGATATGCGCTGCTCACCGGCAACCCCTTCATCTGATCCCGGTCATACCCAAAAATCTTCTCCAGCGCGATATTGGCCTCAAGTTGAATACCGTCCAGGCTGCTTATACCGATTCCCACTGGAACCGATTCAAAAATCAGCCGCGAGGCCGTTACACTTTCATCCAGCGCCTCCTCTACCCGCTTCAAATCAGTTATATCCTGAATGGTGCCGATGATGCCGAGTGCAGCTCCTTCTTTATCGAAAATGGTATGGCCCGCCTGCTTCACCCACTTTGTACGCCCGTCAGGCATGATAAGCCGGTGTATGATCTCATATATCTTGCCGCTTGTGCCCGAATCACTGATCGCTTTCTCAAGAACTGACTTTTCATCATCGGGAACAAAGCTCATCACCAGATCAAGCGAAGGAATCGTCGTCGCGGGAGAGAGTTCGAATAATTCGTAGATGCTTTCAGACCATTTAATCAGGCCGCTTTTACGGGAGAGCTCCCACCGCCCGACTCGGGCGATCCGCTGTGTTTCGCGAAGTACGTTACGGTTTACCTGAAGCGCCTCCTCGTCGGAAAAGCGCTGAAGCGCCGATGATATATACCCGCAGAAAGATTCCATTATCTGCCGCGAGTTTCCGTCATAGAGATCCCGCGCCCTGTCACACAACAGCACATAGCCCGCAGTAACGCCATTCACCGTCAAGGGGAAGGTCTCTGATGAATTGAACCCGCTTAACGCAGCCTGTTCGATGTCTCGCGAAATCATCGCGTCCGTAATAAGCTGCTCACAGTCCGCAAGAGGCAAATCGGCAGAGAAGAATGTATCGGGAAAGCCGCCTGAACTGAAGTGCCGAAGTGAGCCGCCGCTGATCACCCGCAGAGCTGCGGCAGAGCACCCGGCGGCTTTTCTGAGAATTTGTATAATCTCGTCGAAAAAAGCATCCCCGGCAGCCGCGGCAAGGCATCTTTTGAGAATCGCAATTTCATAAGATGAAGACCCGCCCTCTCCGCCGGAAAGAGCGCCGGCTAAGAGGTGATCCGAAGATGAATCTTTCATTACCGGTATCCTGATTACGATTTCTGAGAACTGTACCAACCCAATTATATTAAGGGGGGATTCCATTTTCAAGTTTCGTTTTCCGTTCAAAGGACTCCGGCAAAAAGAAATCCGCTGATGCGGAGAATTAACCGTACAAATCCCCCCGTACCTGATGACTCGACGGTAAAAATCTGGAACAGATGTACAGTATCAGGAGTGTTTTGGCCGATATAAAGAAGAGATGCCCGTACAGGCGGTCGACCGGTTTCGATTGACGCCCTGTCCTTAATGATGGTGCTACACTGATGAGACAATTGATTGCGATATTTCTTGCACTGCTCACGCTTGCGCCTCTCTGCGCTCAGAGTCCGACAGCCGAAGAGCTGAATAAAAGCGGTATTGAATACGGCGAGGAAAAAGAGTATGAGAGGGCGGGACAGGCCTTTGCCGAATCTGTGCTTCTTTTCGACCGCCAGGCTTCCCTCGCATGGTACCGCAAGGGGATGATCCAGCTGGAACGCGGTGACAGCGAATCGGCACTGAGCTGTTTTATCGAGGCCGCACACCGCGATCCCTCACAGCCCGAACCCCTCGAGCGCGCCGGATATCTCTATTACAGGAAGGGAGCCTATAACGATGCCGTCAAACACGGCGAAAAGGTGCTTTCTCTGGATCCTGAAAACCGGCAGGTGAAGACATGGCTTCCCGATGCCTACAGGGGCAGGGTAACGGCGATGCGCAAACCTTCGGGAGAGAACAAAGCCGCCCCGGCGGTGCAGAGCACACCCAGGCCGATGTTCCCCCCCTGCGGCATATATGAGAGCACTTTTTTTCTCGAAGCGTCAGCCTATGTGCGCACGGGATACAACAGTGAAGAGAAAAGCAAATACCGCTATATCAGTTCTCCGGGTCTGGTCACGAATTTTCCCTATACGCTTCGCGCATCCTACCGCCTAAATGAACAGTGGGGACTGCTCGGCGTATTTCAGAATCCCTATACAGGCAACGGCATGCCGCAGGTCTGCTCGCAGGATGAACGCTTAGAGGTTTTATTTTTTGCGAAAAAATTTGTTATAGGCGGGGGGATAACGATCTTCCACTACAAGGGGGACGGGATCTTCGGAAAAAGCGCCGATATTATCGACCTCAAGGGAGGACTCTCTCTTCTTCACCGGGGAAAGGAGGCTGACATCGAGCTGCTCTTCTACCCGAAAATTCTGATTCCCGACGGGACATGGAGTTCGGGAAAAACGATGGATGCTTCCCGTTTTCAGCTGAAATACCTGTATAAGTACTCGGGGAATTTTAGATTTTATTCAAGAAACGAAGTCAACGAGTACTATTTCTACGATAATGGCGCCGGAAGCGCCCAGTACTACGGATCATTTGTCGCGGCCATCGGCGCGCACTACGATCTTTACCGCCTCTTTCGAAGCGGTGATCTGCGTCTCACCGGTGAAATAGGAAAGAAGATACACCTGAACAAATTCAGAGAGGACAAGATATACGATTTCGCGAACGGTCAGGGCTACCTCGGATTGGATCTGACGGGCGGAGATATTTTTTCGGGATACCATTCATCATCGACCGTGTTCCTTGCCGGTGTTGAGGAGCGCTTCAGCGAGAACTTCTTTTTCGGACAGGAATTCGCAGCCGAGATAGCCGGCTTCAAGGCTCCCCGAAGTGAATTCTCCCTTCGAATTACCGGAGGGTACACGCTATGATACGCTCGAAACTGATCAGGACAGGGGCATTATTACTCTTCATGATTTTTGCGGCATCACCGATTGCCGCGCAGCAGGCCGCAAACGGGTACTACCGTGAGGGTGCCGCGGCGGCGCAGCGCGGTGACCGGGCCGGGGCTCTGGAAGGCTATTCAAAATCAGCCCTTAGCGCCGACCGGGGCGGAGCGGTCGCCTATCACAACATGGGTAACAACTATGAAAAACGGGGTGATATAAAAAACGCGCTTGTCAGCTACGAAGAGGCGGTCCGCAGAAATCCCGCGCAGATAGAGTCCATCGAACGCTGTGTCTATCTTCACCACTCGCTCGGCAACTGGCGGCAGGCAATCTACTACGGCGAGACGGGAGTCAGGGTCGATCCGCTCAACCGCAGGATCCCGCCGCTGCTGCTTGATGCGTACGCGAAGGAACGCGAAGGCAAGAATTTCTACTCGTTTGATAAAGAGCACAAATTTGAGCGCAAAGCGGAAGGTGATTTCAGAATTGAGATCGGCGCGAAAGGGGCGGCTGGTATTTCTGCCGATGACGGGGTCTCCTTTATCCAGGATCCGCTGACACTGACACCCTTCTATCTGAGCGGCAGATACAATTATACAAAAAAAATCTCTTTCCTTCTGAAGATTGAGAACCCTGATAACGGCTCTCTGCTCGAGGACACAGTATTTCTCTCTGAGCGCCTTGAGTTTCTGTGGCGCTCAAAGAACAGCGCAATCGGCGGCGGCATCTTTCTCAACCACTACTGCAACGACAACTATACCGAGAACAGGCTTCTTCTTCATGATATCAAGCTGGGGTTCCTCTACCGCTATGTTGACGATAAAAACGATCTGGACCTGGCATGGTATCCGCGCCTTCTGCCCTCGGACATGAGTCAAATTGAAGGGGCGTCATTTGACGCGAATATGCTGTCGCTCAATTACGCGTACGCCTACAACTCATTCTTTGATATTCTCACCGGGTTTAAATGGCGCGAGTATGTCTTTTACAACCATACGGATATACTTTCAGATTATGAGGGCATCTGCGACATTACGGGGGGATTGCGATTTTTTAACAACGCGAGATCAAACAATACCATCACAACAACGATGACCGACCGCCTCTACCTGCGAGACCGCGGCAATACACACCCCTACGATTCACTCAACGGTCAGGGATTTTTCGGCATCAATACGGGAAAGTGGTTCAAAGGCGACCCCCTATCAGGCTACCGGACAAATTCATATCTGCTGGGTTTCCGCTTTGACCAGTTCACTCACTCGCCCTTCGGGATCTACGAGAAACTTGAGTTTGAAATTGTGATGCCCAGCAAAAAAAGGCATGCGGTTTCCATTGAGATAGGCGGACGCGGTGATTTCTGAGAGAAACATTACACGGCCTGATCCCGGCCATTTTAATAATAGACTTGTTGCAAAACTGGATAAAGTAGACTCTTGCCCCGCCGAAGGCGGGGCAAGAGTCGCTTATATATCAGATTCGCAACAAGTCTAATAATTATTTTAGCTTTTCCCTGAATAATATCGATTGTATTTTGCCATAACTGCCGATATTTTAACGAGTCCTTGTACAACTGGACTGTTTTATGAAAAAAGCTCCGGAGGTTTGTGGAGATGAAACTAATGAAGATAACCGGCATCGCCGCAGCGGCAATATTGTCACTATTGATTCTTCCCGCGTTGATCGCGCAGACGCGGACACAGGCAACGACGCAGACGCAGTCGACGCAGCAGGGCGGCGGCTCGAACAGCGCGCTTCCCGCGCAGATGAAGAGTAATAATTTCTTTGAAGTGAAAAATGTCTCTTTCAACAAAGAAATAGACTTGAAGGGTCAGGGTGAGATTCTGCAGGTTGAGTTCGAAATCAACAACCTTCTGGACGTTCCGCAGGAGCTCTACATTCATGTAATGGCAACCAACGAAGAGGTTGTCTGGAAGCACAACACCTTTTATCACGCGTATGAGAAGGACGGGCAGGTACTTCTGAACTTCAACAAGGAACAGGGACGAAACCTGAAAAAGCAGAACATTGATATCCGTTACTTCAAGTCAGATCCCGAAGACAAAAGCCTTTTTGAATACGAAGTGAACAACAAAACCGTTTTACAGAAATTTCCGAAGAACAAGAAGGCCGGCGTTGACCGCCAGAACAACCAAGCCTACAAGCTCAACGACAAGATCATCTACAGCAACGAATTTCTGAGCAATTACCGGAGAAATTACTTATACTTCAATCACGTCACGGTGCTGATCTTTGACGACCAGGAGAATCTTGTCTACCGTCAGATCTGGTCGCTTGACGGCAAACGCCGCTGATGAATCACGGCATTGCCTCCAATCAATGAAAAGAAATTGATACTGATTTTCGCATGAAATTCATAACGCTATTATTTACCGGAGCATATACGATAATTCTCAAACACTCTTAGCGCCCACATTAGAGCCGATCGCAAAAAGCCCCGGACGGATGTCCGGGGCTTTTTGTATTTACGTCTGTCTTGTTCGCTTTAGTAATCCTCCCGCATCTTTAAAAAACCCTGCAGAGGGAAACGGTTAAGAAATGTCTGCAGTTGTAATCGCAGCAAATTAATTCGCCTGCGGTACAACCTGAATAAGATCGACTTCAAATATAAGTGTTGAGCCGCCGGGTATTTTCGGGGGCGCGCCGTTGTCGCCGTACGCGAGATCTGAAGGGATCACGAGCAGAATCTTGCCGCCCTCGCCCACAAGCTGCATGCCTTCGGTCCAGCCGGGGATAACGCGGTCGAGTCTGAACTGGGCTTCCTGCTGACGCTCGATAGAAGAGTCAAAAATTGTTCCGTCGATCAGCTTGCCCTCGTAGTGCACCTTTACTGTATCAGTGGGCTTCGCGTGTTTATCCGAACCGGGTTTAATAATTTTGTATGCAATACCTGATGCGGTCTTCTGACACTCTTTGTCTTTGAGAAAATCCTCGATGTACTTCTTGCCCTTCTCTTTTTCACCCTCAGATTTTGCGCTCATCTTGCGCTGAACATACTCATTTATTTTCATCTGATACTCTTCGGGTTTAATCTCAAGTTTGCCCTTGCTGTCCGTCGCGGTGTCCTCGATACCGCGCATGATGACGGCGAGCTCCTCTTTCGAAGGATTAAGGGATTTGATCTGCTGACCGAGAATTACGCCGATAGCATACTGCGTCTTTTGATCTTCCGTTTCCACTTTTGCTCCTGAATTATCCGCCCGCCCCTTGTCGCAGCTGAGAACGAACAGAAGCAGAAGGATCACTGTTGATAAATATTTTTTCATTGAATGGTCCTTGATATAATTTTGGTCACCATAGAAACACGGGAATCTTTCACAAGAGAAATATTGAACTTTCCGGCAATTTCTGCCTCTTTCGGCGGGATTGAGCCTGTTACTGAGGAAATTGACCGTTTCCGGCATCAGGAGATAACAAAGGCCGCCCAAACGGACAGCCTCTATTATTGGAGACGGCGGGTGTCGAACCCGCGTCCTGCAGAGCACAACTGCAACATCTACGTGCGTAGCTCCATTCATCTATTTTAAGAACAGAGCCGGAGAAGGAGCAACCCTACTCTGTTCCGATTCCCCTTTAGTTTCGCCTCACCGACAGAGAATTATCTGTGAAACTATCCCTCTGAATTTTCGCCGATAATTACCTGAGAGAACCGGACCTTACCGACGTGCAACGACTAATTACGCTGCAAGTGCTAGATTTTCATCTGCATTTAAGCTTAGTTTGCCATTATAACGATATGGCCGACCGACACGCAGTTACAACCATGACTAAACAGTCGAATCCAACTCGTCCCCATAGTTGTTTTGTACCGTGACTAAACTTTTGTTACGTTTTTTTGTCAAGAAGGAAGTTGCCTGGAAGAATATGCCTCAGAACGCAAAGAAAAATTGCGCCGGCTTTAAAAAAATTCTGCAAACCTGACGGCTCACTCGTATTCATTGTGAGAACTTTTCCGGAGGAAGGCAATGTCATTTATCGGGACGAGCATCAACATAGAAAAAAAACGGCTTTCCCGTTTTCAGAAAGCCGCGGAAACGATGAATATATCCGAGACCGATCTGCTGTCAATGCTGTTGGGAAAATCCCGGTCTCTCTTCGGTGATACTGCGGTAACAAAGCAGGCGGTACGCTACCAGAGGGACTACGACAAGGCGGATTTCGCGATACATCATGTGGTCTTTGCAGATGTCGATTACGAATTTGCCACAGGAAGAAGGTATGTGTTTAAAATTTCGGTCAGCTTTTTGATCAGGCTTGCCATTGATTTGTTCCTTACGGAAATACTACAAGAATGGTTGCTCAACACAGCTGACTCCGCCGGGAAGCGGGAGGAGTATAAAACTAACTTTCATTATCGTCACTTTGATATCCATCACGTTGATGCCGGCTTAACGGAATTCTGGATAATACCATGGCCAAAAAGCCGGTAAAAGCCAGAAAAACAGCGAAAACCGGGATCAGGCAACCACACCCTGCTTCTCGCTTCGAATAATTCCGTCCGGAAGGTATGAAAAACGCATAAGGATCATCTTGAACATCGGGTTCTGAATAATCTCCTTCACGAGCTCAAGTTCCTCTTTGTCAATAATAACGCCCTCTGAAAGCATAGTCTGCAATATTGAATCGATATGCGGCTGATCCTTTATCTTCTTCACGATATAGGCAATTCTATTCGTATTCCGAGCAGGAAGCGGAAGCAGCCTCTCCTTCTCTACATCGATGTGACTGGTGATATGGGAGATAAGTTTTTTAACGTAGTCCATCTCGTGAATATTGAATTCGTGCTTCTGTATGAACTCGCTCGCCTTGGCATTTTGCAAAGTCTGCAAGAACAGGGAAATATAGCCGAAAAGATCGGGATTCTTCACCAGTATCGAGCGAACCGTCTCTTCAGGTAGACGCATGAATCCGTCGAGAAACAAGTTGAGATCTTCCTTCTGGTTGAAGAACATATCGATATGCTTGCGGTCAAGTTTTGTCAGAAGATAATATGAAACGAGCCGATCATGAGAGAGTATCTGGGATTTCAGCAGAAGATCGAGATACCGGTCCTGATTCAAAAAGAAGACAACATTGTCAAGGGCATCCTCGGGAGCCTGCTCCGTTACATTGGCACGTGTGTAGGAAAAAAGAATCATGTGCTCGAGGATTTCTATCGAGAGATTGTTATTTCCAAGAAGCGACTGCACCTGGGGGATCTCACGGAAGAGTGTCAGATAATAGACGAGCTGCTCAAAGACCTCAGGCGTGTCTTTCTGCAGGATCTCAGAGATACAGAAATTGAATTCATCTTCGTTCAGTGCGATGAAAAATTTTAAAAGGGTGTGAATCGGAATACCCTTTTTTTCAACAAGAAGAAAACGGAGATCATGATACTTTTCGTTTGCACTTGTAGCCATCATTACACCCGCACAAAAGCATTAATGGCTCATTGCCGCCATCCTGCCGCATGAAGAACTTTATTCCTGTCAGATTATCAAGATAGTATCCGCAAGGCCGAGTGTCAAAGAGTTTTCTTCCGTCCGGCCTGTTTATCGTGAAGCTTTTCACTATCATGCAGCAGGGGGGATGAGTCCGGAAATCCCCCTTTTGTTGATTCAATAACAGTTAAAGCCTTGACGTATTGTGACGCAATTATTATGTGATCCATTGAGTTATTGTGCCGTTTTTCACAGATAAATGTTTTAAAATTGCCGTTTTGAAAGATTTGACTTGCACTTTTGGGTCAGTTTTTTGAAGTTTCGTCTAAATCTGGTTCCGTATATCTTACCGGAATATTAAACACTACCGTGGAGGTTTACATATGGCAGTAAAAATGGGCATAAATGGCTTTGGCCGAATCGGCCGCCTTGTGTTCAGGGCAGCGATTGAAAATCCTGAAGTTGAAATTAAGGCAATCAATGACCCTTTCATCGATCTTGAGTATATGAAGTACATGCTCAAATACGATACAGTGCATGGTCAGTTCAAAGGCACCATCGAAGCAAAAGACGGCAAGCTTGTCGTAAACGGCAAAGCAATTGCAGTTTTCGCAGAAAAAGACCCTGCGGTAATCGCATGGGGCGCAAACGGTGCTGATTACGTTGTTGAATCTACCGGCGTTTTCACTACCATCGACAAAGCACAGGCACACATCAAAGGCGGAGCAAAGAAAGTCGTAATCAGCGCTCCCTCAGCAGACGCACCGATGTTCGTAATGGGCGTTAACCAGAACTCTTACACAAAAGATATGAACATCGTATCAAACGCATCGTGCACCACAAACTGCCTTGCTCCTCTTGCGAAGGTTATCAACGACAACTTCAAAATCGTTGAAGGTCTTATGACAACAATTCACGCTGCTACAAACACACAGAAGACCGTTGACGCCCCCTCTAACAAAGACTGGCGCGGCGGACGTTCAATTCTCGGCAACATCATTCCTTCATCAACCGGCGCTGCAAAAGCGGTTGGAAAGGTTATTCCCGAGCTTAACGGCAAACTTACCGGTATGGCTTTCCGCGTACCGACTGCCGACGTTTCTGTAGTTGACCTTACCTGCCGCATCGAAAAGGCCGCTACTTACGACGAGATCAAAGCTGCGGTAAAGAAGGCTGCAGAGGGCGAACTCAAAGGCATCCTCGGATACACAGAAGAATCTGTAGTTTCTACCGATTTTATCCATGAGTCTCGCACTTCGGTTTTCGATGCGGGCGCCGGTATCGCACTCAACAGCAACTTCATCAAAGTTGTTTCCTGGTACGATAACGAGTGGGGTTATTCAAACAAAGTCGTAGACCTCATCCTTCACATGGCTAAAACAGATAACAAGTAATCGTTTCAACGACGTACGGGGGGATATTCAATCGCCCCGTACGTTTTTCCCTCTTCCCGGCCGCAATATTTCAACATCACCACGCAGCTGATCCGAATGATGAAATCATCTTATTCCCGCAGAAGTTAATGAAACGGCAAAAACGCCGCGTGCAATTTACGCTTGTTACATATGAGGAAATTTCAACGCAGGTCCGCCGAACAAATTGCATACAGTCCTCAGCGAATATTCTCCCAGGCTTCGGGGTCAAAAATATCGGGCTTCACCAGCTTGAATCGTTTAAGGTAATTGAACTTTGTCCGCTGATTCTCTTTTTCGTTGAAGGGAACGTGTACGACCTCAAGCGGAACCTTCGTCTCAGGCTCGGCAATCTTATTGCCGGTGTAGGGGTTTTCGCCCTCGAGAATTCCCTTGAATGAAATCCACGGAACATCGGCGGTCGTCATGAAGGTTGAATCTTCTTTCAGCGTCCCTCTTTCGCCGAAATCCTTGATCAGCATAAGGGGGTAATTGTACGCACGATCCCGCGAATCGACACCCGCCTTGCGCTCATCCGATATCAGCTTCGGAATATTCAAATCTCTGCCGTGATCTGAAACGATAATGATTCTGGTATTGTCATACACACCGCTCTGCTGCAGATATTTGATCCACCTGTTTACCACGACAAACACCGATGTGTCTCCGTAAAAATGTTTCGCGGATTCAATATCATTGCCGAAACGCGCAATTACATCGCTCCGGTAATCAATAGTACCGCTCAAATCGAGTTCAAAGTTTTCATTGTAGGTCCACGGCTCATGCGAGGCGTTGTTGAACATAAGCACGAAGTTGTTCGCGGCATCATCACCGATCTGTGTCATGCGGGGCAGATAATCAAGAACAGAGTAATACTTCACCGCCTTAAGCATCTCGGTCTTCTGCGGATGATATACGGCATACCCCTCCCTGGCAGAATCGTCAGATTTCGACCCCAGCAGCCAGTTTCCGCGGTCATAGATCGTTGTGCGAAATAATGGCGGTGCTGCCCTGAAAAGGGAAAAAACCGCCAGCTTAGCGGGAATATCATCGCTTCCCGGATTACTCTGAGGGTGTTCGGCAAGCCACTCTATATAGCAGATCTCTTTTGGATTTTCAAACCGGGTATTCTTGACATATTTGGTATCCATCACATCAAACACGGGAGTGCCGACATCGACTAATGTTGTGGAATAACCCGCTTTGTCAAAATTATACGGCATTATCCGCGCGGAACGGTTGATTCTCTCTTTCAATTCAACGGTTGACTTCTCACTGTTGATTTTCTGAACGGAATATTCATACCCTCCCAGAAGGGCTGGTGCCGCACCGATCGTACAATTTGCATTTGATACAACGTTCGGATAAAAGGTGAAACCGTCAAGATCACTGCCGAACGAGGGCACCGAAGCAAGCGCCTCGGCGAAATATCCGCCGACATAACGGTCAAGCATCAGCACCACGACATTTTTTCCGCTGCGCGAGAGCCGCATAACAGAAGAGACCTTTGCACTTTTGGATACTGCACTTCCCGAATGAGTCTTGTTGTACGAACCGATATTGAATGCCGATACCGTAACCAGTACCACGGCTATCAATACTGCCGCCTGAATGCACCGGTCCAGACATTCCTTCCTGATAACGAATATAATAAAAATCACTGCGCCGAAATGATAGACAAAATTTAATATTACCTGCATAGGAGGGACAATCAGACCCTTCTGAAAGACCAGATTACTCATGTCGCCATAACGGCCGTTGAAAATATACGCATTGCCCAGCTGAAGAATCAGAACCAGAAACAGGGCCGCTGCGGCACCCGGTCTGACTCTCTGCGGCAGAAGAAAATAAAGTGCACCAAGCATAACCGAAAATATAGCCCCCGCAATAATCGAAGGTCGTATATAATAAAAGAAGCTCTGCTCGAAATCAAGCAGTGACCCCGACTGAAGAACCGATGCCGGAATCGCCACGAATACCAGCAGGGTTATTCCAATCACACTCAGAAGAAAAAGATAAGCCGCATTTTTCCGCGAAATTATAATTGAGATCTTTTGTATCAGTGAATCGTACAGCCCGACTACGATAAATGATGCAATAAGCAGCGAGAGGATCGCAAGAGACGAAGTCTTATACAGTTGAACAAGATTCACACGGGTATAGTAGTTATAAACCAGCAGCAGCGAAACCAGCCAGGCGCAGAAGCTCCAAATAAAAAAATTAGATCCTTTTGCCGAGCAGGCAAAGCGGACAAAGAGCGAAATAAGAGATAGAGCCGAAACTACAATCACCGACAGAAAAAAAAAGGCCTCGACGTAGTCGTTACGATCGTTCCTGGCAAACGAAAGGTAATTATTCAAATACAGCATCAGTGTAAAAAGGAAAAAGCTCAAATACAACCAAGCGGGGACCGGGCTTTTCCCGAAACGCGACAGAAGAAAATCATATACCTTACGCAAAGGTTTCACATCACAGAGCAGAAGCGGCTTTTTCTCAAGCGAATACTGTTTGTCGGTAAACCGGTAGAAGATATTTTTTAAGAGTGAAAATATATTGTTGCATGTCCAGTAGAGAAGAAGTGCCGAAGGTGATTTGTACAGAAGAACAAGAAACAGAAGCGCGATAACGTATATTTGAATCTTCTCGCGATAGCTGTCGATTTTTTTACTGTACGCCGCCGAAGATACAAGATTGATCAGCGTCATCAGATAGGGCAATACATTTATCTTTATCATCTGGATGACCAGCAGGGAATCGCTCTTTGCAAGATTTCTTATACCGAGAAAGGAGACGCCTTTGAGAGGCTCGTAATTATCAAGAAGATGGTAGGCGGCGATAAAAAAAGGAATCTGAATCAGCAGTCCTGTCATCGAGCGCAGCGCATACAGGGGGTTATACCCGTGCTGCCGGTACAGCACACTCAAATATGAATGAAGCTCCTGTCCCGAAAAAACCTCCTTGAGTTCGTCTGCCCTGGCCTTCATTTTTTTCTGAATTGCGCGTTCGGCATCCTGCCACTTTTCGGCAATATGATAGAGCGGGAGCACGCCGATCGAGACCGTCATGCTCACCGCGATAAGTCCGATACCGTAACTTCCGGAAAGATGGTATACAAACTCGAGGACCCATTTCATCAGGCTCTCGAGAGGAAAGATCGTTACGTAGTAGAGGATAGTACCCATCAAAACCCCACAATAGCGGTGTCATCTGTTCTCAGACGAACGGAACGCTTCACGATTTCCTAAAAAACAAAAGCGCGTTTTCGCCATGAACAGAAGAAGGCTAAGATTGACAGGCTTATTGTCAATCCCCTTTTGCCGCGTCATTCCTCGCGGGCGGATTCGAAAGATAAACCGCTTCTATTCTTTCAACACGACCCCTTCATAAGGGGCGATAAAGCCGCTCTGTACATCGTCACCCGTCGCGAAGATTAGCCGTGTTCTGTCCACCAGCGCGCAGGGAAGCCTTTTCGCGGAGAAGTTCATGACTACGACAACGCTCAGCTGTTCATGGATTCTGCGGTAGGCGAGAATATCGGTGTGAACCGCAAGCAGTTCGAGCGTTCCCTCGTAAAGCGGCGGAAGCTGGCGCCGCAGAGATAACAGCAGCCGGCAGAATGTATAAAATGAATCGGGCTCCTTTTCGCTTTTAGCGACATTGTGCTGCACGTAGTCAGGGTTGATCTTCAGCCACGGCTCGGCTCCCGTATTGAATCCCCCGTTAGCTGTAGAATCCCACTGCATGGGGGTGCGGCAGCCGTCACGATTCACATAGATATCAAGGGCATCTGTCAGAGTCTTTGGAATATGACGGTACCCCTGCGCAAGCGGATCCTTCGCTGTTTTGAATCCGAATTCACCCTCGCGCATGCCGATCTCATCCCCGTAGTAGACAACGGGGACCCCGCGTACGGTAAGCTGAAAAAGCACCAGAAGTTTTGCGCGCGCGGTATCCCCCCCTACCCGCTCGATCATGCGCCGCTGATCGTGATTGCCGAAAACATATACCGGCGAAAGGGGATAAGGGTAAGAGGACTCGTTCTTTATAATAATATTCCTGAAGAACTTTGCTCGAAACCGGTATTTGACAGTGTCGAAAAGAAAAATCAGGTTAAGCCCGTCACCGTTACCCAGATACTCACGTATTGTTGCGTCAGATCCCGAAACCTCACCGAGAAGAAAACGGCCGGGAAACTCGTCGATGACGGCCCGAAGCTCTTTGGCAAATTCATAATTTTTGGGATTATTTATAGTATACTTTTTGTGCTGAAAAAATCCGTCAGGATTGTCCGGGGTCGGCACGAAGGTGAGCGCGAAGGGATTATTACGGTATGACTCATCCTTAAAGATGCAATTGAATATATCGAGTCTGAAACCGTCAACGCCGCGCGCGAGCCAGAAGCGCACGGTATCGAACATCTCTTTTTTCACTTCGGGATTATGGTAATTCAGATCCGGCTGAAATTGAAGGAAGCTGGCGTAGTACCATTCAGCGCTGAGTGCATCGTAGTTCCAGCCGCAGTGGCCGATCATCGAGTTCCAGTTATTGGGCGGACGTTTCCCCCTCCCCTTTTTCCATATGTACCAGTCGCGGCGCGGGTTATCTTTCGAAGATGCGGATTCGATAAACCAGGGATGCTGATCAGAGGTGTGATTCATAACCATATCAAACACGATTTTCATCTCACGCCTGTGCACTTCGGCTATCAGCCGCTCGACGTCGCCCATCGTGCCGAAGTGCGGATCTATCGAACGGTAGTCGGCGATATCGTATCCGAAATCACCAAGCGGGCTCTTGTAAAAGGGCGAGATCCAGATTGTTTCAAACCCGGTCCTTCGGATGTAATCAAGTTTGGATACTATTCCCGGAATATCTCCGTAACCGTCATTATTTGAATCCATATACGACAGGGGATAAATCTGATAAACCGTTGTCTTCTGCCACCAATTCATTTTTACACCGCCTCACTGGTATTTCTGAATACAGCGCACAAACGGGAAAATCCGCTTCTCATCCCCGCTCTGCAACTTGTGAATCCGCATCCTCCGGGGCATGTCAAACCGGAATGACGATCCGGCCGTCTTTAATCACGGTCAATCCCGTTGATCGCGATGAAAACAAACTGCTCGATAATTTTTCCGCTTCCCGCAAGATTGCCGAGCTCAGGATGAAACTGCACGCCGTACTGGGGCCGCGAGCGGTGTCGCATCGCGTAGATCGGCGAGTATTCACTGCGCGCGGTGAGAATGAATTCCCCGGGGAGGGACTTAACCTCTTCACAGTGCGAGGCGAAAAGCATTCTGTTTTTCTCCTGGCCGTAAAAGATCGAATTGCTTTCAAGAATTTCAACCGCTACCGGCCCCCGCACTTTGAAGCATCCTCCGTACCCCTTCGCCTTGTCGCATCCCGCGCCGGGACGCACGAGATCGACCTTCGAACCGTACATCATCGCGATAAGCTGATGGCCGCCGCAGATGCCGAGCACCGGGAGCTTTCCCTCGTCAAGCACGACCCTGACGCCTTCAAAATCATGCATATCGTACTCCTCCCAGGGGGTCGACTGCCCGGTGATAATGATCGCATCATACCGCTTCAGATCGACGGCGGCAAGGTCGCGATAGTGCACAACCGTGACCGAGGCCTCCACATAATTATTGATGATCTTCTCGACCGGGGTGACCATCGTCAGATGATTTTTGTCAGCGCAGGGATTGATAATGGCAATAGAGGGTTTGCGGTAGACGATCCTCTCCTTTAAAATTTTTGCCGCCGGCAAAACGCTGTTTGACAGCGAGATGGCGCCCTTCGCACTGCCGATCTGTGTTCCCGCGGAAACACTCGTTCCTGCCGACAGGGCAAGCGGCGTAAGATTCTGATAAGTGGTCTCGCCCGGTATCGCGGAGTGAAGAATTGTTATCCCCCGGCTGCTTCTTCTGATAACGCGGCCGGATGCAGCCGCATAAACACGGAAACTCTCCGCGCCCTTCGGCGAAATCTCGAGCGCCCCCGCTTTTTCTAGCGTAACAACAGCGCGCATGTCGCTGCGATTGGGGACTTCAACGGGCAGCAGAATCTCACCTGCCGCAAGAAACGCCGGAAAAAACAGTATGAGAAATGAGAGCATAAACCGGAACTCTGCCGGAATTTTTCTGATGGTTTTTTTCATTGAATCCCCCTGCCGCCGCTATCAGAATCTTCCGCCCCCCTTAAAATCAAGATAAAATCCGCGCAGTACTGATTTTATCGCACAAAAAATGGATTTACAGTACACAAGAGCGATCGAGTATATCCTGAAACTTCTCTATAAACAGATCCAGATCGATAAATTACTCCGGAGCACCCGATGAACGATATTATCGTACTTGCCACATCCAATACGCACAAACTGCACGA
>Ga0209467_1001388_pt1 | contig 21563 bp, 17 predicted proteins | sample Higcelwee11metaG_FD_187175 | JGI IMG/M metagenome (GOLD analysis project Ga0209467, IMG submission 187175) | Freshwater pond sediment microbial communities from the University of Edinburgh, under environmental carbon perturbations - High... | ecosystem: Environmental > Aquatic > Freshwater >... | reverse complement strand
TACACGTTTTAGCAGGTTTAGAAAATGATGTCCATGTTTTACTAGATGCTCGTGCGCAAAGAGCGTATTATGCGCATTTTCATCAAGGCATTCCATTGATCAGTGAAAGAGTAATTCTTTTACAAGACATGACAGAATTAGATGTTTCGACATTAAAGATATTTGGGGATGGTCATTTAATCAATAAAGAAACGTATTATCCAAACTATACTCAACATTTTATGGATCTAAAAAAGTATTGGAAGAAAGTTGATAATGTACATGCACTAGTGCCTAGGTATTTAAAAGATAATGAGGCATATCATTCATGATTCGTGAAATGATTGTGGAGGATTTAGATGCAGTCAGTCTTATTGAACTAGACGCATTCTCTCATCCTTGGAGTAGAGAAGATTTTGAGATTGAGATTCTATCAAATCCATACTCAAAATATTACGTATATGAACTAGAATCGGAAATAATTTCATATGTTGGTTTATGGTTGATATATGAAAAAGCACAAATTACTACTATCGCAGTCAAAAATAAATATCGTGGACAGAAATACTCTAGATTACTGATGCAATTTGTAGATAAAATCTGTAACGATAACAATATTGAAGACTGTAGTTTAGAAGTTCGCATAAGTAATTTTAAAGCAATTAGTTTATATGAGAGTTGTGGATTTGTGATAAAAGGTATTAGAGAGAATTATTATCAAGATAATTATGAAGATGCTTATCTTATGGTAAAGAATTACAAAGGAGAATAACATGCGAATATGTGCGATAGAAACATCATGTGATGAAACTGCAGTTGCGATAATAGAAGATGGTCGTAAAGTTTTAAGTAACATTGTGTCTTCTCAAATTGATACACATGCGGCCTTTGGAGGTGTTATACCTGAGGTTGCATCACGCATACATATAGAAAATATTTCTATTGTTTTAGAAGAAGCAATATCTACAGCAAATCTATCAATGGAACAAATCGATGCCTTTGCGATAACTCAGGGGCCAGGTCTTGTAGGATCTTTACATGTAGGAATAATAGCTGCAAAAACACTAGCGTGGTACTATGATAAGCCACTAATCCCTATACATCACATAACAGGTCATATTTATGCGAATCAATTTGTGGATGATTTACAATATCCTTTATTAGCACTTGTTGTGTCAGGGGGACACACTGAGCTTGTTTTATTAAAAGAAGAGTATAACTTTGAAATTCTTGGTTCGACTCAGGATGACGCAATCGGTGAGGCTTATGATAAGGTTGCACGTGTAATGGGTTTATCTTATCCTGGTGGACCTCAAATAGACCTATTAGCAAAACAAGGAAAACCAAACTATAAACTGCCTAAAGTAAAGACACAGAATCCACTTGATTTTAGCTTTAGTGGTTTAAAATCTGCAGTTCTACAGTTAATTCAAAAAAATAGAGATAATTTAAATCATGCGGATCTAGCTTATGCTTTTCAAGAAGCTGTGCTAAATGAAGTGATAGAAAAGACAAAGATTGCTTTAAACCAATATTCTGTTAAACATTTTGTTTTAGCAGGTGGCGTAGCCGCAAACTCAAGACTAAGAGAGAGAGTTAACGCATTAAAACAAGATTATCCAAAGCTAAAGATTACGATACCACCAATGTGGTGTTGTACAGATAATGCGGCTATGATCGGTGCTGTCGCTTATGTAGCATATAATCATGGTGTTAGAGGCGATTTAAGTATTAGTGCAAATCCTGGGCTCGATTATGCGTGAAGATTATGAAAATATTCACAAACTAGAGTGCTTATGGTAAAATATTGCTAGGTGATAAAAAAATGAACAGTTTAAAACAAATTGTACCAAAGGCAACCTTACAAAGGTTCCCAGTTTATTTAAAAGCACTACGTAAATTAGACAATTTAGGTGTGCAAAGAATTATGTCGCGAGAACTATCTGAATTTGTTGATATAGAACCAACTACAATCAGACGAGATTTCTCATTTTTAGGCTCACTTGGTAAACAAGGTTATGGGTATGATGTAAGTGCACTCATTGAGGTGTTTGAACGTCATCTTGGTGGAAGATTTGAAGAGAAATTAATTATTGTTGGGGCGGGTAATCTTGGTCGCGCACTCATGAATTATAATCGTTGGAATCATGTTGTAGGTGAGATTGTGTGTGCGTTTGATATTGAACCAAATAAGACAGGTGCTATGTATGAAATCCCTGTTTATCCACTAAGTGAACTAAAACAAAGAATTCCTGAAGGTTGTAGAATTGCAATCTTAACCGTCTCAAAAGATGTTCAAGAAACTGTTAATCTATTAATAGATGCTGGAATAAAAGGGATTGTAGACTTTACGCATGAACATATTCAAGTTCCTAAAGGAGTTAATATTAAAGCAGTAGATGTTGTATCAATGATTCAAGAATTAGTATTTGAAACTAATTCTATTTCCTAGGAGCTAAAATGGAAGCGTTAATGACAGTAAGAGAATGTTATGAGATTGTAAAAGAAGGCTCATTGATTGAAATTGAGTCAATGGATATTGTTCAAATCCAAGGATGGGTACGAACAAACCGTAGTAATAAAAATGTAGGTTTTATCGAACTAAATGATGGAACCTATTTTAGAAATGCACAACTGGTGTATGCGAATACTTTAGAAAACTTTGATGAAGTAAGTCATTTTTTAACAGGTACTGCACTTACAGTTATTGGTAAATTTAAGCTTACTCCAAATATGAAACAACCATTTGAGATTGAAGTCTCATCTGTAGTTTTAGAAGGTGCATGTGCACCGGATTATCCACTCCAAAAGAAACAACATTCTTTTGAATACTTACGTGAAATAGCGCATTTAAGACCTCGAACAAACACATTTAGTGCAGTATTTAGAGTTCGTTCCGTTTTAAGTATGGCAATTCATGAATTCTTCCAGAATCAAGGTTTTGTCTATATTCATGCACCAATTATCACAGGTAATGATGCGGAGGGTGCAGGTGAAGTATTTAATGTAACTACACGCACTGATGCGAATTATGAAGAAGATTTCTTTGGTAAAAAAGCGAGTTTAACCGTATCTGGACAACTTCAAGCTGAAGCATTTGCGCTTGCGTTTAGAGATGTTTATACCTTTGGGCCAACATTCAGAGCCGAAAATAGTAATACCGCAAGACATGCGAGTGAATTTTGGATGATTGAACCTGAAATTGCATTTGCGGATTTAGATGATGATATGAATTTAATTGAGGATATGGTCAAGAGTTGTATTCAATATGTACTAGAGAATGCGGAAGAAGAATTGAAGTTCTTTAATGAAAGAATAGATACAACGCTTCTAGAAAGATTGAACCTTGTCTTAGAAATGCCATTTGCGCGGATGTCATATACAGAAGCAATTGAACATTTAAAAAATGCGCCAGTTAAATTTGAGTACCCAGTTGAATGGGGGACAGACTTACAATCAGAACATGAACGATATATCTGTGAACAAATTATAAAAGGTCCAGTTTTCTTAACAAACTATCCTAAAGATATAAAAGCATTCTACATGCGTTTAAATGATGATCAAAAAACAGTAGCTGCATGTGATTTACTTGTTCCAGCAATTGGGGAATTAGTTGGTGGATCTCAACGTGAAGAACGATATGATTTCTTAAAAAATCGTATGCAAGAGATGAATATACATGAAGAAAGTTTACAGTGGTATTTAGACTTGCGCCGATTTGGCGGTTGTCAACATGCTGGCTTTGGTTTAGGACTTGACCGTTTCTTAATGTACATAACAGGAATGCAAAATATTCGTGATGTATTACCTTTTGCAAGAACGCCTAAAAACCTAGATTACTAAGGAGGTTTAAATGGTCTATCAACCAAGAGTTGTCCCGAAAAAAAGAAGGAAATTAAAATGGCGGGTAATAATCCCGTCTTTTATCTTGATTACATTAATTGTTTATATAATGTATAACCTACTCTTTCCAAAAGACTTACTGATTGAAGCACCAGGATTTGTCATATGTGATTATAGTCAAACTAAAACACAATCTGTATTAAATCAATTAACATATGAAGATAAAATTGAATTAAATGATTATCTTTTTTATGGAGAAACATTGAATATTTATAATTCGAAATATGATATTAATACAATAGATTATTTTGTCGGTAAAACAATCAAATTAAGAGATATATGTAATGGGAATGAATGGGTCTACATGTTAGGTAAGAATGTAGATGAACAGATACCGATTGAGAACTTACCTGTAGGTTTCTATGAAGTGTTTGTGGTAGATAATTTAAAAGAAAAACGCTTAGTAACATCTGAAGAATTGTATGATGAGTTTTATACTGTTCGTCGTGATGGCTTAAGTAAGAAAGTAGATATCATTTCAGATAAAGATTTATTAAAAGATGAAGAAGATTCTTTACCTATTATGGATGATAATTACTTTTATATACGTATACTAGATCAAACCTTAGAAGAAGATAATCCAGAAATATATGATGTATACATTGATGCGGCACATAACACAATAAGTTACAACTATGTTGAAAAAGGACGAACTGCTAATAATCTTGTAGAGGCAGAGGAACTTTATCGAATTGCAGTATCAGTTAAGGAAAAACTCGAAGCAAAAGGATTAAAAGTACTCTTATCACGAGAAGCTGAAGATACAGTAATCAATCAATATGGAATAGACGGAAGATTATACAAAGCTTATCAAGCTAATGTTAAACATTATATCGAACTAAACTTAAACTTCACTACAAACGAAGATACTCGAGGGAGTAGAATTATATATTCATCCTATTCTACCAATAAATTCGCGACTTCATTATTCAAATCATATTTGTTAACACCAGGACTTGTCGCATATGGACGAGAAACAAATAGTAATATTGCAGGAGTTTTGTCTTCTAGTCGATACAATAATTTAGATTCCTATCCTGTTATTCGTGAGGCTGGTGGAAGGATTCTTTCAGCGGGAACGATATCAGATTTAGCAAAAGAACAAAATAGTGAATTCAATAAAGAAGAAAGAAATGGTATGCAATCAGTTAGTCTAGAATTATTCTTTGTTTCAAGTCCACTTGATGTAAGTGTCTACCAAAATGAATTTGAAACACTAACAACAAATATAGCCAATGGCTATCTAAAATACCTAGGAATCGAATAAAATGACGTTACAATTATCCCGTGCTTCAAAATCTTTTGGGGCAGATGAAATATTTGAGAATATTAATTTTGAAATAAAACCAAATGATAAGATTGCGATTATAGGAAGAAATGGTTGTGGGAAAACAACTTTATTAAAAATACTTGCCCAAGAACTAGAGTTAAATAGTGGGGAAATTTTTAAACCTAGAGATTTAACAGTAGGTTATTTAGCACAAGCTAGTTTTAAAGATGAAACACTCATTGTGGAAGATTACTTTCTAAGTCTTTTTGAATTACTGTTTAGTTTAGAAGCTAGAATCGCAACACTTGCGGAAGAGTTAAAACTTAATACTGATGAACTGATTCTCGAGCAATTTTCGAAACTAAGTGACGAATATGAAAGACTAGGCGGGTATACGTATAAGCAGGAAATGATGACCATTTTCACTCAGTTCGGATTCAGTGAGTCTGATTTGAAGCGTAGAATTGGTGAATTTTCTGGAGGTCAAAAGACACGACTTGCGTTTGTATACTTACTCTTAAGCAAACCAGATATTCTATTATTAGATGAACCAACTAATCATCTTGATATGAGTACTATTGAATGGTTAGAAACTTATCTAAATCATTATGAAAAAGCACTTGTGTTTGTATCGCATGATCGAATGTTTATAGATCATGTTGCGAAAGTAATTGTAGAGATGGAGTATGGGGAACTAACAAGCTATCATGGGAATTATGCTTCTTATCAAACTCAAAAAGCATTGAATCAAGAGAAGCAATTATCCTCTTTCAAGCGTCAACAAAAAGACATTGAACGATTAGAACTACTAATTGAAAAGTTTCGATATAAAAAAAATAAAGCAAAATTCGCTCAATCTAAGATTAAATATTTAGATAAACTAGAGAAGATTGAAGCACCTAAGGAGAATAAAAGAAACTTTAAAGCAAGATTCTTTGCGAAGAATCGTGGTGGTAAACAAGTACTTACTGTAAAGGATTTAGAGATTGGTTATCATGAACGTTTAGCACTTATCAATCTTGACTTAATACATGGTCAACATTGTGCTGTAGTTGGACCTAATGGCCATGGTAAGTCAACGTTTCTTAAAACAATTCTAGGTAAAGTACCACTGCTTAGTGGTGAATATTTATTTGGTCATCAAATTGATATTGGATACTTCGATCAGGAACAAATCGAATATAAAAGTAATCAAACCATTATTGAAGATTTATGGGATGCTTATCCTGATATGACACATACTGAAATACGAACTGTTTTAGGATCATTCTTATTTACATCAGATGAAGTATTTAAAGAAGTTAATGTATTATCCGGTGGAGAAAAAGTTCGTTTAGCACTCGCGAAATTGATGTTAAAAGGGGCGAATCTACTCATTCTGGATGAACCAACCAACCACTTAGATATACCAGGGAAAGAAGCGCTAGAGAAATCGCTTAGTGAATATGAGGGAACAATTCTATTTGTTTCACATGATCGATACTTTGTGAATAAGATGGCTAAAGGGATTCTCAGCATAGAAAGTGGTAGAGCTGATTACTATCAAGTAGGAAGTCCCATCGTAGAAAAAGTTGAAACTGTTCAAGTAAATGAAAAAGAACAGAAAGTACAAGCTCGATTGATTAAATCTACTTCTAGAATAAATAAACTGATTCAAAAGTTAGAGGAATCGATTGCACTTAAAGAAGAAGAATTATCGATTGCACGTGAAAAACGCTTTGATCCATTCTATTACCATAATCATCTCAACATGCAAGAACTAGATGATTCCATTGATGATTTACATAATCAAATTAACGCTTTGATGAAAGAATGGGAAAGCTTGCATGAACAATTAAACAAAAGTAGTCAAGGCGAGTTGGATACGCTATAATAATATCGTTAAAAAAGGAGAAATAACTATGGGAAATTGTATCGTTGCTCAAAGTGGCGGACCTACATCGGTCATTAATGCGACTTTAGCGGGTGTCGTTAAAGCGAACCAACTGAATCCAGTGTATAAGACAGTATTCGGTGGATTAAATGGAATTGAAGGAATTCTACAGGAAAAATTCGTAGATTTAACACTAATGAGCGAAGAGGAAAACTATATTCTTCGTCAAACTCCATCCAGTGCATTAGGTTCATGTCGCTATAAATTAAAAAGAAGTAATGTGACAGATTTTGAAAGACTTTTCGAAGTTTTAGAAAAATATGATGTAGATACAATGTTCTACATTGGTGGAAACGATTCTATGGATACTGTGTTTGCGTTAAGTGAATATGCGGCTGCACACAATATTACCAATCGTCGTTTTGTTGGTTGTCCAAAGACAGTTGATAATGATTTGATGGTTACTGATCATTGTCCTGGTTATGCTAGTGCTGCGAAGTTTATTGCGTCAACTGCACTTCAAACTTGGTTAGATGTAAATGTTTATACACGTCAAGAAGTATTCATTCTAGAAACAATGGGTCGTGATGCAGGTTGGTTAGCCGCATCTGCTTGTCTAAGTGGAATTGTAGATTTACTTATATTGCCAGAAATTCCGTTTGATAAAGATCAGTTCTTAGGTGAAGTTAAAAAATGCATCGATGAAAAGAATAAATGTTATGTTGTTGTATCAGAAGGTGCTCGTTATGCGGATGGTACATACTTAGCAGCAGGTGAAGCCAAAAATGATGGTTTCGGTCATGCTATATTAGGTGGAGCTGCTAATGCTGTAAAAGATTTAATCTTAACATCAGGTACTGCGAATCGTTGTAAAGTTCAAGATTTAAGTACAGCACAACGTTGTCATGCGACTGAACAATCATTAGTGGATGTGGAAGAATCATTCAAATTAGGTATGAGCGCACATATGCGTTCTGCTAATCCAAGTTTCACTGGTCAAATGGTTGGAGTTAAGCGTAAAGATTCGAAAGTTTATGATGTTGAATACTTTGCGACTGCCGCAAGTAATGTCGCAAACCATGTAAAGAGTTTCCCAGTTGAATGGGCAAAACCTAATTACCGTGGAGTTACTGAAGAGGCAATTTCATACATGCGTCCTCTAATTCAAGGTCAACCTGTAATTACATACAAAGATGGTGTACCTGCATTTGTAAAACCTTATTACTTTAAATAATTATCAGAGAGTTTATTCTATGAATAAGCTCTTTTTTAATGTGACATTAACACTTATAATGATTAAGAATGGAATATAAACATTAGTTTTTATTAGTTGGAAAGGGAATTTAATGACAATCAATTATGCCTAAATCAGGTAATTTGACATTGGCTGATTTGAATATCTATGAGATTAAACCAATTGATCATTACAGACTATTACCGCAGTCGATCAAAAAGAATTTATCTTATATAGGACAGTTAAGGAAAATAATAGTCTCTATCAAACTCTTAGTGAATAATTCATAAGCTTAGCGTTAAATAGAGTTGGTTTAAGCTAAATGAAATTAGATTTGAAACTAAAGAATTTGGCTTATTAATACATATTTATAGTAGTAATAATAAAGGAATTAAAATCGAATAAACAATCTCATAATTTTATATGATAGTTAAGAAACTTACTTATTTTGTGATTGTAGGATAGAGAGCTGTTTGTTATGATTTATAGGTACGCAATGAAAAATTCACTTTGGTCTAAAAATTTTACAATAATCACATGGGGAACAGTTATTTCGGCTATCGGTGGCGTTGGTCTAAATTTCGCTCTGAGCGTTTTAATTTATAATAAAACATCATCTACTTTATTGACCGCAATCTTCGCAGCAGTTACAATGATTCCTAATTTTGTCTTACCCTTATTTATCGGTCCTTTAATTGATAAATTCTCAAGACGTAAAATAATATACTTTTCAGATTTTATAATGTCATTTATGTTCTTTGTAATAGCATATATTACTCGAGATGGATTCTTTGATTATGGATTCTATTTGATTATTGCGATTGTGGTGAGTGTAAATGGTGTTATTTACAGTATTACCTATGAGAGTTTCTTTCCAGAATTAATTCCAGAAGGACAGATTCAAAAAGGTTATGCGATTAGTTCATTAATCTATCCAACAGTTAATACAATTATGTTTCCTGTTGCGGCATTAGTCTTTGAGAAATATGGTATTGCGTTTATTTTCTTAATGGAAGCAGTTTTATTGTTTATCGCTGCATGTTTTGAAACGCAAATTAGAATTGAAGAAAAATCTGTAATACTTCATGAATCAAAAGCACTTAACTTTAAAGAAATGGTAAAGGAAGGTTTAGACTATCTTAAAAATGAAAAAGGTATTCTAAGTGTATTTATCTTCTTCTTCTTTCTACAGTTTGCAGGGCAAGCGCTTGATGTTCTACTCTATCCATTCTTTGAGAATAGTCCAAATTTATCGGTTGCTCAATATGCCATCCTGATATCATTTGCGACAGCTGGAAGAATGTTTGGGGGCATGTTACATTATGTATCAAAGATTAAACCTGAAAGACGATTCATGATTGCCGCAATCGTGTACTTTAGTTTAAACTTTCTAAATGGATCATTCTTATTTCTAAGTTACTCCGCAATGTTAGTCATACAATTCATTATCGGTATTTTATCGATAAACTCCTATAATATAAGAATGTCTGCAGTACAGAGTTATGTGCCTACTGAAAAGCGTGGTCGAGTTAATGGTATATTTCTCATTATGACTACTGTAGGGATGTTGATGGGTAGACTATTATCAGGTTACCTTGGAGAACTGTTTGATTATCAATATATTGTATTAGCGATGAACTTTATTTCTTTACTTGCATTTGTATTTATTGTATTACGAAATAGACAAGCGATAGCAGCGGTCTATAATCGAAAAATATAGGAGGGCAAATATGCCGAAGAAAATACTTAATAGATCAGAAGTAGATGTAAATTTGACTTGGGATTTAAGTGCTATTTTCAAGAATGTGGATTCCTTTAATGAAACACTTAACTTAGTAATTCCAAAAGCTACGCATTTAAATGAAACCTATAAAGGCAAGATTAATAACGCAAAGATGATTAATGCTTGTATTGATGAATTAAAAGAAGTCAGTAAGCTAATGGTACTAGTTGGTACTTATGCAAGTCTATCTGTGTCGGTTGATCAAAGTAATGGAGAGAATCTACAACGTTTAATGTTTGTTCAATCGATGGGAGCTCAAGTAGGAAGTTTACTAAGCTTCATTGATAATGAAATCAGCTTTAATACTGAAGCGGCAATCAAAGAAGCGATTGAAACTAATCCTGATAATGCGTTTTTCCTTAAGGATATTTTAAGGGCTAAACCATATCTACTACACCCTGAAGTAGAGAAAACATTAGCTGCTTTAAGTTCAGCGCTCGAAGCACCTTACTTCATCTATAATCAAGCAAAATTAGCTGATTTGAAATTTGAAAACTTTACTGCAAATGGAGAAAAACATCCTTTAAGCTTCGTACTATTTGAAGGCGAATGGGAGTATGATTCAAATACTGTGTTAAGAAGAACTGCTTTTGAAGCATTCAGTAAGCAATTAGCGAATTATCAAAATACGATTGCTTCAGCTTATCAAACACAGATTCAAAAAGAAAAAGTACTGTCTGATTTAAGAGGTTTCCCATCCGTTATTGATTCATTATTATTCGAGCAAAAGGTAGATCAGGAACTATATAATCGCCAAATAGATGTTATCATGAGTGAATTATCTCTGCCTATGCGTAAATATGCTAAGCTTTTACAGAGAATTCATAAACTTGATAAGATGACATTTGCGGATTTAAAGATATCTGTTGACCCTGACTTTGAACCTTCAATAACAGTTGATGAAGCAAAAGATTATATCTTAAAAGGTTTATCTGTCTTAGGTGAAGATTATTCAAAAATGATTAATCGTGCATTTGATGAACGTTGGATAGATTTTGTACAAAACTCAGGAAAGAGTACTGGGGCATTCTGTAGTTCACCTTATGGATCACATCCATTCGTCTTAATTAGTTGGACAGAAAGAATGCGTGAATGTTTTGTATTAGCCCATGAATTAGGCCATGCAGGACATTTCTATTTAGCGAATCAACACCAAAATATCTTAAATACACGTCCTTCACTCTATATTATCGAAGCACCATCCACAATGAATGAAATGTTAATGGCTAACTACTTAATGAAAACAAGTAGTGATCCACGTATGAAACGATGGGTCTTATCGAGCATGGTTAGTCGTACTTACTATCATAATTTTGTGACACATTTACTTGAAGCAAGCTACCAAAGAGAAGTTTATAGACTAATTGATCAAGGTGAATCTGTAGTCGCATCACGACTCAGTAAAATCACTAAAGATGTCTTAACTCAATTCTGGGGAGATACAGTTGAAATCAATGAAGGTGCAGAATTAACTTGGATGCGTCAACCACATTATTATATGGGACTTTATCCATATACCTATAGTGCTGGATTAACTGTCGCAACTGTTGTAAGTCAGAATCTTATTAATGATGAATCCTATATATCTAAGTGGTTAGAAGTTTTAAAAGCGGGTGGTACTAAAACACCAGTTGAACTAGCAAAAATGGTTGATGTTGATATTACAACAGAAGCACCATTAAGGGAAACAATTCGCTTTATTTCTAGCATGATTGATCAAATTGAAGAATTAACCAATCAAATAGAATCAGAAGAGAATAAATAAGCCCGCAAGGGCTTTTTGAAAAGGAGTCATATGGAACAAATTAAATTAGATCATTGGTTAAAGTTTAAATTTATTGGGAATCTAAAATCGAGTCCTAATAATAAACGTATTAGTTATAGCGTGACAAGTACGAATCTTAAGAAAGATAGTTACGAAAGCAATATATGGATAATGGATGAAAATCGCAATTACCAGTTAACTGGAATGAATCAAGAATCAAAATCAATCTGGTTAGATGATGAGACAATCTTGTTTTCATCAGCTCGATTAAAAGAAGAAACAACATATCCTAAGACTGACTTTTATAAAATATCCGTCAATGGTGGAGAAGCAATTAAAGCTTTTACCATTCCATTAGCTGTAGGTTCGATTAAGAAATTAGATGATAAAAAGTATATTATCTCTGCCTCAACAGACATGCGTTATCCTAACTTATATAAAGAATCTGAAAAGAAGCTAGAAAAACATGCCGCAAAGGTAAAAGAAGCTGAATTTGCGACAGAAATTAATGAGATTCCTTTCTATTCAAATGGTCAAGATTTTACCGTATATGAACGAAATCGTTTGTTTATGTTTGATGAGTCAGACAATAAACTAAGCGCATTAACCGCAAACAACTTCAATGTAGCTCAGTTCGAAATAGATGAAAATAATCAATGTGTACTATTTATGGGTCAAACCTTTAAAATGGTTGAAAAACTAGATTCAGAAATCTATTCATTAAATCTCAAGGATTTATCCATCAAACAATTAAGTTTTGCCAAATATTTAATATATGGATTCAAACAGTTAAAGAATTCTATCATTGTATTAGCACATGATGGACAATTATTAGGACTTAATGAAAACCAACGATTCTATGAATTAAATGAACATGGTGAGTTTGATTTAGTATTCAATCCATATTATTCCATTGGAAATTCAATTGGTTCAGATATTCGCCTACAAGGTAGTGAATTACTACAAGTATTTAATGATAAATTATACTTCACACTAACCGTTGAAGATCATTCTAGATTATTAACACTTGATGAAGAGGGAGTTATAGAATCTCTTTGGGATGCGCCAGGATCAATTGATGGATTTGCGTATTGTGGTAATAAATTGTATACAGTTGGTTTATTTAATCAAGATGCACAAGATATCTATTTATTAGAGAGTAATAGTATTACCAATACAAGTAAGTTTAATGTCAGTGTCTTCGAAGATAACTATCGTGCTAAACCGATAAAGTTAAATGTAAAAAAAGAGAATCATACAGTAGATGGTTGGGTTCTATTACCTAAAGAATATGATGCGAATAAAAAGTATCCAGCAATTCTTGATATACATGGTGGTCCAAAAACAGTTTATGGGGAAGTCTATTATCATGAAATGCAAGTTTGGGCTAATAGTGGGTATATCGTAATGTTTTGTAATCCTAGAGGATCTGATGGAAAAGGAAATGATTTCTCAGATATTCGTGGTAAATATGGAACAATCGATTATGATGACATAATGGATTTTGTGGATTTAGTTATCGAAAAGTATTCAATAGATAAGAATAGACTCGGAGTAACAGGTGGATCATATGGTGGATTTATGACGAATTGGATTATTGGTCATACGCATCGATTCAAATGTGCTGCGACACAACGGTCAATTAGTAATTGGCTATCATTCTATGGAACATCCGATATAGGTTATTACTTTGCGTTAGATCAATCAGCTACACAATTTAAGTCAGATAAAGATTTTGAGAAACTTTGGTTTCATTCCCCATTGAAATATATAAATTTCATGAAAACACCGACTTTGATCATTCATTCATCCAAAGATTATCGTTGTCCAGTTGAACAAGGCTATCAATTATTGACAGCATTGAAACATAACAAGGTAGAATCAAAGATGGTTTTATTTCACAATGAAACACATGAGTTATCTCGCTCTGGGAAGCCAAAAGCAAGAATGTTGCGCTTAAAAGAGATAAGTACTTGGATGGAACACTATTTAATTTAGTTATGAAAAATTTTCATAAAGTTATTGGAAAAATTTCATCTTATGTGAAATTTACGTGTTAAATGAATTGACAGTACTTTTTTGACAACTTATAATTAAAACACAGTACCTTGTACTATATAGGAGGAAAAAAATGAAGAGAATTTTAGTATTATTAGCAGTTGCTCTTCTAGCAGTTTCCGCTTTGACCGCATGTGGTGGAACCGGTGGTTCAACTACAGAAGCTAAAGGAACATTTATTGTTGGTACGCCAAAATTAAATGGTGACTTTGTCTCTGGTTTCGGAAACAGTTCTTACGATAACAGCGTTAGAACTATGCTATGGGCATTGCCTACGTATACGACTACACCTGGAGGCGAATTCCTACTTGATGAAACTGTTGTTAAAGCAGTTGAAACAAGTTTAGATGACGCTGGAAACAAAACATATAAGTTCACATTAAACAGTGGATTAAAATGGTCTGACGGTTCTGATGTAACTGCTAAAGACTATGTGTTTGGTATCTTATTTGCAGCATCACCTGAATGGGTTGAAGCTGGTAACACAGATACTACTGGGGATTCATTAGTAGGTTACGCTGCATACCATGCTGGCGAAACTGAAGTGTTTGAAGGTGTTAAATGGTTAGCGGACCTTGAGTTCTCTGTAACTATCGGCGCTGAATTCTTACCTTATTTCTATGAAGTTGCTTATGCTGCATTTGGACCATCTCCAATGACTTCATGGGCTCCTGAACTAACAATCGGCGAAGACGGATCCAGTTTAGTGGGTGACGTTACTGCTGTTGCTACTCATGTTGCAACAACTGAACGTTTTGCTCCAACTGTAACTTCTGGACCATTCATGTTCGAATCTTTCGAAAATGATGTTGTTACTTTACAAGTTAATCCAAATTACCCTGGTGATTACCGTGGGGAAAAAGCAAAAGTTGCTACAGTTATCGTTAAATACGTTGACCAAACGACTGATGTTGACCTAGTAATCTCAGGAGACGTAGACTTAGTTGCTGGTGTTGTTGAAGGCGCTAAGATCGAAAAAGCAAAAGAATCTGATCAAGCTGACGTTGTATCATACAAACGTAATGGTTATGGTATGATCGCATTTGCAAATGACTTTGGTCCTACTGCAAATAACAATGTTCGTCAAGCATTAGCATACTTAATTGACCGTAACACATTCTTAGTTAATATCCTTGGTGGATATGGCGCAATGGTTAATGGTGAATATGGATTATCACAATGGATGTACAATGTACAAGCTGACACTGTTGAATCAACATTAGTTAACTACACATTCAACGTCGACAAAGCAAATGAATTGTTGAATGCTACTGAATGGGCATTTGAAGCAGACGGCGTAACTCCTTGGGATGCTACTAAAGCAGCTGATGGTTACTGGCGTTACAATGCTAACAAAGAAGTATTACAAATCAACCACTTAGGTACTACAGGTAACCCAATTACTGACTTAATCGGTACAGAATGGCCTAAGGGCTTAAATCGTGCTGGTGTTAAGTTCACAATTGAATGGCAAGATTTCAACTCTTTATTAGCAAACTACTACTACAGTTATGAATTAGATCCTGCTGAACGTAAATACCACAGCTTTAACTTAGCTACTGGATTTACAGAAGTTTACGATCCATACTACTCATACCACAGTGATTTCTTAGGAACATGGCAAAATGCTACTCAAACTAATGACTCACTATTAGACTTCTTAATGGAAAAAATGCGTGCTCTTGATCCTACAGATAAGGAAACTTATGCTGAATATTGGTTAGAGTATCAAATCCGTTGGAATGAATTATTACCAGCATTACCAATCTACTCAAATGAATATTTCGATGTATTCAATGCACGCGTTTCTGGTTTAGCTACAACTCCAACTTACGGTTGGGCTAGAGCAATTCTAGACGTTACTGTTACTGAATAATTGAATAATTAAGATTGAATTAGTTAAAAAGTGTGAGAAAATTAAAGGAGATAGGAAACTATCCCTTTAGTTTTCTCTAATTTAATGTGTGAAGGAGCTACCTATGTTTAAATTTTTATTTAAACGATTTATGTCTTTAATTCCTGTAATGTTTATCATATCAGTTATGTTATTTGGACTATTCAAATCAATGCCAGGGGATCCTGTTAAATTGATGATACCAGCGGGTATTAAATCTGAAGTCCAAAGACAAGCTATTTATGATCAAAAAGTACAGCAATTAGGTTTGGATAAATCATTACCAGAACAATATGTTCGATGGATTATAAATACTGCTAGTGGGGATTTTGGAACATCAACCTCGTTTAATAAACCTGTTGTCGATGTTATATCTACACCATTAAAAAATTCAATTAAATTGAATGTTTTTGTTGTAGTATTATCGTTTGTGATTTCTATCCCAGTTGGAATTAGATCTGCTGTAAAACGTAATTCTTTGTTCGATTCATTTTGGCAGGTATTTTCACTGGTTGGGTTATCCATGCCTGTATTCTTTATCGGGTTGCTTCTAATTTTCTTGATAGCTATAAATCTGAGACTCCTACCAGCTGGTGGTATGCCTTTCAGGTTAAATGGTAATTTTATTAACGATACCTTGCAATGGGCTAAATATATGGCTTTACCAATTATTACTTTAACAATTGGTAACTTAGCTGGTACGATTCGTTATGTTCGTAATGCAATGATTGAAGTTATTAGTAAAGACTTCATACGTACAGCTCGTTCTAAAGGTTTGAGTGATAAGGTAATTATCTATTCTCATGCGTTTAGAAATGCGCTTATCCCAGTTGTAACATTAGTTGCTGGTTCTTTAGTCGGATTATTTGGTGGAGCTGCAATTACTGAAACAATCTTTGCATGGAATGGAATAGGATATGTATTAATTCAAGCGCTTAACAGCCGTGATTATATGGTTGTATTAACAATGAATCTCTTCTATGCTGTATTGTCGTTATCGGCTAATATTCTAATGGATATTGGTTATGCGTTGGTTGATCCACGAATTAAGTTGAAGTAAGGAGTTAATATGAAAGAAAATTCTATTCTAAACGCTTTAAAATCTTTTGGAAGAACGCTAGCTTCACTGTTTACTTTTGGTAAAAAAGAAATTCCGGTTTTTAATCTTTCAGAAGAAGCAATTTTAAGCCCTACCAAAGTTATTATTCGTAATTTTAAACGTAACAAGCTAGCTATGTTTGGTCTTGTATGGTTTGTTGCGATGATAATCGTTGTATTTGGTGGTTCTGCTCTACTACCTATTGATTTATATGAAACTGAACCAGTACTAAGAAATACTCAACCTGGATCTGGTTATATTGATTTTCCATCAGTCTTAAATGATGTTGGAGTTGAAACAATATCTTCTGGTATTACTTACTCTGTTGCTTTAGCTGATAATGGAGATTTATATACTTGGGGTATAGATGTAAATAATGTTTTAAGTGTGCCAAAAGAAATAGCATCAGAATCGCTTGTTAAAGTTGTTTCTGGTGATCGTCATGTACTAGCACTAACAGCAGGTGGTAAGGTATATGCTTGGGGTAATAATAATTTTAATCAAGGTTCAGTTCCTTTTGAGATTTCAAGTCTTTTAAATTTAGAAAGCGCTGTTGATATCCTTGCAGGTGATCAATATTCTGGTATTCTAACGAATAAAGGCAGGCTTTATGTTTGGGGTAGTACTTTAGCGACACGTCTTGACATTGTTCCTAAGGAATTCCAGGGAAATATAATTAAAGCTGCAGCATCATCTTTTAACATCCTATTACTAGATAAAAATGGAAAAGTAGGTATTATGGGACAAAGTGGTACACCACTTGAAACTGCAATGCCTGAATTCTTAAAAGATGGATCAGTTCAATTAGTTGATATAACAGTTACTTTACGTACAGCTGCTGGTATTGATAAGAATGGAAAACTATATGTCTGGGGAGAAGATTTCAATGATTTATTGACACTTCCTGAAGGCATTGAAGATGCTAAAATAACTCAGATTGCTGCCGGTAGAGCGCATTTTATGGCAATTGATTCTGAGGGCAAATTATATACATGGGGTAGTAATAAGTATAATCAATCTACTATTCCTAACGAATTAGTTAATGAAAAAGTAAGCTATGTTTCTGCTGGATTCTACCAAAGTTACGCTGTGACTGAATCTGGCAAAGTATATTCCTGGGGAAATAACGGATTTCTTCTTGGAAGTGATGAATTTGGACGTGATTTAGCTCTACGTTTATTACACGGTGGTAGAGTATCTATGACTGTAGGAGCTGTTGCTGTTTTAATCTCAACATTTATTGGATTACTAGTTGGTCTAGTTTCTGGTTTCTATGGTAAATGGGTTGATAATCTATTGATGCGTTTTGCGGAAGTTATCAGTTCATTCCCATTCTTACCATTAGCAATTACATTATCTTCATTCTTACAAGGTTACTTAACACAAACTCAAAAGCTAATGATGATTATGATTATCTTAGGGGTTATTTCATGGCCAGGTCTTGCTCGACTTATACGTGGACAAATTCTGGCTGAACGTGAAAAAGATTTCGTACTTGCGGCTAGAGCATTAGGTATCCGCTCAAATACGATTATCTTACGTCACATTTTGCCTAATATTATTAATATCGTTATTGTTAGTATGACATTAAGTTATGCAGGTAGTTTACTAACAGAAGCAGGGTTATCCTTCTTAGGTTTCGGGGTTGTTCCTCCGTCACCATCTTGGGGTAATATGCTTAGTGGTGCTCAAAAATCTGATGTTATTCAGTTGTATTGGTGGCGTTGGATTTTACCGGCTGTTTGTGTTCTTATTGCTGCACTAAGTGTAAATATCGTTGGTGATGGCTTACGTGATGCTATGGATCCAAAAGCGAACGAGAAATAGGAGGTATAAAATGTCATTATTAGAAATTAAAAACTTACACACCTATTTTGAAACTCGTCGTGGATTGATCAAGGCGGTGTATGGTGTAACATTAAAAGTTGAAAAAGGTAAAACCTTAGGTATTGTTGGTGAATCAGGTAGTGGAAAAAGCCAAACTGCTATGAGTATCCTTCGATTATTTGAACACAATCAAAGAGTATTTGATGGTGAGATATTTTTTGAAGGAAAAGATTTAGTTACGATGAGTGAAGCTGACTTAAGAAAGATACGTGGAAACGATGTTTCTATGATTTTCCAAGAGCCAATGTCAAGTTTAAATCCTGTATTTACAGTAAATCGTCAAATCAGCGAAGTATTAATGCTTCACCAAGAAATGACGAAGGAACAAGCAGCTCAACGTACTATCGAAATGCTAGCATCTGTTAAGATTCCTAATCCTGAAGAAGTGGCTAAAATGTATCCATTTCAATTATCAGGTGGGATGAATCAACGTGTTATGATTGCGATGGCTTTAGCGTGTCAACCTAAGTTACTCATTGCGGATGAACCTACAACCGCATTGGATGTAACAATACAAGCTCAGATATTGCATTTAATGAATGAATTAAAACGTGAATACAATGCATCTATTCTATTTATTACACATGATTTAGGCGTTATTAACCAAATGGCTGATGATGTTGCAGTTATGTATTGTGGACAAGTTGTAGAAACTGCACCTGTTGATTATATTTTCCAAAACAAATCTAAATATATGCATCCATATACAGAGGGCTTACTTAACTCTATACCTAGTTTAACGAGTTCTAAAACAGAAAAATTAGATGTTATTCCAGGTTCAGTACCTCATCCACTAGATTTACCAAAAGGATGTAAATTTGCACCTCGTTGTAAATTCGCAACTGATAAATGTAGAAATGAAGAGCCACCTCTAGTTCAGGTAGAAACAAACCAAGCAATTCGTTGTTTCTATCCTATAAAAGGAGCACACCATGAGTGAAAATAAAAAAGTACTTGTTAGTATTCAAGAACTTAAGAAATACTTTCCATTAAAAAAGAAAAGTGTATTTCAAAAAGGTATCCTAAATGTTAAAGCTGTTGATGGTGTTTCCGTAGATATTTTAGAAGGAGAAACACTAGGTTTAGTTGGAGAGTCTGGATGTGGCAAATCTACATTTGGACGTACGATTTTACAACTGTATGAACCAACTGAAGGAAAAGTTATATATTATGGTAGAAAAGATGAAGGCGAAAGTTTAGCATCGCTTAAGAAAGAAGACATGCGTCATTTACGCAGAGATCTTCAAATTATATTCCAAGATCCATACTCATCTCTAAATCCTCGTTTAACAGTTGGACAGATTATTGGTGAAGGATTACTTGCTCATGGAATTTATAAAAATGAGAAGGATTCTGATTACACAGAATATATTACCAAAGTTATGGATCAATGTGGTCTTGCACCATATTTCATACACCGATATCCACATCAATTCTCAGGCGGTCAACGTCAAAGAATTGGAATTGCACGTGCTTTAGCTTTAAATCCTAAGTTTATTGTTTGTGATGAAGCTGTAAGTGCATTGGATGTTTCAATTCAATCACAAGTTATTAATTTATTAATAGATCTTAAGAATGAACATAAGTTAACCTATTTATTTATTACCCATGATTTGAGTGTTGTTAAGTTTATCTCAGACCGTATTGGTGTAATGTATTTAGGCAACTTAGTTGAACTTGCTCCGGCAGACAGAATATTTGATAATGCTCTACATCCTTATACAGAAGCGCTTCTTGAAGCAATTCCAAGAACAGATGTTGCATCTAATATGAAATTAAGTATTTTAGAAGGTGATATACCTTCACCAATCAACCCGCCAAAAGGATGTAAGTTCCATACTCGTTGCAAATATGCGACTGAGAAATGTAGAACTGTCGTTCCTAAATGGGAAGAAATCGAAGAAGGACATTTCGTCGCTTGTCACTTGAGGAGTGAAGAAGGTGTTTAATCGCCGACTAAAGAAATATACAAAAGAAGAAATAGCTGGTTACGAAGATAAACTGCGCAATACAGAATTTGAAAAAGGCGACCTTACTGCAATGATTATCGCAGCTATGATAACTTTTATTCCTATGATGTTAGTCGTTTTAGGAGCTATGGTATTTATTATTTGGTTGATTTTCTTAAGAGGTTAGTTAAATGATAGAAAACTGCAGAATGTGCAGTTTTTTTATATTAAGTTAAATTGAATAATAGTATGGATAATAAAATTATAGTTATTCTATAATTTAATCAATAATAATTAAATAAAGAACATTTAAACCAATATTTAGAATAATAAAAGCAAGTATTGATATAAAAAAACTTTGTCGAAAAATTAATCGATTTTCAATTTTATATTGAGAGTAATCATAATAGGATTTATATTTTTCTTGATTCTCTTGATCTAATTTATTGTATTTATTTGAAAACATTAGATATGTTTTTTTAAATGTATAACCAAATACATCAAAATATCCAGAGCTTGATAAAATGAGTAAAATGAGTAATATTAGCAGAATTAAACTAAAAACCCCAGTTGCATTTAAGAAACTTAGAGCAAAAGAATTACCGAGTAAAAAAAATTGTGCTAGAGCATACATAAAAGAAATCGTATATAAAAAGGTAAATATATAGATGGTTTTTCTCATAATACATTGAATTATATCATATCAGATAGAAAATAAAAAATGAAAAAATTACAGAAAAGATATGTAAACATGTAAAATTATTTTCACAAGAATTTCACAAATACATTGACAGTTTACATTTTTAACTTATAATAGTCCTATACACAAACAGTGTGGAAAGGATTATTAAGAAATGAAAAGACTATTA
>Ga0209467_1001387_pt1 | contig 21569 bp, 18 predicted proteins | sample Higcelwee11metaG_FD_187175 | JGI IMG/M metagenome (GOLD analysis project Ga0209467, IMG submission 187175) | Freshwater pond sediment microbial communities from the University of Edinburgh, under environmental carbon perturbations - High... | ecosystem: Environmental > Aquatic > Freshwater >... | reverse complement strand
CATTGCCTCGATGGCCATGTCCCCGGTGCCGGTGGCCACGTCAAGAATGGTCCGGGGTCTTATATGGAGGTTCACCAGGTCAACTGCCCTTCTTCTCCATCGCCTGTCAGTGCCCATCGACAGGATGCGGTTAAGCCTGTCATAATGCCCCGAGATGGAATCGAACATCGCCTCAACCTGCTCCCTGGGGGCTCCCTTATGTTGATTTCTTTCGGGCATCATTTTACATTTGCCCGGCAAAGATACCCTTATTATTGTTTACATTTACCCCTCTGAAACAGATAACCAATGAGAAAGACAGTACTTATCACAGGAGCAACCTCAGGCATAGGTGAGGCTGCAGCCATGAAATTTGCAGATGCATCTTACCGTATCATTATCACAGGCAGAAGACAGGATCGTCTTGATGTACTTTCGGCACATCTTGCCAGCAACTATAGTACCGAGGTCCTGTCCCTCTGTTTTGACGTCAGGCAGAAGAGTGAAGTAGACAATAGTCTTGGAAACCTCCCTGAAGATTGGAAGAAGATTGATGTCCTTGTCAACAATGCAGGTCTGGCTGCAGGATTAGGTCCGATTGACAAGGGCGACACGGACGACTGGGACCGGATGATTGACACCAACGTCAGGGGGCTGCTCTATGTCACGCGTGCCGTCTCTCCCGGAATGGTTGAGAGGGGTTCCGGGCATATTATTAATATTGCCTCCATTGCAGGCAAGGATGTCTATGAGAACGGGTCGGTATACTGTGCCACAAAACATGCTGTGGACGCCCTCTCCAGGGCAATGCGGATAGACCTCCTGAAGCATGGAATCAAGGTAACCAACATAGCCCCAGGGATGGTCGAGACGGAGTTTTCCCTCGTTCGTTTCAAGGGCGACAGCGAGAAGGCATCAGCTGTCTATACAGGCATAGAGCCCCTCACGGCAGATGATATTGCCGAGGTGATCTTTTACTGCGCAAATACCCCTGATCACGTATGCATCAGTGACCTCGTGATCACCCCGAAGGCGCAGGCAAACGCATTTACAAGTTACAGAAAAACAAAATAGCCATGAAAAGGACAATTTGTGTTGCATTCATTATTCCGGCACTTTTGGCTCTGGCAGCCCAGAGTCTTTCCGCAATCAACACTACAGACACAAGGATGATGACACAGCCTGCTGTCAGCGCATCGCATACCGCTTTCATCTATGCAGAGGATCTGTGGGTAATGAATGCCGACGGCTCAGGCCCGAGAAGGCTGACCGTGGATGAGGGAATCGAATCTGATCCGGTTTTCTCACCGGACGGAAAGCTGATAGCCTTCAGTGCTCAATATGACGGTAACACTGATGTGTTCGTTGTTCCTGTCGAAGGAGGAGTGCCGGTGAGACTCACCTGGCACCCGGGGAACGACATTGTCAGGGGCTTCACCCCCGATGGCTCACGCGTACTGTTTATGTCGGCACGGGCAGCGTTCAACGGCAGATATTCACAACTCTTTACCGTGGGCACCGCCGGAGGTTTCCCTGAGATGCTCGAGATACCCAACGCCCACGACGCAACATACTCACCTGACGGAAGCAGGATGGCATATAATCCTATCTACCCTGCACACGGACAGTGGAAGAACTACAGGGGAGGGACTGTATCGACCATCTGGATCTTCACATTTGCAGACCGTTCAGTGGTTAAAATCCCTCAGCCACAGGGAGGATGCAATGATATCGAGCCGATGTGGACCGGCGACAAAATCTACTTCCTGAGCGACAGGAACGGTGAGTTCAACCTCTATGTATATGACGTCATTGGAGCAGCCGTCAGCCAGCTGACGAAGTATGACGATTTCCCGGTATTGAAAGCCTCAGCCGGCAACGGCCGGATAGTATTTGAGCAGGCGGGTTACCTGCACTCCTTCGATCCGGTAGCGGGGTCAGCCAGGAAACTGACCGTCGGTATCGCGGCTGACCTCCTTGAAATGAGGCCCCGCTACGTGCAGGGTCCCAACTATATCCGCAACGGCGACATCTCCCCCACCGGCTCCCGCGTGGTCTTCGATTTCAGGGGAGAGATTGTCACACTGCCCGCTGAAAAGGGAGACCCGAGGAATATCACCCTTACAACAGGGATCCATGAGACATTCCCGTCATGGTCACCTGACGGAAAAACAATCGCATACTTTTCGGACGCCTCCGGTGAATATGCCCTTCATCTCAAACCGCAGGACGGCAAAGGGGAAAAACAGGTATTCGCTCTCACGGGAACGGGTTTCTATGCGTTCCCGAGATGGTCGCCCGACAGTAAAAAGATATGCTTCGTTGATAACGGCAGAAACATGTATATCCTGAACATTCAATCGGGTACAATCAATAAGATCGCATCTGATGAGATCTATTTCCCGGGGCCATTCAGGGGCATGTTCGGCGACTGGTCGTCAGACTCGAAATGGATCGTATACACCAGGATGATGCCGACCTACTTCAGGGTAATTTATCTCTATTCTGTTGACCAGCAGAAATCATTTCCCGTCACCGACGGGCTGAGTGATGCGTCTGAGCCCGTCTTCGATCCGAAGGGTGAGTGCATCTATTTCTTCGCCTCCACCAATGCGGGTCCGGTAATGAACTGGTTCGACCTCTCATCTGCCGACATGCGGAGTACAAACTCAATCTACCTCGTCACCCTGAGGAATGACATCATCTCCCCGCTGGCAAAAGAGAGCGATGAGGAGAAGGGCATCGAAGAGAAGTCTGATCAGGAAAAACCTGCGGGTGATGCAGCAGTGAAATCCGGTAAGAAGGATACAAAGAAACCGGCTGCTCCTGAGGTGAAGACCGAACAGGTTAAGATTGAGACTGACGGCATGGATGACAGGATAGTCAACGTGCCCGTTCCGGCCGGTAACTACTCCTCACTGGGAGTGGCTGCAACAGGCGAGATCCTTTATATTGTAAGGCCTCAGGGTCAGGGAACATCAGCTTTGCATAAGTACACTGTCAGTGACAGGAAAGATGAAGAGATAATGGAGCTTGACAACTACGTGGTCTCCGCTGACGGAAAGAAAATGCTGTACAACAAGGGCATGGTATTCGGCATCACCGCGGCAGGCAGGAAGCCTGAGCCAGGGAAGGGAATCCTTAACACCGGTGCTGTCTCGGTGAGGGTCGATCCTGTTGCCGAGTGGCCCCAGATATTTGACGAGGCCTGGAGGATCAACCGCGATTACTTCTATGACCCTGGAATGCACGGCGCCGACTGGCCCGCCATGAAGGAGAAGTATTCGCAGTTCCTCGATGACGTCTCCTGCAGGAGCGACCTTAATCGCGTGATACAGTGGATGTGCAGCGAGCTTGCTGTAGGACACCACAGGGTAGGCGGCGGCGACAGGGCGAGCTCGCCGCAGAGAGTTGCCGGAGGATTGCTTGGTGCTGACTTTAGTGTTGTGAACAACAGGTATCGTCTGAAGAAGATCTACGGAGGTCTGAACTGGAACCCTGATCTCAGATCGCCGCTGACAGAGCCGGGACTGAATGTTAAGGAGGGCGAATATATCCTTGCCATCAACGGTAACGATGTCACGGCAGACAAGAATATTTATAGTTTTCTGGAAAATACTGATGGTAAGATAGTTGAGCTTACTGTAGGCCCAAAGCCTGACTATGCGGGATCAAGAGTGATTAAAGTTGTTCCGGTTGGCAGCGAAAGCAGCCTGAGGAACCGCGACTGGGTGGAAGGAAACCTGCGGAGGGTGACAGAAGCTACGGACGGAAAGGTGGCATACGTGTATGTTCCAAATACATCCGGTCAGGGGCACGAATATTTCAAGAGGTATTTCTTTCCTCAGGCTGACAGGAAGGCAATAATCATTGATGAGAGGTTCAACGGTGGCGGACTGATTGCCGACTATTACATCGATCTCCTTCAGAGGCCGTTGCAGTCGTACTGGAACATGCGCTACGGCAGGGATCTCAAGACTCCCAGCGCCTCAATACAGGGGCCCAAGGTAATGATCATAGATGAGACAGCCGGCTCGGGAGGAGATATGCTCCCATGGATGTTCAGGAAATTCAAGGTAGGTACGCTTGTCGGCAAACGCACGTGGGGCGGTCTGGTTGGCACTCTCGGATTTCCCGAGCTGATGGACGGCGGAAGTGTCACTGCTCCCAACCTGGCAATCTGGACTGACGATGGGTTCATAGTTGAGAATGTAGGTGTGGAACCGGATATTGAGGTGGAGCAGTGGCCCGTGGAGGTCATCGGGGGAAAGGATCCTCAGCTGGAGAAAGCCATCGAGGTAGCCCTCCGCGAACTGGAGAAGAACCCTCCCGCTGAGCCCGCGCGTCCGGCATATCCGGTCAGGGTGAGAAAATAGTAGTCGCCAGTCCCCAGTCGGCAGTCGGAATTAAGAATTATGAATTATGAATTATGAATTGATAATCAGTTACTTGGACTGAGGACTGAAGACTGAGGACTGGGGACTGAGGACTGAAGACTGAGGACTGAAGACTGAGGACTGAAGACTGAGGACTGAAGACTGAGGACTGAAGACTTTAAACATTCATACACCTAAACTTTCATGTAACAGATATGTACGATCACAAATACCTTTTAGAATTCACTACCGAGGTCTTCATGCAGATCGGCTGCAGCCGCGGGGATGCCGGCGCTGTAGCTGCAGTGCTTATTGCTGCTGAACTGCGTGATCACTCATCGCATGGCATGATACGGGTCAGGGAATACTATGACCTATGGAAGAGCGGGAGGGTGAATGTCACACCTGATGTGAAGGTGGTTCATCAGACCCCTTCTACAGCCGTCGTCGACGGCGACAGATGTTTCGGCATGGTTGCCGGCATCAGGTCGATGCAACTGGCAATAGAGAAGGCCACCGTAACAGGCACCGGCTGGGTGGCTGCCCGCAACTCCAACCATTTCGGAATAGCCGGATATTATGCCATGAAGGCACTTGAACATGATATGGTAGGCATTTGCGTTACAAACGCCAATCCCCTGGTTGTGCCAACCTGGTCTGTCAGCCGGTATCTCGGCACCAATCCTCTTGCAGTGGCTGTGCCTGCGCTGCATGAGCCTCCCTTCGTGGCTGATTTTGCCACGACGCCGATAGCCCGGGGTAAGCTGGCCGTATCCGAGAAGAAGGGAGAGAAGGTGCCATTCGGGTTCGTTCAGGATGCCGAGGGTAACCCCTCCGATGACCCGGGCATACTTCGCCGCGGAGGCGGGATGGTCACCCTCGGAGGCGACAGGGTCCACGGGAGCCATAAGGGCTACTGCATGGCTGCCGTCGTGGATATCTTCAGTGCAGTATTCAGCGGTGCCAACTTCGGTCCCTTTGTACCGCCCAGCGTGGCCTACCTGCCAGTGCCGGAGCAGAAGGTGGGTGAAGGTACAGGCCATTTCTTCGGAGCCATGCGCATCGACGCCTTCAGGCCGGCCGATGAGTTCAAGGCCTCCATGGATGAATGGATCAGGACTTTCCGCAGCGCAAAACCAATTAAAGGCGAGACGAGGGTGTTGATTCCGGGTGATCCTGAAAGGGAGGCCGAGGAGCGTAATCTCAAATCTGGTATCAGGCTTGTCCCCGCCGTTGCCGCTGACCTGAAGGTAATCGCTGCCGAGCTGGGGCTGACTTTTAAAGCGGAGGAGTGAGAGCTGCCTGCCTCAAGTCTGCAAGTCCGTAAAGTCTAAGGTCTGAAGGTCTAAGGTCTCAGGTCTGAAGGTCTCAGGTCTCAAGAATTTGCGATTGACGATTTGCGAATTGCGATTAAATCGACAATCGAAAATCTGAAATCGAAAATCCTCTACTGCATTACCCCTACTGCCTCATAGAATAAATCCCTGCCCCCTGATAACCTCAAGATATTTTGCTGAGAAGAATTCGTTGTCTGCCTTCTTGTAACGCACGTCGGTGAACACCTGTGCGAGGCTCTTCTTGTTATTCTCGGCGATGAACTGCTGCGAGTCGGCCCGTGCCTCCTTATCACGGTAGATGTCGTCTATCATTTCCGGACTGAAGTCATGATACCTCTCCTGGTGCACGACAGCTTCCACCGGCAGCCGGTCAGGCTGATCCGGCACCACCGCCGGCCATCCCATAGTGACTGTCGCAACAGGCACAACTCCTGAGGGAAGTCCCAGTATCCCGATGATCTTGTCAGCATTGTATGTCGTCGTTCCCAGGTAGCATATTCCCAGCCCCTCATCTTCGGCAGCATTGCATACTGTCTGTGCCACCAGCAGTGCGTCAATGGCAGCCGTCATGAATGAGAGAAAATTGTCATAACCGGGCTCGGCTTCCCGCTGCCTGCACCACAGGTTGAACCGGTTGAAGTCGGCACAGAAGGTGAGCACAACCGGTGCCGCCGTAACCATCGGCTGATTGAAATGAGCCGGGGCAAGGAGGCTCTTCATCGCGGCATCGCGTGTAACAATAATACTGTATACCTGCATGTTGCCTGTGGTTGAAGCCCGCATGCCTGCAGTGAGTATTCGTTCCAGAAGTCCGCTCTCTATCTCCTCATCCTTATACTTCCTGACAGTCCGCCTTGTAAAATATTTGTCGTTCATCCCTGTTGCTTTTAATTGGCAGCAAAATAATTAAATAACGTTAAAAAATCCCCTGACAAATTTCCTTATCTTACCTTAGCGATAATAATAACAGACCTAAACAGCCTTAAATGAAAAAAATTCTTACAGTAGTTATGGTACTTGTGCTGGCTGGTTCATTCAGCCTGAATGCACAGAAGAAAGAAACAAAAAAGGATGCGAAGGGATCTGAGACCCAGATCAAACCTTCCGTACCGACCTCATTTTTCAGCGGCATCTCCTTCAGGTCGGTGGGGCCTGCATGGGCCTCAGGCCGTATTGCCGATCTGGCAGTCAATCCGTCAAATCATTCCGAGATCTATGCCGCAATTGCTTCAGGCAACATCTGGAAGAGTGATAACAACGGCACCACATGGAAACCCATCTTTGACAAATACGGGGCCTATGCCCTGGGTTGCATTGTCATTGACCCCAGTAACCATAATGTGGTATGGGCAGGCACAGGTGAAAACAACCACCAGCGCGCCCTCGGATGGGGCGACGGCGTTTACCGTTCAGATGATGCCGGTGCAAGCTGGAAGAACATGGGCCTGAAGGAATCGCGCCAGATCGGAGGGATCGCCATCGACCCCCGCAACAGCGATGTGATCTATGTGGCAGCAGAAGGATCGGCATGGGGACCCGGCGGTGAGCGCGGTCTTTACAAGTCAATCAACGGCGGCGATTCGTGGGAAAAGATCCTGAACATCAGCGATAACACCGGCGTCAACAATGTGGTACTTGATCCAAGGAATCCTGACATTATCTACGCCACCAGCGAGCAGCGCCGCAGACATATCGGCCTCAAAATCAGCGGCGGACCGGAATCAGCCGTCTACAAATCGACCAACGGCGGAATGACATTCAACAAGATCATGAAGGGCCTGCCATCAGGAGACATTGGCGGCATGGGTATCGCCATTTCACCGGTGAACCCTGACGTACTCTATATCATCGTTGAGGCGCAGGGCGAATCAGGCGGCTTCTACAGGACAGTGAACAGGGGTGCCTCATGGGAGAGGATGAACTCATACCACGCCAGCGGCCAGTACTACAACAAAATCATATGTGACCCCAAAGATGTAGACCGGGTTTTCAGCCTTGACACCTACACACAGGTCACCAATGATGGCGGTAAGACTTTTTCAAGGGTCAGCAACGAGGGACGGCACGTCGATGACCATGCCATGTGGATCGATCCGGATAACACAAAGCACTTCTATATCGGCGGCGACGGCGGTATCTATGAGACATGGGACAACGGCACGAACTTCATCTTCAAGTCGAACCTGCCCGTAACCCAGTTCTACAGGGTTGCCGTTGACAACTCCTATCCGTTCTATTATATATATGGTGGCACACAGGACAACAACTCAATGGGTGGCCCGTCGGCAAGCACAAGCAACGGTGTTACAAATGACGACTGGTTTGTAACACAGGGAGGTGACGGTTTCTGGGTGGCAATAGACCCGAAGGACCCGAACATCGTCTACACCGAATCACAGTATGGCAATGCCTCGCGCTACGACCGTAAAAGCGGCCAGAGCGTAAGCATCAAACCATTCCCCGGCGAAGGAGAACTGACCTACCGCTGGAACTGGGATACCCCCATTCTTATCAGTCCGCACAGCAATAAACGTATCTATATGGCCGCCAACTTCCTCTTCCGCAGCGAAGACCAGGGCAGCAACTGGAAGACAATATCTCCTGACCTCACCAGAAACGAGAACAGGGATAACTTCAAGGTCATGGATAAATACTGGCCGGCTGACGCAGTGGCGAAAAACAAGTCAACCTCACTCTGGGGAACCATTGTATCCCTTACCGAATCGAAGGTTCAGAAAGACCTCCTGTACACCGGCAGCGATGATGGCGTGATATCCGTGTCTGAAGACGGCGGCGGTAACTGGAAAATGATCAAAACCTTCCCCGGGGTGCCTGAATACACATATGTGAGTGACATACTGGCTGACAAATTCAATGCAGACATCGTCTACGCCACATTTAACAATCATCAGCGTGACGACTTCAAGCCATATGTTCTGAAGAGCACCGACAAGGGAAAGAGCTGGACCTCAATCAGTGCCAACCTGCCTGCAAACGGCCCGGTACATACAATAGAACAGGATTACCTGAACCCAGGCCTGTTGTTCCTCGGAACGGAATTCAGCTTCTACGTATCCTTTGACGCAGGCGCCACCTGGACAGAATTCAACAAGGGACTGCCTGCTATACCCGTACGCGACATAGCAATACAGGAGCGCGAGAACGATCTTGTCATTGCCACCTTCGGAAGGGGATTTTACGTGATTGATGACTACACCCCGCTGCAGAACTACAAGAAGGATATTATCGGCAAGCCCGGTTATATTTTCCCGGTCAGGGATGCAAAGATGTTTGTTGAGACAGACGAGTTCGACAACCAGGGGTCAATGTACTTCATCGCCAAAAACCCGCCCTACGGTGCAACGATAACCTACTATGTCGACACTGTTCCAAAAACAGACAAAGACATCAGAAAGGAGAAGGAGAAGAAGCTCTTTGAAAAGAATGAGTTCATTCCGCAGCCTACAGCCAGGGAGCTGAGCCTGGAGGAGAGGGAGATCAAGCCTTACCTTATCTTCACCATTACCGCCGAGGATGGAACCATAATCCGCAAGCTCTATAAGTCGGCATCCAAGGGTGTTGGCCGATTGACATGGAACTTCACGCATGCCGGATATCAGCCTGTCAGGCCTACTGACAAGTTCAGTCCGGTCTCTGAAGGTGACGCCCGTAACAGATGGGGAGGCGGTGGCATATCGGTTTTACCCGGCAAGTACTTCATATCGATGGCCATGTATGCCAAAGGTGAGGTGAAGGAACTGGCCGGTCCCGAGCCCTTCGTCTGCAAACCGCTTGACATTGTGACAATGCCTGCCACTGATGCAGCTGCCAGGGAGAAATGGCTTAAGGAGATGACTGCTTTCGCGAAGACTGCATATGGTGCAATGTCATATGCAGCCGAGCTCGATGGCAAGGTGAACACAATTATGCAGACTATTCATCAGACGCCCGATGCGCCTGCGTCACTGATGCAGGAGGCCTCAGCACTCAATGATGAGATGAGTGAGATCACCTACCTCATCAGGGGTATTTCCGTCGGTGCCAGCACCGAGGAGACACCTCCGTCGCCTGTGTCGCTTTCGGCAAGGCTCTCAGCCATGTCAAGATCGCTCTACGGTAATTCCGGCGACATCTCCGGCATCGCCAACCAGCAGTTCAGTATCCTGAAGAAGGAGTTCCCTGTTCTGCTTGAGAGGATCCAGAAGGCAGGTACGGCTGTTGATGCACTCAATGCCAAACTTGACGGAATCAAGGCACCGTGGACCTCAGGCAGGGTACCGAAACTGTAACGCTATCCGTACATATGCAAAAAAAACCGGTTCTGTGGACAGAACCGGTTTTTTTTAGTCATAAAGTCGAAAGCATTTGCGATTTGCGATTTGCGATTAAATCGATAATCGACAATCTGAAATCGAAAATTCCACTACTGCCTATTGCCTAAAAGCGTTTAGTATACCCATGACAGTATGGTGCCTTCCCGTTCCGGAAATAGTAATCCTGGTGATACTCCTCAGCCGGATAGAACTCTGATGCCCTGGTCACCTTTGTCGCCACCTTCAGTCCTTTTTCCCTGAGGGTGCCGAGCAGTTTATCGGCAACCTTCTTTTGCTCTCCGTTCATGAAGAAGATCTCCGACCGGTACTGATCGCCGATGTCAGGACCCTGTCTCCCAACCTGAGTGGGGTCATGTATCTCGAGGAACAGCTTCAGCAGTTTTTCATATGTTGTCTTCTGCAGGTCATAGGTAACCTTTACAGTCTCGGCATGCCCGGTAGTGCCGTTGCACACCTCGCGGTAAGAGGGATTTTTGACCTGGCCCCCTGTGTAACCTGAGACCACGGCCATCACTCCCGGCTCCTTCTGAAGAAAGTACTCCACTCCCCAGAAGCATCCGCCTGCGAAGAGAGCTGTGCCGTAATTGCCTGCCGGCAGTACTGCCGGAACAAAATCAAGCGAGATTGAATTAACGCAGTGACGTGTATTTTTCGGGGTGAATCCCTCACCCGTAAAAACATGTCCCAGGTGACCGTCGCACGAGGCGCATACTATCTCGGTGCGCCTGCCGTCAGCATCCCTGAGGCTCTTCACTGCACCGTTGATCTCATCATCGAAGCTGGGCCATCCGCAGCTGGCATCGAACTTTGTATCTGAGTGATAGAGGGCGTTACCGCACTGCTTGCAGAGATACGTTCCTTTTGCGTTGAACTTTTCATACAGGCCAGTAAACGGATATTCCGTTGATTTGCTTATTATTACCTTTGACTCGGCCGCCGTCAGGTCGTTGTATGCAGGCTTCCCCTGCGAATTCATTTCCTTTTCCATTGAAAGCATAAATATCATTGAGATTATAACGGTATAAAAGTAGGTTTTCATTGTTCTCCTGTTTTTTAAATAACAAATGAACCTGCTGATGGTTTAAAAAAACCTGTGTATCAAAATAATATTATGGCACAAATCTTGTTTTTAAAAATAAAGCTATTTTTGTCACAGACTTAAAGTCAGGTAATATGAAAAAAATTGGTTTAATAGTTGTTCTTGCATTTGTTGCTGCGCTAGCGCTCAGTTCATGCAACCGTGAAGCGTGCCCGGCGTACAGCAGCAATGATACGGATACGACCGAACAGGCAGGCTGAACATCGCTCCCTCCATATTGCCAGTCTTAACTTCTGCGGAAAGATGAAAATGAGATTGTGGCATGTTATATTGCTTATTGCTGTCTGCGGGCCACTCGCGGCTCAGGGAGACCTTGATCCGCAGAGCCGGCTTTTCTGGCGTGATGAGATATCAATTGGCGCTGCCCTCAATTCAAACGGCTGGTCGGTAATCTACCGTGATCTCCGCCAGATCAAACCATCACACAGGTATTTTATTGAGGTAAACGCTGAAGGCTTCAAACACCCGAAGGAGATTAAGCTTTCGAATTATTATTTCCAGAGTCCCGGAACCTTTGTCTTTGGCAAGCTCAACTCCACCTGGACTGTCGGCGCCGGTGCAGGGTACCAACTGGAGATATTCGAGAAGCGAGACCTTGGAGGTGTCTCGGTAAGCTGGTTTGGCGGCGGCGGAGCAACCCTCCTGTTTGCAAAACCTGTATACTACAAGATAATTGTACTTGTGGGTCAGGAGTCCTATACAATTGAAGAGCAGAAGTTTGACCTTACAATTCACCAGCCCCTTGATATCATGGGAAAAGCATCGTTCTTCACGGGCCTCGATGAAATCAAACTATACCCCGGTCTTTACGCGCGTACCGGGTTCAGCTTCGAATACAGCAAGAACGACAGGCTGACTCATGCCATTGAGGTAGGAGCTTCGCTGCATGCCTTTAACAAGGCTATCCCCATCATGGCCACTGAGGACAACAAGCAAATCTTCCCTTCCATTTTTTTCGGTTACCGCATGGGCATGATCCGTGATCCCATGAACCCGGGCGGACTCTTCAACCTGTTGCGCCGGCGTCCTCAGGAATAATTTACACCCTCCTTTGACCTCTCCTTTTTATTTTATACCTTTGTCGCTCATTTCAATAATCATATTAACATATTTACAATGGCAAAGATTAAAGTAGCAATCAACGGTTTCGGAAGGATAGGCCGCAATGTGTTCAAACTGGCATTTGAAAGGCCGGATATTGAGATCATTGGCATCAATGACCTTACCGATACAAAAACACTGGCTCATCTTCTTAAGTATGACTCCACCCAGGGTCAGTTCCCTGGAGTCACTCATGATGATCAGAATATCATCGTCAGAGGTGATAAAATCAGAGTACATTCGGAAAAGAACCCTGCTTCCATTCCATGGGAAACCAAGCCTGACATCGTTATAGAGTCGACCGGCATCTTTACCTCCAAGGAGAGTCCCAAGGGAGGATACGGTGACCATCTCAAGAACGGAGCAAAGAAGGTAATCCTTACAGTTCCTGCTAAAGACGCTATAGATGCAATGATAGTTGTTGGTGTCAATGATGACATGCTCAAGCCCGAGCACACCTGCATCTCAAACGCTTCATGCACAACCAACTGCCTTGCTCCTGTTGCCAAGGTTCTCAATGACAGCTTCGGAATAGAGATCGGGTATATGACCACAATCCACTCATATACAAATGACCAGCGCATCCTTGACCTTCCGCACAAAGATCTGCGCAGGGCCAGGTCAGCTGCTCTCTCACAGATTCCCACCACCACCGGCGCAGCCAAGGCTGTAGGTAAAGTCATCCCGGATCTCAAGGGTAAACTCGACGGTATCTCGGTAAGGGTCCCGACGCCGACAGGTTCACTGGTTGACCTCGTGGCCGTGCTGAAGAAGACAGCTACAAAAGAGGAGATCAACGCAGCAATGAAGAAAGCCGCTGAAGGTCCCATGAAAGGCATCCTCGAGTATACCGAAGACGAGATCGTCTCTGTTGACGTGATACACAACCCTGCGTCATCAATCTTTGATTCGCAGAGCACAATGGTCAACGGCAACATGATTAAGGTTCTGTCATGGTATGACAATGAGTGGGGCTACTCCGCAAGGTGTGTTGACCTCATCGTGACGCTTGGGAAAATGCTCTAAGCCTGTCCGGTATAAAAATAGCAGAAGAGGGTGCCTTTACGGGACACCCTCTTTTGTTTTCTATGCCGGAAGCTTTCAGAGAACCATCTGCACGTCCATATTTACGCCGGCAGCATCACGGTAATGCTCTCCCAGCTCATGCATGGCCTCGTCATCCTCCTCGTAGAGCCATGTGATCCTTATCCTGTACTGGGGAGCACGGTACCCGCTGATCATCCGCAGCACATCGCGCAGCGCCTTTGATGATCCGCTGTTGATATATTCAAGGAAAATCACTATTCTCAGCTTGTTGAACCGGCCGAGATGCCCTTTGATCCATTCTTCAAGTGGATTATATATCACGTCTGGCCTCTCGGCAATAGACCGGCCGGTGATGCTCAGCACATCCTCATCCGGATCATAGGTGATACGCGGTGTATTGTTTGACCCTGCCTGAATTATCTCCATACTCCTGCCAATTTATCCTTATTCAGTTCGATCAGTAACAGTGAAAATGCTAATCATTCATAACGCAGCGCTTCAATCGGATCAACAGCCGATGCCTTGACAGCAGGTAAATAGCCTGAAGCTATACCTACAATGAAGCAGGCCAGGACACCTCCTATGACCCATACCCACGGTATTGTAAAGCTTGACCCCATACCCAGCGATACCAGGTTGCCCATCAGAATACCCGCCACGATGCCAAGCAGGCCACCCATCTGTCCGATTATAACCGACTCAAAGAGAAACTGCTGCCTGATAACCGATTTCCTTGCCCCGAGGGCTTTCCGGACACCGATCTCGCGCGTGCGCTCGGTTACCGAGACCAGCATAATGTTCATCAGCCCTACCGCAGCGCCGAAAAGCGTGATCAGGCCTATAATGGTTGCAGCAAGGGTGACAAACTTGATGTTCTCCATCAGCATCTTGATGATTGAGTCACTCTTCTGAACGTTAAAATCAGATTCATCGCGCGGATGGAGATTGCGGACTATGCGAAAGATTCCCTCGGCCTCACTTGCCATCATGTCAAGGCTGACCGACTTTTGGGGCATCACACCTATATTATAGGTTATGTTCGGCCGCGAGAAGTACTGTCTTGCGGTTGTGATCGGAATGACAGTCACCTGGTCGCCACCCATCATACTGCTGCCCTTGGATTTAAGGACACCGATGACCGTCAGCTTCAGTCCCGGGAGGATTATCTCCTGCCCTAGGGGTTCAACCCCCGGGAAGAGAAACCGGACTATATCCTGGCCGATTATCACCACATGCCTGCTGCCGGCGAGATCCTCCGGTGAGAAATTCCTGCCTGATTCAAGCTCCTGACCGGCAATTGTAAGGTAGTTTTCATCAGAGCCGATAACGGCAATATTGGGGTTGGTCTTGTTGTTCCTGAACCTGTACTCAGCCATCCCGGAGGCATTGAACGAGACAGAGACCCATGCCGGCTCCCTGAACTTCTCCTTGAACTCCACGGCCTCCCTGTAGGTGATGTGCGAATGGTTCTTCGTCCTGTAGTGCTGGTCGCCCATCGTCACACGCATTGACCTTGAGGTGATTGAGAAGGAGTTTGCACCCATCATCGTGAACTGCTGCGTCAGCGTGCTCTTCAACCCGTCAATGGCCGTAAGTATTCCCACCAGCGCCATAATTCCGAACGCAATGATGGCCATCGTAAGCGAAGCCCTCACCCTGTTCGACCTGATCGCCTTGAAAGCAACCCTTATATTCTCATAAAACAACGTTAACCTGCTCACACTCTTCCTCCGGCTTGTAATCAAGGAACTAAGATACATCTTTTATCAATCTCTGCTTACGGCACAGAAAAAATGATGATTCCGATGATTATTTTTAAGTAATTAGTTGTATATTTAATTATTTAGTTATATATTTGTACTTATTAAATGTAACCCGATATGGAGATAAAGGAACTGACAAAGGCTGAGGAAGAGGTTATGCAGATACTCTGGAGGCTCAAAAAGGCATTCATAAAGGAGATACTGGAGAAATTTGACGAGCCCAGGCCGGCATATTCCACCGTCAGCACTATTATAAGGATATTACAGAATAAAGGATTCGTAAATTACAGGGCATACGGGAGGACGTACCAGTACTTTACGGTCATATCAAAGGATGATTACCGCAAGGTACAGATGAGCAGCTATGTGAGGAATTACTTCTCAAACTCATACCAGAAGATGGTTAGTTTCTTTGCCAGGGAAGACTCCATCACCGTCAAGGATATGGAGGAGATCATGGAGATGATGAAGAACAGCGAAAACACTAAAAGGAAAAAGTGATGAACGGCATGCTTGAATTTGCAATTGAGAGCAGCATCTGCCTGGCATTTCTGTGGCTCTTTCACGAGATCGCCCTTAAGCGTGACACAAGGCACAGCAGGAACAGGTACTTCCTCGTAGGGTCTATGATATTTTCCGTGGCTGTACCCCTGGTGAACATAAGAATTGATGCACCCGGGGCCATCCTGCCTGCAGGCGGGCTTATCTCCCTCCTGCTGCCTGAAACGGTTGTCACACCGGGAAGATCACCGGGAAACGCGGGACTGCTCTCTGTAATTCTGCCCTGGATTTACCCGGCCGGGCTCCTTGTGTCAGCCGGATTAATGTTAACCGGCACCGTGAGGCTTGTCAGACTGATACTGTCACGGAGGGGCAAGGGTAATATTATCCGCCTCGACTCTGGTAACATAACCTGCTATTCGGCTCTCGGACACATTTTTATCAGCAGTTCAGTTGCGGATGATGATGCAGAACGTATGATCAACCATGAGCTGAAGCATATAAGGCTGGGGCATCACTCCGATCTGTTTTTTGCCGGCCTCATCACAGCACTGCAGTGGTTCAACCCGGCAGCCCACCTGATGCGGAGGTCGCTCCTGGCAGTGCATGAATATGAGGCTGACAGCGAATGCATTACCGGCGGCGAGGATCCCGGTTCCTACCGTGAGCTTCTGCTTGCCTCCGTATTCAGAAGCAATGCTCCGCTGTTTTCAAATACTTTTTCAAAACGATCACTTCTTAAAAACAGAATAATCATGATGACAAAGAAAAGAACGGGAAGCAGTGCTTCCCTCAAGATGGTCCTGGCACTTCCGCTTGCCCTTGTGCTGATTTTCATGTTCTCCTGCAACAGTGGCAGCGAAGCCCGTAACGAGATTGCCTCCGTAACAGATCCTGTAACCGAAGTAGCGAAGGCTGAGACATCCGATGAGATTTTCGCTGTGGTTGACCAGATGCCTGTGTTCCGCAACGACACAACCTACAAGGAATTGACAAAATGGATGGTAGCTAACATGAAGTACCCCGCCGAGGCTTCATCCAAAGGGATACAGGGTAGAGTGTTTGTACAATTCGTTATAGACGAGCAGGGAAATGTGAAAGACCCCAAAGTGATAAAGAGTGCCGATCCGCTCCTTGACAAGGCTGCCCTTGAACTTGTAGCCGGATGTCCACAGTGGGCTCCCGGCAGACAGAACGACAAACCCGTGAAAGTCTCCTTCACCCTGCCAATATCCTTTGCGCTGAATTGATTTCAGATTCTCATTATCATTTTTATAACTTTGCCCGCGTGAAAACGGGCATTTTTTTTCCTGATAAGAGGATCCGGACCTTCGCCGCACTTGGCAAGATAATGTGCGACGGAGCTGAAGGAGTAACCGCCGGCAGCGCCGGACGATTCGCTGAGCTTACTGACACCCTGCAGCATACAAACCCATGGTTCACCCCTGACAATGTAAGGCTTGCCCTGTCATCATCCGGCAGAACCCTCACTGAAGAGAACCTGTTCCGGTGGCTGTCATCCTATCCTGAACTGCAGGAGGAACGGCAGCCTGTCACCGTGGGTGTGGTGATGGCCGGCAACATCCCGCTGGTAGGCTTCCATGACCTGCTCTGCGTACTTGTAACAGGAAACAGGCTGCAGGCAAAGCTGAGCAACAGGGATGAACCTCTAATGAGGGCGGTGACTGAAACACTTACGGATATAGAACCGGAACTGGCAACGTTCATCGGGATTACCTCTGACAGGCTTAAGGATTTTGATATGGTCATTGCCACCGGAAGCAATAACACCTCAAGGTATTTCGAATACTATTTCAGAAACATCCCCTCAATCATACGCCGGAACAGAAACAGCATTGCCATCATTGACGGGACAGAGACGCCGGTGGAACTCACGCTTCTGGGTGATGACATCTTTACCTACTTCGGACTCGGATGCCGGAATGTGTCAAAGATTTATCTGCCAGAGGGATATGACCCTGCCAGCCTGATTAGTCACTGGCAAAAGTACGATGCACTGCGTTCACATTATAAATACGCTGTGAACTATGACCACAACAAGGCGGTAATGATTGTCAACCGGGAGCCCTTCACTGACGGTGGCTTCGTTCTACTGAAGGAATCCTCATCTTTGACACCACCAATGGCTGTTGTACACTATGAGTTTTATCCAACCGCCGTGACGCCGCAACCGGAGCCAGAGGCTGCCGGAAGCATGCTGCAGTGCGTGGCAGGTCACGGCCATCTGCCTTTCGGAAGTGCGCAACAGCCCGAATTATGGGATTATGCAGACAATATTGATACTATTTCCTTCGTTCTAAAAAAAAATAGTAATCCGTGAATGTATATTAAAAAATATTAAATTGCACAGGTTGAAAAAGTGAGTAACATGGTTTATAGGTTCGTGGTATTAACCGATGAAGATGAGGCGTTTATAAGGGAGTTTGAGTTTCTCGAAAGTCAGACTCTGCTTGATTTTCACAATGCCCTGCAGGAGGAGTTGGAGTTCGACAAGTCGCAGATTGCTTCCTTCTACATGGCTACAGAGAGCTGGGAGAAGGAGGAGGAATTTACTCTGTTCGACATGGGCGCCGGTTCATCAACAATGGAAAATGCCATCCTGGAGGAGGTAATTTTCCGCAAGAACCAGAAGCTTCTGTATGTCTTCGACTTTTTCAATGACAGGGCCCTGTTTGTGGAATATGTGGGTGAGGTTAAGGAGGATGAAAATATGGAGTATCCCATCTGCACCAACTCCAAGGGTTTGCCCCCGAAACAGGTGACCTTCGGTGGTGTGGCCCGCAAGAAATACAACAATCTTGTTGTCACTGATGACGACGATGACGAGATAGACGAAGACGTCGTTGACGATGAGATATTCTTTGAGGGCGACGATGAAGAGGGGCTGTCGGAATTCGACAATATCGAAAACGTTGACGAGGAGGAGGAATAAACCCTCGCCCGTCTGATCACATGAAAAATACCCTTGTTGTGCTTCCCGGCCCTACCGGCGTGGGGAAGACTGATATTGCCATAGAGCTGGCCTTGCGACTGGGATGCAGCGTCATCTCATGTGACTCCAGGCAGTTCTACCGTGAGATGAGGATCGGAACAGCAGCTCCTGATGATGAGCAGTTGTCAAGGGTTAAACACCATTTTACAGGATTCCTGTCAGTGACTGATTATTACAGTGTCAGTCTCTTTGAGAGGGATGTGATGGCTCTGCTTCCTGCGCTTTTCGCTGAAAATCCCGTGGTTGTGATGACCGGGGGCTCCATGCTGTATGTGGATGCCGTATGCCGGGGGATGGATGACATCCCCGATACTGATCCTGCCGTCAGGCAGAAATATCTGGAGATGTACCGGACAGAGGGTATCGCCGGACTACGGCTGGCGTTGAAAATGCTTGACCCGGAATATTATTCAAGAGTCGATTTGCACAATCCGCGCCGTCTGATGCGCGCCCTGGAAATTACTGAGAGTACCGGCAGACCCTATTCCACCTATCTTACCTCCACCGCCAGGGAGCGCGATTTCAGGATTATCAGGGCGGGACTGACCCGTGAACGGGGTGAACTTTACAGGAGGATAGAACTCCGGGTTGAGGAGATGCTCAGGAAAGGACTTGAAGAGGAGGCTGCATCACTTATTGCACACAGGGGCCTGAATGCACTTAACACCGTTGGCTACCGGGAGATGTTCAGCTATTTTGACGGAGCCATCACACGTGAGCAGGCTGTTTCACTGATCATGAGAAACACCAGGCGTTACGCCCGCAAACAACTGACATGGTGGAACAGGGACAGTGAGATAAACTGGTTTGACGCCTCTGATACCGGAAGGATCATCTCCTGGACAGAGAGTGCCCTGAAGCTCTGAACACCGATCTAGACAGGCTCCCTGAGTCGGCGTATCACCTCAGCCGGATCCGACGACGAGAAGACTGAACTGCCGGCGACAAGCACATCAACACCTGCATGAATCAGTACAGGGGCATTCTGAAGATCGATGCCGCCGTCGACCTCAATAAGCACATCATAGCCGCCCTCATCAATCATACTTCGCAACTCCCCTATCTTGTTGATGCTGCCGGGGATGAAGGTCTGCCCCCCGTAGCCCGGGTTGACAGTCATAAGGAGCACCATGTCAATATATGGCAGGATATCCTTCAGGAGCATGACAGGTGAGTGCGGGTTAAGGGTCACCCCGGCCTTCATTCCAAGCCTGCGTATCTCCGTCACCGTACGGTGCAGATTCTGGCAGGTCTCGTAATGTACAGTCAGGTTCGAGGCTCCGGCATCCCTGAACCGCTCAAGGTATATGTCGGGATTGACAATCATGAGATGCACATCAAGAGGCTTGACAGAGAGATCCCGTACAGCCTCTATGACCGGAAATCCGAATGAAATATTGGGAACAAACACGCCGTCCATGATGTCAAGATGCAGCCAGTCGGCCACACTGTCATTGATCATCTCAACTTCAGAGGCGAGGTTTGCAAAATCAGCGGCAAGAAGTGAAGGGGCTACCAGGTGGCTCATGACAGGAAGATCTAAAATTATTTTATCACCCCAGGTAAGACTTTAGTATGCGGCACCGTGTCGTGAACTGAATACGTTTAATGGCCTTCTCCTTTATCTGTCTGACACGCTCACGGGTGAGCTTCAGCTCCTCTCCTATCTCTTCCAGTGTAAAGGGGTGTTTCATGCCGATTCCGAAGTAAAGCTTCAGCACCCTTGCTTCACGCGGGGAGAGTGTATTCAGTGCTTTTTCTATCTCGTATGAAAGTGATTCATTTATCAGATTGCGGTCAGGACTTGGAGTGTCATCATTCTGGATCACGTCATACATGTTGTTGTCCTCCTCCGAACTGATCGGGGCATCCATGCTCAGTGTGCGTCCGTTGGTGCGTATTGCCTCCTTGACATCCTCAGGGGCTATCTCAAGGAGATCGGCTATCTCCTGTGCCGATGGCTCTCTTTCGTATTCCTGCTCAAGCTTTGAATAGGCCCTGTTTATCCTGTTAATCGACCCGATCTTGTTAACCGGGAGCCTTACAATACGAGCCTGTTCGGCCAGCGACTGCAGGATGGCCTGCCTGATCCACCAGACGGCATATGAGATGAATTTGAAGCCGCGGGTCTCGTCAAATCTCTGGGCAGCCTTGATCAAACCCAGGTTACCTTCGTTTATCAGGTCAGGAAGGGTCATGCCCTGGTTCTGGTACTGTTTTGCCACGGAGACCACAAACCTGAGGTTTGACTTGACAAGCCTGGCGAGTGCGTCATGGTCACCGGCACGGATGCGTCTGGCCAGCGATACCTCCTCCTCGGGGGAGATCAGCTCTACCTTTCCTATCTCCTGAAGGTACTTATCAAGAGAAGGAGTGTCACGGTTAGTGACCTGTTTGGTAATCTTTAACTGACGCATTGACAATAAATTAGCGCACCATTTGCCATTTTTTAAAGCAAAAGCCCACAATTGTACTAAAATTTTCTCAATAAAACAACAGATAAGTACATTTTCATTAAGATACCATATGTAAACCATGTAACTGTCCGGCCAATTTTTCCGGCAGCTCTAATTTTACACTGGTTATTTGCTATTTAACTATTTTATTCTTAACATTGCACCGGAATACTGACGCGAGTCAGTTCATCCGTCGGAGGGGTCCTTTTCAATCCCCACTTCACCAAAAAATCAATCGTTTTAATTTTCTACACATTTCCAAAACATGCATGATATTCTTGAACTGAGCGAAATGCTTGTTCCCGAATTAAGGGAGATAGCTAAGCAGCTCAAAATTAAGAGGGCAGAGCTCCTTAAGAAACAGGATCTTATATACAAGATCCTTGATCAGCAGGCTATAGATGCTGCTGACACCCGTAAGACAGGCAGAACCGAAAGTCCGTCGACAGAGCGGCAGCCGGAACGTTCCGGGCAGCAGAAACAGCCTGACAGGCCAAGGGGGCCGCAACAGCAGCAGCCACCCAGGGGACCCAGACCTCAGAAGCAGGGGCAGTCGCCTGACC
>Ga0209467_1001386_pt1 | contig 21571 bp, 18 predicted proteins | sample Higcelwee11metaG_FD_187175 | JGI IMG/M metagenome (GOLD analysis project Ga0209467, IMG submission 187175) | Freshwater pond sediment microbial communities from the University of Edinburgh, under environmental carbon perturbations - High... | ecosystem: Environmental > Aquatic > Freshwater >... | reverse complement strand
CCACTCGTATCATAAATCGGAACCACAGGGCAAATCGGATCCTCAATATCCACCTCCCGCATACCCACACGGATATCCGGGAACAACTTACCTGCAACATAAACCTTTCGCGAATTCAAAAACGGTTTGTGAAGAGAATCCATCTAAACTCCTAAAAGGACAAAGAAAACATACAAAAACAATTCAACACACCACTCAAACCAGCAACCAAGCGCCTTCGCGACCAAGACATGCCAAAGGCATGCCCAGGGAGCAGAGATGAGCGGAGGACTCAAACCTCAGTCGCATTCAAAAAAACTCAACACCACTCAAACCCACAACAACGCATCCTTCGCGACCGAGACATGCCAAAGGCATGGCCAGGGAGCTGAGATGAACGGAGGATTCAAACCTCAGTCACAATCAAAAAAAAGTCAACACACCACTCAAACCAGCAACCAAGCGCCTTCGCGACCAAGACATGCCAAAGGCATGGCCAGGGAGCAGAGATGAACGGAGGACTCAAAACTCAGTCACACTCAAAAAACTCAACACCATTCAAACCAGCAACAACGCGCTTTCGCGACCGAGACATGCCAAAGGCATGGCCAGGGAGCTGAGATGAACTTCCCAATTCTTCCAGAGATGCAATGCGGTAAAATGAATTAGAAGCGAGCAAGACAAGGCGAGAGGACCGAAGGCGTGCTACTGCACGTCGAGGGACGAACAACGCCGTATCGCGAAGGTTATAATTCATTTTACTTCAGCCACCTTGGGCGGCTTCAATAACCAGAATCGCATCCCCATCAATCAAGGGCGTTCCTTCCCAGCGCCCACGGGGCACCAAATGATCATTCAAGGCCGCAGCAACACCGGGCCTATCACAAGATTCTAACGCAAGTACTTCTTTAAGAGTGATTTTGCCCGCCACATCACGGGGGGCACCATTATATAGGATATTCATCAGCTTTTCCTACCGTTCAATTACGAACACAGGTTCTAGGGGTATATTCTCAGCACCACACCATTCAGCGGGGCACCCCCAAGCGAAGCTAAAAGCTTCCGAAATGCAATGTAGCAAAAAGCACCGATACAGAGGAAACTTTATCAATAAAAAAATAAACTGCGGATTAGCGCTTTATTATCCCAAACCATAACGAACATTTCTGAACAATTTGGAGATCCTGTCCAGCATTGCCAGAACAAACGATCACTTAACAAAGGAATCTGGTTTTCATTCCCTGTTTCCAGTTCTAAAATGTTTTCAATCTTCATTGCTAAAAACCATTTTTAAGCTTCGCTCATGCTCGCTTCAATCCTTTAAACACCGAAGCGATCGACCAAACGTCTTTCCGTTGAGGCTCGTTTTTACTCCCGTGTAGCCGTAGTACATATACCGGTCGTATGCGGACGTAGAACATTCCTCCTCCGCCGTCCACCAGCGGTCGTAGCTGCCGATGTCGAAGTCCGACCCGTAGTAGTTGCCAGTCGGAAGAGCGGAAAAGCCGTACGCGTCCGTCCCGTTGCCATCATCGAGCCACCCGCTCGTGCTCTTGAGTTTTGTGCCAGCCACATCTGAACCGCCCACATAATTTTCCAGAGTGGTCCATTCGGCATCCATCGGTATGTGCCACCCTGCGGGGCACGCGCCCTGATGCGGAGCGGAAATCACCGCACTCGCTATTGTTGATTGGTAGGAACTCGCAATGTTCATCGAGGCGGTCCAAGTGTAGAGCCTGCCGTACTTCGCACAGCTCTCCACGCTGTTGTTGTAGCACCAGCTATTGCCCTTGAGGTTCGGCATCGCTACACTGTCCGCGTAGTTCAGGTTCTCCGCCATCCACGTCTGCGTGCCAATCACCACCGTCTTGTAGGTCTGTTCTCCATAAGTAAGGGAGCCGAATTCAATGGAAGACGCGCTTGAGGACTCAACGACAGAGGAAGAAAGCGGGATCGAGGAACTGGACTGCAACTTCGCACTCGAACTCGAAACAATATACGATGAACTTAATATCCCCACCGACGAGCTTGAATACTTGACGACAGAAGATGAATTTATTTGTTCACTACTTGAAGAAAATTCAATGGAAGACGAACTATCCTCTGCGGATTCCAAACTGTTATTCCCGCTGTCACTGTCGCACGCCGCCAAAATCAGAGCAACCGCCGCCACGCCAAATAATGTTATCCGCTGTTTCTGTTTCATTGCTCCTTACCTTGAATCATCGGTTACCTTGAATTTATCACGACCTTCAAAATAGCACTCTTAATGGGTATTCAACGCCTCTTTTCCTGCTTCCACTCAATACATCTCCCATTGTGGAGAAGCACCGGAGGGTGGGTTAATGCAAATTCGGACTAAGTGTTGCACAAACAAGATTGGTTATCCAAAAATTCATTTCAGATGGATTTCGAAGCGGAAATAAAAAAAAACCGCCAGTGATATTAGGAACCCCTCATAAACCAGCATCATCCAAAATCGTCACGGTTCCCTTTTCCCCATCCATCCGAATCCGCATCCCGGAACGCAAACGCTGCGTGAGTCCCTGAATGCCGACAATGGTAGGGAGCCCCATTTCGCGCGCCACAATCGCCGAATGACTCAACAGCCCGCCCCGTTCCACCAAAAGACCACTCACTGAAGGATATAACGGAATCCAGCCCGGATCGGTGCGGAGAGTGACGAGAATCTCGCCCTCAAGTTTCATATCATCGCTGGGGTCGAGTATCACTTTCACAACACCCTCCACCACGCCCACACTACAACCTTTGCCCTGCAAATCTCCTGAAGCGTCAAAATCCTTTTCATTAGAGGACTTCTTTTCCTCATGAAATGCATTATTCCAGTAGACAGGACCACGAGTGATAAAGCGCGAATCCGGTTCCTCATCTGCATACGATTGGTATTTGGCGCGGCGCAATTCAACAAGACTCTGCAAATGAAGCACGGTATTCGTACCTTCCAGGGCTCCCTTAAGCTCATCCAGAGTGAGGTAAAAAACATCGGCATCCTGACGCAATATGCCTCGGGAGGCAAAATCAGCGCCCATGTTCCAGAACATGCGCCTTACAATGCCATAGACACGCGTGCGGCAAAAACGGGTGTTTTCCCTGTTGCGCACCGCTTTTCGGGCATTGCGGAGACTCCAGCAGAATACGATTTTTCGAAGACCACCAAGATCTTTTCGCATTTTTTGTTCCGCATTCAAACGAATGTCTCGTTCACGAGTTTCATAAGTCGCAAGATCCGTGCGATTGTTGCGCAAAAGATTTGTCAGAAAGACAAAGAAAGGAGCCGGATTCTGATGCAAATCCTTCTGTTCCATTTTCATTTCTGACATACAACGGAAACCGTATTCCCGCAAATAGTTCTGCACTTGTACGTAAAACTCTGCAAAAGGCGATTGACGCAAGGCTTCAAGGGCAGAATCGGGGGCCGTATTCATCAGCAATGATTCCAGCACCGGGCGCAGACGAACGTAAGCCGCCATGCGAATGAGTTCACGGGTGGGTTCTGCGGATTCCAGGTTGCCTTCCCCTGCAAGTAAATCGTTGGGGAACGTCTCTCCCAAATGGGCTAACCACTTGGCGGCTAACTTGCGGAAAATACCGAAATGCACCATACAGAGATAATCGTTGATGATCGGTGCTTTCCAATTCCACAACATGACCCTTTCGAGTTCATGGTACTGCTGCAGAATTTCTTCCGCAGGCATATTCCGAAACTCCATGAGATTCCAGGAATCATAATGTTTATAAAAATATTTTTGAAAATCATTGACCACTTTTTGAATGCGGAAGTGGTAACTCACAAAACGAAGGCCCGTGACAAAACGATTCCAACGCCCGTGCAGACTTTGGTGAAATGAGGGTGGTTTGATTCGATCCGCAATTTCACTTTCCAAACTCCGAGAAGTCCCCATCATGGTTTCCATAAAAGCCCGATTGTGCTTGTAACCGGGAAGAATACTCGTGAGTTTGTACCAATTGAGCAAATTGTAATACACCCGACCTTGAAAAATTCCCACCATATTGCGAAGCCATGGATCCATCGCACGAATATCCTTTGCAGAAACCCCAAGGACTTCGCAAAACTGAACATAGACGTTATGGTACATGTAATGGGCAAAATGAAAAGTCAAAGGAAGTGTCAAGCCGCCGTAACTTTCCACGATATTGGAATTGTCCCAAATATGAAGACGGGCCGTGGCCGAAACAATCGGAGTCGTCACTGGGCGTGCCTGCAAAAGCGAAATATTCCCTGCGCCATCCATGGCCCACTCGATATCCATGGGGCGATGATAAATGGCTTCTACTTTGCGCGCCAATTCCCAAAGCGTTCTGACTTGAGAAGCATCCAATTCTGCATTCGTCTCCCGAGGCGCTTTTTCCTGTAAAAGCACTTCACCCGTTAACGCATTCAATTCCCAAATGTCAGGATCCAACGCCCCTGAAACATAATTTTCACCGAGGCCGGGAACCGCATGCAACAGATAACGTTCTGCGCTACCTTTCACTGGATCGCAAGTGAAAAGAACTCCGCTCGCCGTAGAATCCACCATTTCCTGGAGAATCACACAAAGGCTTTCAAGCTGGAGCGGAAGGCCCGCCTGTTGCCTATAATAAAGACTCCGATCCGAAAATGCAGAGGCCCAGCATTGTCGAATGGAATCCAACATTTCCGTTTCGCTTTCCACATTGAGATAGGTGCTGAATTGACCCGCAAAAGAATGCTGCGCGGAATCCTCATCGCGTCCACTGCTCCTCACAGAAATGCGTTTAGCCTCTATTTTTGCCCGCGCGTTACGTACAAATTCTAAAATCGAGGGCGGAAATGGCGTCGAAAGTAATAAAGTTTCAATTTGTTTTTCAACTTTGCCACCTGCCATCCCTTGATTCGCAAGGGCTTCCAAATGATCTTTACACCCAGAAATTTTCAAAAACTCCGTGAACACCGAAGCCTCTATGCCGACCCATGGGGGCACGGGGAGACCTCTCGCCTCTAATTGCCACAAATGCCAAGCTTTACCGCCGCCCTCTTTTTGTACAAATGAAGCTGTGGAATGACGATCAATAAATAGCATACAAAGTCCCCAAAGCAAGTATCAATACAATGGAAAGTCCACTCATTCCGCGATAAATTCTGGAGGCCACCGGAGTATCACTCAGCAAATAGAAAATACCGGTGAGCACCAACGCCACTACAATTCCCAAACCGCAAAGCCACATTTCCTGAGTGAATGGGAAAGCGTAACCCATGGCCCAAAGCCCGAGCAACGCCTGCGACAAATTGAGCGCAAAAGCTCCCGCATGTCCCCAGACTTTGGAATAACTCGCAACCCCTAAAAGTTCCTCTGAAGTGGCATAAGTTTTACGTCCAAATTCAAAAACGTTAAAAACGCCCCAGCACGAAATCGCGAGCAAAACTTCGCGAATCGAGAGTTCTGAGGGCAAAAGATTCTGAAAAAAGCAAGATGCTAAAAGAGAAAGGAGCACCACGACAACCGTATGAGTCACCGCGTAAGTGGTAAGGTGTGGACGAAGCCAACGGCCGATAAAAAATTCTTTGTACATCAAAAGAGAATAACCCTGCGCCACCAAAAGTACCGGGACCAGTTTCACATTCATGGCCACCAAAAAGATTTCCAAAATGAGACAAATAACAATGGCCCGCTTCACCTGAATCACTTGCAACACCCCGCGCGGCAAAGGCCGATCTGGGTGAAGTTTTAAATCCACTGCATAATCCTTAATCTCATCAAAAAGGCGCATCCTGAAAAAAAACAAAAGCAAAACCACGCCCAGAATCAGACTCTGTAGGCCTGTCACCAAACCTGCCAAAGCCGCGTGAGCACCCGTGAAAAGAAAAATCATCGGAAGGTGCGTTTGCAACGGAAAGCGCTCTTTCAAAAAAATCCACCACCGAGTTATTAAGGAATCATTCATACCGATTTCTCCAAAAGTTGATGACGCAAAGTGGCGTACTCCACCTTGGAATGATGACGGGCATCCATCGGAATTTCATCCACAAAAACAATTTTATCAAACGGAATTCCATTTTTATTCATCACACGAGTCACGGCTTCACGGCACGTAGTTGCATCGGGAGCGTTCGAGCGGCACTCCAGCACACACCATGCTTCCTGAATTCCCTTTTGAGCCGTTGGCATTCCCAAAAACGCTGCATGAGCCACAAAAGAAAGCTTGCGCAAAACCATTTCCGCCTGCACCGGAAAAAGGTAACCCTTCTGATGCAAAATAGCGTTGTGCACACGCCCCACAAGCCACAAATGACCTCGCTTATCCACAAAGCCCAAATCCCCAGTGCGGTGCCAGATGCAGCCCTTCGCATCGACAATTTTAGCACGCTGAAAAGCCTCGGGATCCCTAAAATAATGGCGGCACACATGCTCGCCCATCACCACTAATTCCCCCACTTCTCCCCGGCGCACTTCCAAAGGCGCCCAATCTTTATCCGAAGCGAGTTGTGTCGGGATCTCTGTAATTTTCAAAAAGTGCGATTGCAACCCGGCATCAATGACACCCACATTCACCCCATTCTCCACCCATTCTTCATCTTCGTTCGCGCGCGAAGGTAAAGCGAGAAGTTCTTTCACGGAAATATGCGCAATGGGTTCCACTTCCGTAGAGCCGTAGAGCACATAGATTTCAGCCTGAGGCGCCGCTTTTTGCATTAACATCATATCGTCACGGGAAACAGGGGCACCACCCGTCACAAGTCGACGCAATTGGGGAATCTGAATATTTTTTGCCGCACATAGTTTTCCCATTTCGCTAAAAAGCCAAGGCGAAAGGGTCGCACAAGTGACATTTTCACTCTGAAATTGTTTGAGTAAAAGGTCAGCATCTTGGGGCGATGGCTGCGAAAGATTAATGCAGGGAAGTACCGTACGCACGCCAGAAGCAAGATTATTGAGTGAAAAAATCGGAAACACGGGTAAATCAGCATCGGAGACGCCATAGGGTAAATGGCGATTTAAAGCATAATGTTGAGCCGCCAAAAAACGATGCGTTCTATCTGCACCTTTGGGCCTTCCCGAACTCCCTGTGGTAAAAGTGATGAGTGCCGTATCTTCCTGTTCCACGGGTTCCGTATCTCGTTCCGTAACCGTTTGCATCAGCGTTTCAAGGCGCACTGTCTGGGGAACATCGCCACCGAAAGCAACGCGGATAGACAAAGAGGCAAGCTGAGGAATCTCTTGGATGAGGGCAAACGCTTGGGGGAATGTAACAATCCCCTTGGGTTCTGCAATTTCAGCACTCACACCCAATTCATCGCGCCGCGCCCAGCCATCTAAAAATACGGGAATCGCCCCCAAATGCTCCAAAGCAAACATCGTTACATACAAAGGAGGGATCATGGGCAAAAAGACCAGCACTCGGTCGCCTTTTTTGATCCCCAGAGACTCAAAACCAGCAGCCGTTTTCCGCACCAAAGTCCAGAGAGTTCTGGCATCCAAGTGAGAATGGGAGGACGCATTTGAAGGTAACCACGAAAGAAGAACTCGATCAGGGTGCATTTCTACAAGTTCCCGCAAAAATTCCGTCACATTATTGCGCACATGCGCACCCATTTCATATCCAATCGGGTTCATAAATCCACCTCCAATAATTTTTTCAATGCGAATACGCAATCCTGTGAGTGCGTCCATGGCAACGCATGACCCGCCTCAGAAACACAAGTATAGAAAGGATATTCTCGGACGAGTAGAGAAAACGCTTTTTTGCTATCCTCATCACTCGATCCCACAAGTACATGGACAGGAATCCGTATTTGCATTTCTATAAAATTAATTTGTTCTTGATTCGGCCCAGGATCGACAAAGCAACGTCGCAGTATATTTGGTTTTCGGTACTTCTTTTCCAGAGACGCATATTCCGCAGGAACCCTTGCAGGGAAACAACTCGCGACAATCATTTTGTGAATACTCAGAGGTCCCAGAATGCGAAAAAGAATATTCGAAATCCAAGGCAAAGTGGCAAGAGTCCGCAATCCCTTTGAAACCGGAGTTCCCCAATGGGGAGAAATAAGAAGAGCGCCCTTCACAGGATGATTGAAAATAAATTGCAATGCGTTCCAAGCGCCCCGCGAATAACCGATGACAAAAATTGTCTTCTCTCCCACCAACGCTTCGGCATCTGCGAGAGAAGTACAGCCCCGGATTTTCACGTCCATTTTTTCTGTGTCACAACTTTTTTGCAGCACTTCCAAATCCGAGGCCAGTCCCGGACACCCACAAAAAGCGATCACCGTTACAGTTTCCACCCGGCTTTCCTCCATGCCCGAATTTCAGCATAACCTGGAGTCCGGAACCATTGACCTTGATTCTCTATTGAAGGCGATAGTGGACGCGGGAATTGCCCCGTCTTTACCCCATTTTTGAGAAATTCCTTTACCACGCGGGCTTCAGAATCCGTTGAAAGACGCAAATACGTTTCATAATTTTTTTTGCATTCCCTAGCATCAGCCACTTCGGTACGGGAATAGACTTCACCCTTATCCACCTTTTCTACCATGCGGTGCAAGGAAAATCCGCCGCGACGCCCTGCCACAAGCAAGCGCAGGTCGCATAATGTGCCGCGCGTTTCGGGGAGTAGACCGTGATGAATATTGACACAAGCGAGTTTAGGAATTTTCAGAAAAGCGGGACCTAAAATACAGCGTGTACGCATATGAAGAATCAAATCCGGTTGCATCTGATGCAACCAAGCGAGCGTTTTTTCATCATTCGGATTTCGAGTCCTCAATAGAGGAATCTGAGCCCGATGCGCGAGTGCTATTTTAGGATCTCGCAACAGACTATTTTTCAAAAGCGCAAAACCCACCCGAGGCGCCCCCATCAGCATTAAACCGAGGCCTTGAAACACTACACCCGGAGAACGATTATCCACTAACAACAGACCCGTTACCTCAATACCCGTCACCTGCAAGCAAGCATCCAAAAGGGACTTATAATTTTCAGGAACATAATTCACCCGCGACATCATGACGACGATTTTCATCCTTGGCTCCAAATCTGAGGAAACCGCAGGCTATACATAAAAAACACCATCGTCGCCACCAAAAAAGTCACAAGAAATGCAAGCCGCATACGAAGTAGAGGGGTTAATTTTTTTGCGTGGACTTGCAATAAGAAGGAATAAAAACGATCCGCAAGAATGGTTCCCGCGAAAAAGAGAACGGGGGAAAAGGGATTTCGAAGCGCCGGATAAAAATAGAGCTGGGGAACGAAAATGAGAAGTAACATCCAAAGGCTACGAACGCCACTTTTCAAAAGCTGACGCGAATGCCAAGGAGAATACTTACTCACCTGATCCTGCACCAAACCCCACCCAATGCAAAGCATGGATGCTATCGTCAGCAAGTAAGGGAGAATCATGATCGCCGCATAGCGAGACGGGAAAAGATTGCTCACAAGTACCCAGAATAGCGTAGAAGCCACCGCATAGACCACGGTTCGCACCTGAATCATGTGATCCAGATGTCTCTGACGTACAACGCCACTGTAATTGAAAAGCGCAAGTGCCGTCCACATCGGAATTCCCCAATTCCATTGCAACAAACGGAAAGAAGCATCCAATAATAATCCCAATCCCAAAATCACCAACGGTTCCAATTTCCGCCGCGGCCAAAGCGTCAAATACGATAAAGCAATACAACCCCCGAGGCAAATAACATCAATCGTAATGACATCCAGACTTTTGCATGTAATTTTCCAAAGCAAATAAAAGGTGCCCATCGGAATCCAAAGATTGTCCGTACCTTCCAAAGAAAAAGCTTCGAAAACGGTCACAAAAATTGCCACCCAAAAACCAATCAACACACAGGAAAGACGATCAATATCCGTCGCAAGCAAAAGGGACAAATGGATAATTAAAAAAGTGGAAAGGAAAAAAATAATCGAACCTTCCCAGCTTTTAAAAGCAGAAGCCTCCACCACATATTTTTTTTGTCCATAACGCACCCCTACGAGAGCCGCCAAAGTATCTGAAGTGGAAAGCACGGCAATGGAAATGAAATAAAGCAATAAATTGTCAATTTGATAGGCGAGCAAAAAAGTAAGATAGGTCGCAATGGGAAACAATACGGCCCCGTCTGATTTTCGTGAGACTCCATGCACAGCGCGTAACCAACCTAATTTTCGGGTGATCAGCATGGTGACAATAAAAAGCACACAAAGTATGGCCACACTCCAGTGACTTTTGAACAGAAATCCGAAACTCATGGAAATAAATCCGGAGCCCAAATGAACCAGTTTTCTCGTTTTTTCCGGTTCCGGGTGACCCCAACGACACCACAGTTCAGCAGCCACCATCAAGCCAAGAATAGCCCCTATAACACACAACAGAGGAAGCCAATCGGATTCAGGAATCATACAACCTCATCCACATGAAACGCGGAATAGAAAAAAGCTCGGTCTTCCTGGAACAGCGCATTGGCAAATTCTTTTTTGTCCATCATCTTTTCTGGAAATATTTGTGCCATCGAACGCGGCACGAGCATATTCCAATAAGCAAAACGACTCCCGGAAGTAGCCTTTTGCAACAAGGATTCACTGACCTCACGGAACAATTGCGGATTCATGTATTCAAAGATATCAGACAAATTAAAACCTGTCGCTACAGCCTCTTTTTGAGAAAGAGCCTCCCCCATATCGCCCTGTACAATGCGAATTGCCCCCAAATGATCATATACTTTGGAGTAAATATCCGCCTCCAGGTAAGGCGGAAGCGCCGTCCCAAAATTACCATTTACAATATAATGGAGCCAGGGATTATTTTTGCTTGGAAGATAACGCAAAGTAAGTTCGGCGCGTTCAAAAATTTTCTTGGATACATTCCCTTCCACATAGCGGAAAAATTCAGGATCTCTCCCTAAATGCCCCATCATCCAGCGCGAGAAAAAGAGCCTAAACAAAAGGCGCCAGCGTCGATGATTCCAGCGCGCATCGTAAAAATGCGTCTGTTCGAGAGAATTCGTGATTTCAATAAATTCAGCCCGAGTCTCTTGATTATACAACAAAGGAAGCACTCGTTTTCCAAATAAGCGCAGATAACTTTCAAAGCGACCCGCATGAATAACGCCCGCTTCAACGGCCTGTTTTTGATTGTCCCAAAAAGCGCGAGAAGGGGCGGTGAGCTGACTTCGCAAATTTTGATACACCGCATGACGCAATTCTAATGGAGGTGTAAATCCAAGAAAGGCAAGGACCGAGTCTCGATCAAGAGTCCTCATCGCTGCCATACGCAATTCCAAGCAGGCAATTTGAGCGGCATTCAAATCCACTACTAGCATTTCAGACGGATCCAGGGAAAGTAACGCCAAAGCGTTATCCCCTGCGGAACAGATGGAAACCATTCGTTTACCCTGAAGCGGGGCAAGAGATTTCAACAGAAGCGCTCCATCCTCCCAGACATTAGCGTAACGAACGTGATCAAAGGTTGCGCGATTTTGGATCGCTTGGGCTGAAGAAATCATACGGAATCAAACTAGATAAAGGGGGCCTTTTTTTCCACAAATTTTTCAATTCTTACAAATTTTCAGGATGAATTGGCGCAATGAGGAGACAAAAAAGCCGCTCAAAAAAAAGCGGCTTCTGAAAAGGAAGGGAAAATATAAAGCCTAATAGGTCAGACCATACCCATAAGGATACAATCCCGTTTGTCCATCGCCCACATTAATTGGAATTTGGCTCAACGTGGAGGGCCACGTGTGCGGCAGTTTGCCTGTGGGTGCATAATCCCCAAACAATACATCGGCAACGCCCTCACCTTCGGAGCCGGGGAGCCATGCTGCAATAAATGCATCACTATCATTGATAAGATTGGTAGCAATCATGGGGCGACCACTGATAAGGATGGTCACTACTTTTTTACCCGCACTGCGATAAGTCGCAAGGGAAGATAACGTGGAAATAGCGGGATTGGAATTGTCTCCTTTATATTCGGCATAAGGTTGCTCTCCCGTCACATAAATGATGATGTTTGCCGCACTTGCGGAAGTCACATAGGTCGCATTGGGCGCGACTTTCTGAATTCCATCATAGATCGTTGTTGCCCCAGTAATATCATAAGTAACCCCCTGCCACCCCTGAGTCCAACCCCCGCTTTGGAGGCCTGAATTATCCGCATGAGAACCAAACACATAAATGGAAGCGGTCTTAGACAAGGGCAATGTTGATGATTCATTTTTCAAAAGCACGAGACTCTTGCGCACCGCCTCACGGGCGACAGTACGATTCGCCGCAGAACCTATTAAAGAGGTCACGCGCATATATGCAGAAGGACCCGCAACGTTATCCATACGCCCCGCCCGGAATTTGGCACGCAAAATACGGCGAACCGCATCATCCACGCGAGCTTTCGTTACAGAGCCTTCATTCACCAAGGCTATGAGCCAAGAAATAAAGTCATCGGACTGATTCGGTTCCATAGCAAGATCCACCCCCGCATTAATCGCCTTCCGGACAGCATCCTTGCTGAGCCAATTACTAGAAGGATTATTGGTATAGTCATCGCCCCAATCGCCAGGATAATTAGAACTTCCAATACCGTTCCAATCGCTGATCACATAACCATCGAAACCTAATTCCGTCTTTAACCAGCCCGTGATGCGCGTAGAATCCACATGTTGATGTACACCGTTAATTTGGTTGAAACTCACCATGACACTCAAAACTCCCTGTTCCACAACGGCTTCGTAACCGGGCAAATGAGTTTTACGCAATTCCGCATCGGTAAGAGTCGCATTGCCGCGATCTACGCCGCCATCCGTTCCACCATCCGCAAGATAATGTTTAGCAGTCGCAATCACACGCCAAGGCGCATCATAATGATTGCCCTGCAACCCACGCACCATAGCGGCCCCCATCATCACGGCAAGTTCCGAAGTTTCGCCAAAGCCTTCATAAGTGCGACCCCAGCGCTCATCCTGAGGCACACTAATCGCCGGCGCAAAATCCAAATCGATTCCCGCCGCCCACATTTCCTGAGCGACCACTTCACCCACACGCCTCACCAAAGCAGAATCTCGCGTGGCACCCAAGCCAATGTTATGGGGAAAAATGGTCGCATTAGTCACATCACCAGCGCCATGGACACAATCCTTACCATACGTCACCGGAATTTTTGCAGAACCCGCCCAACTATTCACCTTATTATTGGTACTCGAAAGAAAAGTGGAGCTGTACGCACCGCCCCCTTCCAAAACGCTTCCGTACAAAGACCCGTTATAGGAATACCCAGCATCCACCAAAGGCTCTGTCATCTGTGTTACTTTGTCTTTAAGGCTCATCAACGCTAAAACGCTATCAATGCGATCTTCTAAAGGATCCCGAGTAAGGACAATAATGCCCACATTTTGAACTGCCGCCGTAGGAATCAAACTATCGGAGAGATAACCTGCCTTGCGCACCACCAAAAACTGCGCTGCCGTCGAAACTTTCCGCGCCACATTGGTGGAACGGTGAGAAGAAACGAGACTCATTTCCGATGCGGTTCCCCCTTGATACAAAAGCGTTCCTAACAGTACGCGATGAGAATTGTACTCTGCAAAGATAACATAGACACCTTGACCAAGACCATTCAGCATAGCTCGCGGATTTTCCAAACGATTCACGCCTGTCGTCGCCTGCAAACTCTCTCTTGCGCGTACTTGGCCTTTCACATCCATTGCGGTGATGCGCACCAGCATAGAGGAAGGAACCTCAAAGCTCCAGTTACCGAGCACCGGAGTCTCCGAAAGATGCGGAATTGCGGTAAAATCAGGGGCCCCGGCGACCGTGAGCGTAAAATTTCCTTGGGCATCACTCAATGTGCGAACATAGGAAAGTATGCCTTCGCCATATTTGAGCTCAACCACCGCATTTTCGATAGGAGTTCCTGCTCCCGTCTGAACCACTCCCGAGAGCGATACGTTCGTCACAGCCCATGCAGAAAAAGAACCAATGGACAATAAAAGAAGAGCCATTTTACGCATAGATTTCTCCATAAGAAACGAGGAACATCCTTATCCGAAATTTAACTAATGAACTCATCCAAAGGGATTCCCCATTTTTTATTTTTTGTTTACAATTGTAGAACAGAGATTCAGGCACCGCATGAGCCAAATTCAATTCGTTTATCCAAGACTTCTTGTTATATTTTGCCGTACTTTCGAGGAGTTTTATGACTCGTAATAATAGTTTTGGCAGATTGGTCCTTTTTGTAGTACTTGGCCTCATTTTTGGCGGCATCCTAGGTGAAAGCTTGGGACTCCTTTTTGGCGAATTAGGCGAAATTATGAACGCCGGTGGCTACGATAACATTGTGCATAATTTTTTCGTTGCCCCTTTCTGGGCTTTTAATATCGGTACGGGAACAGACATTGCTCCCATCGTTATTGACCTTTATATGATCAAATTTGCTTTCGGCATTGGTCTTAAATTGAACGTGATGAGTTTAGTGGGCTTAGTCACAAGCCTTTACATTATGAAATGGTCTGGAGAACGCTAATGGCGAATATCAAAGAGTTCAGTGTCTTATTACAAAACGGAGAAAAAACTGCCGTCAATTTGGCCGAAGATGCCCTCTCTAAAATCGAATCACATAAAAGTCTCAACGCTTTTATTTCAATCCTTTCGGAACGCGCCCTGCAAAAAGCACACGAAGCGGATGAGCGCAAAAAGGCGGGGGAAAGTCTGGGAATTCTCGATGGAATTCCGATCGCTATTAAAGACAACCTTTGTTTAGAAGGTTCCAGAACTACCGCGGCATCCAGGATTCTTGAAAATTTTGTGGCCCCCTATACCGCAACTGCCGTAGAAAAGCTGGAAGCCCAAGGTGCTGTGATTGTGGGCAAAACCAACATGGATGAATTTGCCATGGGTTCCTCCTCAGAATCATCGTTCTTTGGCCCTGTAGAAAATCCGCTGGATAAAACGCGTGTTCCTGGTGGTTCCTCGGGCGGTTCAGCCGTAGCCGTAGCCTCGGGTTGCGTACCAATAAGCCTCGGCTCGGACACCGGTGGATCCATTCGTCAGCCAGCCGCTTGCACCGGTGTAGTCGGCTTAAAGCCGACCTACGGTCGCGTCTCTCGTTACGGGCTCATCGCTTATGCCTCCAGCTTGGATCAAATTGGCCCCATCGCCAGTAACGTCGAAGATTGCGCCACAATACTTTCCATTATCTCTGGCCAGGATTCACATGATAACACCACGAGCGCACGCCCTAGCGAAAATTTCGGAGCAAAACTCGAAGAAAGTATCAAAGGCAAAGTCATCGGCATCCCCAAAGAATACTTCGGCGAAGGCCTGGACAAGAATTGCAAAGCGGTCATGGAGAAGCATCTCAAAGCACTTGAAGCCGAAGGCGCGATTCTTCGAGAAATTTCGCTTCCCAATGTATCTTACGCGGTCTCTAGTTACTACATCATTGCGACCGCCGAAGCTTCCAGCAACTTAAGCCGATTTGATGGGGTCCGTTATACACACCGCAGTAAAGAGGCCCGTAATTTATTTGACCTTTATGCGATGTCGCGTAGCGAAGGTTTTGGCAAAGAAGTGCAACGTCGTATTCTTCTCGGTTCTTACGTGCTGAGTTCCGGTTTCTACGACGCCTATTACGTACAAGCGCAAAAAGTACGCCGATTGATTACCGATGATTTCACCAAGGCATTCGAAGTCTGTGATGTGATCGCAAGCCCTACCATGCCGGGACTTCCTCTCCACCGTGGCGTCAATGAAAGCGACCCGATGGCCATGTATCTTTCCGATATTTACACCGTGAGTTTAAACCTCGCCGGTCTCCCTGGAATTTCCCTCCCCTGTGGCACCGTGGAAAGTTTTCCTATCGGTATGCAATGGATCGGAAAGCCTTATAAAGAAGCGGAGTTGCTCTCTGTGGCTGCCGCGTCCGAGAGAGCTTGTAAATAAGCCCCTGAAAAAATGTTTTGAAAAAGGCGCGACTAATATCGCGTCTTTTTTTTGCTTGTATCTCCATAAAAAAATCCCCGTATTGCTACAAGGATTTTTTCATTTGTCTCTTCACGACTAGGCTCGATAGTTCGGCGCTTCCGTCGTAATCGTCACATCATGCGGATGGGATTCACGAAGACCCGCATTGGTAATGCGAACAAAACGAGCGAGCTTGTGCATTGATTGAAGATCTTTAGCACCCACATAACCCATCGCCTGATGAATACCGCCGACCAACTGATACACTGTATCGCGAAGAGGACCCTTATAAGCCACGCGGCCTTCAATGCCTTCCGGCACAAACTTCTTTGTATCGGTAATGTTGCTCTGGAAATAACGATCCTTGGAACCATCTTTCATAGCACCAATGGAACCCATACCGCGATAACTCTTAAAGCTACGGCCATCGGCGAGAATAATTTCTCCAGGGCTTTCTTCGGTACCTGCAAAAAGACTTCCGAGCATTACCGCGCGAGCACCAGCAGCAAGTGCCTTCGCGATATCGCCAGAGTACTTGATGCCTCCATCGGCGATAATACCGATTCCCGCTTTTTTAGCGGCTTCAACACATTCCACAATTGCTGAGAACTGCGGATAACCCACACCAGCAATAATCCGGGTAGTACAAATAGAACCAGGACCGATGCCCACCTTTACAATATCCGCGCCACACTTGGCAAGTTCTGTGACGGCTTCTGGCGTAACGACATTCCCCGCACAAAGCGTCAATTTCGGATATTTTTTGCGTAAGGTTTTTACCATATTGCGCACCCCAATATGGTGACCATGAGAGGTATCCACCACAAGCATATCCACCCCAGCTTCCGCCAGTGCTTCCACACGTTGCAATGTATCAGCGGAAGTGCTCACGGCAGCGCCCACCAGCAACTGACCATTCTTATCAAGGCTCGCCGCAGGGTTGCTTTCGCGCTTTAAAATATCTGTCAGAGTGATAAGGCCCTTCAAATTTTTCTGAGAATCGACCAATGGCAATTTTTCAATGCGGTTCGCATTCAGCAATTCCTTAGCCTTCACAAGGCTTACCTTGGGGCTCGCTGTAATGAGATCCTTTATCATGACATCTTTAATTTTCACTGAAAAATCAGTGATAGTCCGGAGGTCACGACTCGTGAGCATCCCCACCAGCTTTCCTTTAGAAAGAATCGGGAATCCACTCACTTGAATACGCGCCTTCATAGCGATAGCATCGCTCACCGGTTGGTCCGCGTCCAATGTCACTGGATCAAAAACAATACCGGACTGCCAACGTTTCACCGTACGAACTTCTGCAGCCTGCTCAGCGATCGACATATTTTTGTGAATCACACCGATGCCACCCTGCAAAGCTAAAGAAATGGCCAAAGGAGCTGTCGTCACAGTATCCATTGCGGCACTTATAATTGGAATATTAAGCTTAATATTAGGGGCAAGCTGAACACTCAAGTCGGTATTACTAGGCAAGACTTCTGATTCGCCCGGAACAAGCAGAACGTCATCAAAAGTCAGAGCTTCTTTTAAAATTATCATTATTTCCTCACGACTTTTTTAGGGTTAAATACAAGAAAGCACCCACAATTGGGGCATTCCAAATAAGAGTTACACTGGCTGAGATCTACCAAAAATTGTTTGGGTAAATTCACAAAACAAAATTTGCAAGAATCCTCCCCTAGTGACATCTCAGAAAGAAAGGTTGTCCGATCCCCTTTGCGAACCAAGGCTGCACGGGATTGTACACACAGAGCCCAAGCAGAAGCATCCGCAACAGGAAGTTGATCTCGCAAAGTCACAATATCATTTGCCGTTTGATTCATTTTTACAATACACTCAGCGAGCTCGGTTTTCAATGTTTCCATTTCTGGAAGTAACACTTCTTCAAGACGATCAAAATCAGCACGAATGAATTCAAGCTCTGCACGAATACTGGGGAGCATTCCCCGCAATCTTGACTGTTCCTCTCGAGAATGACGAATCCGTTCTTGATAAGTCAACAGTTCGGCTTGCATGGTTTCATATTCTTTCTGAGAAACATTTTCCAGAGAAAGACTCTGTAACCGATTAATGCGACCCGTATCCATGATGACTCTTCCAGAAAAAGCATAAAGCGCATTTTCAGAAGCTTCCACAATATTTTTTTTATCCGTTAAATCAGCAAGAGCCGAAGCCAAAATGGATTGCTTTTCAGAAATTTTACTGGATAAAGAAGCCTGAGCACACTCCAAATTCAATCGGCTTACTTCTAACCGATCCAATTCGAGCAAGGTATTCACTTCAGGATTCATAAGTGCTCTCAGTGGAATTTTCAGGAACATCTAAAAAAATAAACTTTTTCCAGAGGTCTCCGCATTAGGGTAAAGATAGTAATTATTCCGCTAACGGGCCATTGTAGCGACCCATACAAACTTCTACGCCCTCATTCATCAAGGACGTCACAATGGCAGGTATATGTTTAAAAACAGGTTTTAGAGCGATCTTATCTTCACTCGATACTTTGGAAAGCACCCAATCCGACATTTCCCAGCACGGAGGACATTTTCCTTCGCCAATCCGAATTCTCGGGAATGCATCGCCCACTTTTTCGATGATACTGCGGAGCCCATTCTGACCTCCATGGCTCCCTTTCCCGCGCACGCGCACGCGACCACAATCTAGTGTCACATCATCCACCATCACAATCACATTCGTCACGGGAACTTTATACCAACTCATCAAGGCCTGAACGGCTTCACCACTCAAGTTCATAAACGTCTGGGGTTTCGCAAGTACCACTTCGTGACCACCCCAACGAAGCTTTTGAGTCAACGCTTTATATTCGGATTTCCAAGGGAGGGAGGAATCTGCAAGACAGTCTAGAGCCATAAAGCCTAAGTTATGACGCGTATGCTCGTATTTACTTCCCGGATTCCCGAGTCCGATAATGAGATACATAAAAACCTCTGCACAAAATTAAACTTTTTTTCAAATCTAAAATGGCCCTAAAAGAAAAAGCCCGCACTGAGGCGAGCTTTTCCATAAAAGAACCAAAAGCGATTACTTCTTATTAGCCTTTTCAGATTTATCGCCCTTTTCAGCAGGAGTCGCAGCAGGTGCAGCGGCAGGTGCAGCGGCAACAGGTGCAGCAGCAGCGGCAGCAGCATCTTGCTTGAGTGCCTTAGACTTGGTCGAAATCGTAAAAATCACCGTGCGAGCTGGAGAAACGAGGGTTGCTTCGCCAAGCTTAAAATCCTTAGCATAGAAAGTCGTCCCTGCATTAAAATCAGAAACATCCAAGGAGAGGTTTGCGGCAATTTTACCAGGAACCACAGAGAGCTTGATATAACGATTCTCTTGAGAGAAAATACCACCCTGATTCTTAACACCTACCGGAATACCGGAGAGAACAACAGGGATACGAACGCTCACTGGAGTCGTCTCATCGATCTTCAAAAAGTCGATATGTGTGATCGCTTGAGTAATGCAATCTTTTTGGAACGAATAAACCAAAGCCGGATTGCCTGCCTTGCCATCAATCTCAAGATCCAAAAGCGTGTAACGCTTGCCTGGGGCGAGGACCTTGCGAAGTTCAATAGCGCTAACGCTAATGCTCACAGACTCCAAACCCTTACCATAATAGATAGCCGGAACTTGTCCAGCTTTACGCAAACGCGCTACATTGCGTGATGCGCCCGATACTCTCGAGGTTGCTTTGAGTGTTGTTAATTCCATGGAATTCTCCAGTTAAAAAAAACCTATTGGGGTAGCTGGACTCGAACCAACGAATAACGGAATCAAAATCCGTTGTCTTACCACTTGACGATACCCCATAGGGAGCCCCAAAGATAGCACTTGAATTTTGAAATTTAAAGGTCTCTTTTCTCAAAAACCCGCAAAAAATTGCGTTACGGCACTCCAACGAGCCTTTTCGCCCAAGGATTGCTGCGCAGAAACAGCCATTGCCTCACTTTCAAATAAGGCAAAAACAGAAGCCCCTGAACCAGACATCAAAGCTTGCGTTGCACCCCTTGCAAGAAAAAAGGATTTCATCTCAACAATCAGGGGGAACTGCGGAAATACGGATTCTTCAAATTTATTGTAAAATTCACCAGAAAGAGCCGCGTAATTGGATTTCTTATAAATTTCCCAACGCGCATTGCCAGAAGGAATACAACCCGCATAAGCCATCTTCGTAGGCACCGCACACTGGGGAGTGGCGACGAGCAAAGTCACCCCTTTTGGTAAAGCCAGAGAATCTATTGGGGTCAATTTTTCGCCAATGCCTTCAGCAAGCGCAGAGCCTCCGCGCACCAAAAATGGGACATCCGCACCCAAAGAAGCCCCTAAAGAAGCTAATGATTCAAACGACAGATTCAAATTCCATAACTGGTTAAGAAGGCGCAAAGCGGCCGCACAATCAGCGCTACCACCCCCTAATCCAGCTCCCAAAGGAAGTTGTTTTTCTAAATAAAAAGAGACCCCTTGTTTAACCTGAAATTTATCTTGAAGAAGCTTCGCTGCTTTGTAAACGAGGTCACTCGTTACCGGATATTCCTGCGGATGATTGTAACAAAGTGTGATGTCGCCATTCGGTTCAACGGATCCTTGAAGCGTATCGCCCACATTAATTGTTTGAAAAAAGGTTCCCAAATCATGGTAACCATCTTCGCGTTTTCGCAAAATGTCGAGAAAAAGATTAATCTTGGCGGGGGCAAATTCCTTAAACATGGGCCAAAAATACTTATTTTCTGCTTTCTTCTCCACAAAAGAAAACATAAATATGTACATTTCCTCTTTCTCTCCCCGATTTTGGGACCACAGACCGCCCAAGGAACCCCCTTTGGACCGGTCTTTTTGTTTTCCAAACGGGACAACTGGAAGGATCGGACAATGATCAATCGCAATCGCCATTTGTTACGTCTCAGCGATTGGAACGAGGAGCGAATCCTCGAAACCGTCGCCATTGCTATGCGTCTCAAAAAAGAGATTAAAGCAGGACAACCCTCTGACCGTTTCCACGGACAGACCATCGGTATGTTCTTTGAAAAACCGTCTCTCCGCACAATAACGACATTCCAAGTTGGCATTCACCAGCTGGGGGGGATGCCTGTTCTTTTGGCTCCGGATTCCATTGGTCTTGGAAAGCGGGAAAGCGTACCAGACGTTGCTCGCTGTTTGTCCCGTTGGGTCAACGCCCTCGTCGTTCGTTGTTTTAAACAGGAACTCGTGGAACAACTTGCCGAATATGGATCCATTCCTGTCATTAATGCCCTGACGGATGATTTTCACCCGTGCCAGGCACTTTCCTTTGCCCAAATGATGACAGAACAGTATGGTTCCCTGAAAGGCAAAACGGTTGCTTTTATCGGCGATGGCAATAATGTGGCCAATTCTTTGTTGACCCTCGCTTCTAAAGTGGGAATGAATTTTACACTCGCCTGTCCCAAAGGTTTTGAACAACCGAAATTCGTTGTCGATCAAGCTTTGGATGGACTCAAAAAGCACGGCACCCGGTACCGCGTATTCAACAACCCCGAAGATGCAGTTAAAGATGCCGATATTCTTTATAGCGATGTTTGGGTGAGCATGGGACAAGAGGGTGAAAAAGACACCAAACAAAGTCACTTTTTGCCGTTCCAGATTAATGA